>Ga0154722_1084_pt1 | contig 13188 bp, 18 predicted proteins | sample Rifle2008BG16ft_FD_105730 | JGI IMG/M metagenome (GOLD analysis project Ga0154722, IMG submission 105730) | Nitrospirae bacterium RBG_16_64_22 | reverse complement strand
CCCCGTCAAGCGGAGAAATACAATGGCAATACAACTGATTGATTATACGGAGATTTCGACCGGCATCCCGGACGTCTAAGAGAAGATAACCGTCGTTTGCGGCGAAAGGAACCGGCTACTGAAAGACCGGGTCCTTCGACTCGATCAACTTGAGGAGAGCGTCGATCGCAGCCGGATCGAACTGTTTCCCCCTGTTCTCCCGGAGCTCCTTCAGGACAACGCCCCGAGACAGGGGCGGCCGGTTGGCGCGGGCCCGGCTCATGGCATCGTAGGCCTCCGCCACGCCGATGATCCTCGCCCCCTCGGGGATCTTGTCTCCGGCCAGCTCGTCCGGGTATCCCTTCCCGTTGTAGAACTCGTGATGGTGCCGGATCATCGCCCTGACGTTCTCGAAGCCCTCGATCACCGAGACGATTCGTTCGCTCTCCACCGGATGTTTCCGGATATGCTCCACCTCGTACCACGTGAGCCCGTCTTTCTTGGACCAGATCTGGTCGGGAAGGGCGATCATCCCGATGTCGTGGAGGATCGAAGCGTATCGAAGCTCCGCCAGACGCCGGGAATCGGTCCACCCGAGCCGGCGGGCGATCCGATCGCTGTACAGGGCGACCCGCTCGCAGTGCCCCTTCATGTGCGGATCACGGAGCTCAATCAACGAGGAAAGGATCGAGACCATCCGATCGTGGTTCGTCCGGACGATCTCCTCGATTCGCTTTTCCTCCGTCACGTCCGTAAAAGTCTGAATCGAGCCTTCGAACCGGCCGGTCTTCTCCACGAGGGGAGCCATGTTGATCCGGATCATCCGGTGCCGGCTTTCCCGGTCCACGATCTTCACGTCCAGGTTGACGATCGGCTCCCGCCGCGAAATCCCTTCCCGGATCCGGGCCTCGTCCTCGCCCTCCATCCGGAAGGCGCTGAAGTAGTCCTGCCCGAGCACCTCCTCGAACCGGTAGCCGGTGATCTCTTCCGCGCCGCGGTTGAACGACGTCACCTGGCCGTCCGGATCGAGAATGACCACGCCGGAGGGAACGGTGTCGTAGATCGCCTTCAAGATGGCGCCCTGCTCCTCGACGACTTCCTGCGTGAGCTGAAGCCGCTGGTGCGCCACGTCGAGCCGCCGAATCGCGTCGTGGATATCCGCCACGGGGCGATTATCCGGGGATGGCATTGCCGCCGCCTCCAAGGTCGATCCGTCCCTCCCTGGAGATACAGACCCCGCCTCATCCGGAGGCAGGATTGTTATTGGTCAATCGTTAATCGTCAATGGTCAATGATGGTCAATCGTTAATCGTTAATGGTCAGTGGTCAATAACGAATGACGAATAACCAATAACGAATAACCAATAACGATTGACCGTATTCTCACTCCTCGCCGGCCCTCGCCGTCACCTGGCCGATCCAGTCCAGGTACGATTCGGAGCCGGCCACGATCGGCAGAGCAATGATCTCGGGCACCGTGTACGGATGGCGGCCGCTCACGGCCTCGGCTACCCGGGCGAAGAGATCGGTCCGGCTCTTGACCACGAGGAGGACCTCCCCCTCGTCGCAGACTTCGCCTTCCCACGTATAGATCGAGCGGACGCCCGGGACGATGTTCACGCAGGCCGCGAGTCTCTTCTCCACGAGGTGCCGGGCGATCTTGACCGCATCTTCTTCCGCGGGAACGGTAATGAGAACGATAACCTTGTCAGTCTGGGCGCTCAACGAAGGATCCCTCCTACGGCGCCGGGATGTTGCGCGAGGGGCTTACGAAGACAATATACCATGATTTCAGGGGTTTTTCATACTGTCGGCCCGATCCGCCCACTCACACCCTTCCCTGAACGATCTTCGGAGTGATGAAGATCAACAGCTCCGTCTGTGAGTCGCTCTTGACGTCGCTCCGGAAGAGCCTCCCCAGGAGAGGGATCTTGGAGAGCCCGGGAATGCCGTGTTCGAGATCGGACTCGCTCCGCTGGAGGATGCCGCCGATGACGATCGTCTCCCCGTCCATGACCATCAGCGTGCTGTTCGCCTTCCGCGAGATGATCGTCGGAATCCCCTGGACCTGCCGGTTCCAGTCCGGCTCGTCCTTCTCCGTCTCGAGCTTCATCAGGACCCGCTGGTCGCTCGTCACTTGGGGAGTGACGGTGAGCCGGAGGAACGCATCGATCGTCTGGATCCCCGTCGTTTGCGGCGATCCGGGCGTCGGCGTCCCGGTCGTCACGGTCTGGATCGGGATCTTGACGCCCGACGAGATCTTCGCCTCGCCGTTGTTGAGCGTCATGATCCGGGGGTTCGAGAGGATGCGGCCCATCCCGGCATCCTCCATGGCCGATAGCTTGACGCCGAGCTGGAAGAAGTTTCCGATGCTCCCCAGCGTGAGTCCGATCGCGCCGTACGGATCGATCGATATGGGAAGGTTCACGGCGAAGTTGTCGCCGATCTGGCCGGACGCGCTGGTGGTTCCCGTCGCGCTCGACCCCACGATCCCCGAGGGGCCGGCCGCCTTCCCCGTCCCCGACGTGATCGCCGTATTCGGAAAGCGGTACGGAAGGGCCGTTCCGTGCGCCGCGTCCCGGGAGTACGCGCCGCCCCACTGGATCCCGAGCTGGTGAGCGAAGCTCTTCGTCGTCTCGACGATGCGGGCCTCGATCATGATCTGCGGCGTGACCGTGTCGAGCTTCGCCAGGAGAGTCGTCACCCGGTCCAGGTTCCGAGGAAAGTCCTTGGCAATGAGCGTGTTCGTCCGCTCGTCCACGATGAGGCTCCCCGCCTTGCTCGTCGCGGGCTTCAGCGCGCTCGTCAACTCCTTCGGCGTGGCGTAGTTGAACGCGAAGGTCCGGATCTCCATCCCCTCCTCGACCTTGTCCCCCGCCGGGACAACCCAGATGATGTTCCCCTGGCGGAGAGATGTGAGCCCCCGGCTGCGAAGAATCGCCTCGAGCGCGTTGTCGACCGTCACCTGCCTGAACGAGAGCGTCGCCTTCCCGGTCACTTCCTCCCCGACGATGATGTTGAGACCCGCCTCCTGGCCGAGCGCGCGCAGGACGTCCCGGACCTCCACGTCCCGGAACTCCATCGAGAAAAGACGCTCCCCGCCCCCCGGTCCCTTCCCCCCGTTCTGGGAAGCCGCCGTCGCCGAACTCTCCCCCGCTGGATCGGCAAGGAGGAGGATCAGCGCGACCAGAATCCCTCCCGCTCCCGACTGACGCGGCACGCAAACCCGGCGGATCGCTCTCAGCATAAGTCTCTCCTCGTTGCCGTTCGTCTCACGACCCGGCGTTTCCCGCCGGACCGGAGGCCGTCGGCTCTTTCCCGCCCGCCGCTCCCGGCGCCTGACTTCCCGCCGCAGGAGCTCCTCCCGGCGTCGCCATCGGGCCGATTCTCAGGTCGCTCTTCCCGGCGGAGTCGCGAAGGACGACGCGGTCCGGCCTGATCTCCACGACCTTCCTTCCGCCCACCGTGTCCCCGACGCGGACGAGCTGATCGTTAACGATCGCCACGGCCGACAGCGGGTTGTGAAGGATCGCCTTCAGCTCGAGGCCGACAGCCGGGCCCGCCTTAACCTTCCCCGGCGTGAAGTGCGGGGGGATGAACGGGTCCCGTCCCAGGGCCTCGGCGGGGGCGGTCAAACCCCTGACATCAGGCGGAAGGTTCAGGTCGAGAAGGGAAGGAGGCGCCGTCTCTCCCCGGGCGGGGCTCGCGCCGGAAAACGACAGCGCACAGAGCATTACGGCGCATGAAAGAACCATGGTCCGCGCGCCCGCGCGAGGAAGTCCATCCAGCGGTGACGACAAGCGACGGCTCCTCATGTCGAAAGGTTCGGACCTCATTTCGCCACGAACGCCCCAACCTCGAGTTCCGAGACCACGTCGGGGAGGGAGGCCGGCGTCGTCTCCATCTTCAAGCGGCGGGCCTCCAGGAACGGCTCGTGCGCCTCTATCAGGGCCAAGTATTTTCCCATGTCGGAAGTCCTTCCCCGAACCGAGACCTTGACCGTGAGTTCGCTGTACGTTCCCTTATCCACCGCGACCGACGGCACGAGACCGCGGACCTCGACGCCCGCCGCGTCCCGCAGGCGCAGGATCTCGTCCAGAACGGCCCCCGCGCCGTCACGCGGGTGGAGGAGCACCGGCGCCGCCGAGGGCGTCGGCGTCCCGCCGGACTTGATCCGCGCAAGCTCGCTCCGCGCGGCCGCCAAGGTGGCGGAGAGAACCTCCATCTCGGTCTTCGCCTGCAACAACTCGGCCGTTGCCCGGACGCGGCGGCTCTCGATCGGCTGGGACACGTCCGTAGCGTACAGATAGGCTATCCCCGCGGCCAACACGAGAAGACCGATGGTCTTCTCCCGCCGGGACAGACGCCCGACGAAGACCCGGGCTTGGTTGAGGACCGCCGGCGCCGCCACGGCGTCAGCCCCTCGTTCCCGGCGGAGACCGAACGATCCGCGCGCTGATGTGGAACCCTACGCCGCCGGCCTCATCCCTGACGGTCGACCGGCCGCGCTCGGCCCCACGTTCGGCCCCACGCTCTGCATAGACAAGCGTCACGTTCGAGAAAAGGCGCGATCGCTCAAGGCTGGATACGAAAGCCGTGACGTTATCGTGCGCGTAGGCCGCGCCCTTCAAGTCGATCGCCTGGACGCCGTCTCCATCCGACGGCTTGCTCTCCAGCGACGACAGCCAGAGAGAGGGCGGCGCCAGCCGCCCCACCTCCCCGAGAACCGCCGAGAAGCGCGTCCGCCCGGCCACGCGCTCCCTGAGCGTCGACAACGCCGCCGCCTCGCCCCGCTGGATTTCCGCCGCATGCCTGAATGGAGCGATCTCCGCGTTGATCTTCGCGATCTCGGCCTGGACTGTGTCGCGCGCGGCGGCAAGACGGGCCTTCTCGCGGTCCGCGGCGTACTGCTCCCACCGCTTCCACCCCGCGACGGCGACAGCGGCGATCACGACGAGGGCGGCCAGCCAGACGAGGCGCCCGGGCCGCCCGGCCGGTTTCCGGATCTCCCGGGGGAGAAGATTGACGGTCTCCTTCATCCCGCGGCCTCCCGGAGCGCGAGGCCCATCGCAACGGAGAACCGGGGGGCCATCGAGCGGACGCTAACCAGCCCAGGACCGTTGCCCTTCACCTTGGCGAAGGGATCGTCGATTTCCACGGGAGAGTCGAAGAACTGCGCGGCATGCTCCTTGAGGCCGGGCAGGAGCGCGCCGCCGCCCGCCAGGAGCACTCTCTGGATCTCGCGGTCGCGGGTCTGGGCGCGATAATAATCGATCGAGCGCTGGACTTCGAGGATGATGCGGTCGATCGGCGCGGCGGCGCCTTCCATCTCCGGGGAGCCGGAGGGAAAAGCAAGAAGCCCCTTGTCGCGCTTGAGCGCCTCCGCTTCCGCCGCGGAAACGCGGGCGGCGTCCGCAAACGCCCGCGTGCAATGCTCGCCCCCGGTGTCCACGCTCCGGGTCAGGCGAAGCCGGCCCTGCTTGAACAGGTTCACCTCCGTGCGCTGTCCGCCGATGTCCACGTACACGACTGTCCCCTCGTCGGACCGCGTCATCCTGAGGGTGTTCCGGAGGGCGAGAGGGTTCACGTCGACGACCTTGACGCGTCCCCGCGACCTTTCGACAGCGGCCATCGCCTCACGAACGCCGCGCCCCTCCACGGCCACCAGGAGGACGTCGTACCGCGCGGCCGTCCCCTCTAGCGTCTCCCCAGTCACGACGTAGTCGATAATGGCGTCGCCCAGATCGTACGGCACCTGCCGCCGCGCCTCCCAGCGCACGGCCTCCGACAACTCGTCCGCCGGCATCTTCGGAAGGACGAGAGGCCGCATAACGAGCGACCGGTCGGAAACCGCAATCGCAATGGAAGCCCCTTCCAGGCGGGCCACGCCAGCGACGCGGTTCATGGCCTGCGAAACGGCGTCGGGACCCGGTCCTTCGAACTCGGCAAGGACGGCCGAATCGACCGCGATCTCTTTCCCGAGCCGCTTCAAACGGACGACCTTGACGGAGCTCGATCCGACGTCGACGCCCGCCAGGTTTCCGTTCCTCTTCAAGAGCCGAGACAGGAAAGACATCACCCTCTCCGGGCCAGCGCCGGCGACAAGGAGGAGACCCTGTCCCCATGCGAGTGGGAATGATCGTCGATCTCTTCGATCTCTTCGATTTCTTCCATGGCCTTCGCGTACGCCACCTTGTGGCGGAACCCCAGACAGAGGTATTTCCAGACGGCTTCCGCCATCATGACGTCGCGATCCGAGTAGCGCCGGGCCTCAAGATCGCCCATCGAGACGCGGACCGGATGGATATACCCTTTTTGCTCAAGATAGTAGAGTTTGTGGCGTGGGATGTTAAGTCGTCTCAGAACGTCTGCCGTCTTCATCTATTCTCGAGCACGGCATTGAGAAGGCGTTCGGATATCGAAGGAAAATGAAGCCACAACCGGTTCCTCCTGCCAGACGGTCCCCGCTCCGCCGCGCTCCCGTGCGGACGCACGGGCAAGACGTTTATTTTTCTATGGTTTCTTGGAAGGATAGAACCCGATGGAAAGTCTAGGTGGAATAGCTGGTAATGTCAAGCAAATTATCAGGATGCCGACATAACGATTTGATATATAAACTTTTTTCTACCGAAACACGTACTTGGCAGAGACGATAAGGAAATACGCTCCGGCCAGAATGAGGATCACCCCGACGATCTTGCGATTGCGGAAAGCGGCCTGGTCGTTGTTCACAAGCGTCCGGTTGAACCACTCGGACAATCTCGTGAGCGTGTCAGGGGAGAAGAGAAACAAAACCCCAAAAACGACCGCAAGAACACCCAGGATCGGGAATGCGTACATGAGACCTCCTTTATCCGAATGGAGAGGCAAGAACGCGGAGACCGCGCCTGATTGCCTCCTTTCCCCTAGCCCCGAGCCTTGATTATGGTCTCTGACATCGGCTCTCCCTTGATCCGGATCCCCCTCAATCCACGCGGTTTCCGAGGCTTGACAAGGGTGAACCAAGACCGAACTCGCCCCTGATTTCCTCCAGCGAATACGTTCGTCCGCGTCTTGCGCGCTCGCCGATACCGTCCAGGTAGGACATGAACGCCTCGTTCCGCCCGAGGGACAACGCCTCCATCTCCTTGAGAGACCGCCGCGGACCCTTGTAGCCCGTACAGCCGATCACATCCTTGAGTTTCGTCGGTTGAAAAGGCCTCGCGGGCCTGAGCAGGAGTCCCTCTACTGCGTCCTCGACCACAAGCTCAAGGCCCGGCTTCCAGCCCCTGCTTTTCCGAATGGCCTTCGGGATCACGATCTGGCCCTTGCTCGAAAGCCGCGTAGCGTGCACGGCCTCCTCCAGGCGTAAGGCAAAAGTAAGACAATCCTACGGTCTCGGGGGGAGAAAATCAAGCTCTGGAGACGGCCTGGGCTGGCTCACGCAGGCAGCGCGAAGAGATCGTCGAGTTCGGGAATGGTTTCGCCGTGCTCAATCCGATCCGCAATCACCCGCAGGGCCAACGCTTCAACTTTGGAAATCGCCTCTTCACGCGTCTGTCCGTAAACCATGACCCCCGGAAGATCGGGAACTTCGGCTATCCAGCGCCCATCTTCTTCTCTCTCGATTTCAATCCTCATTGTCGTCTCCTCTATCAAGAACGGAGAACCGGCGAGACCCCGCGATCTCGCAACGCCGCCGCTTTCTTCAAGGCACCAAGAACGCTGATTTCCTCCAGCGTCGCAACCTTCGAAGCATCCAGGATCTCGATCTCCAGGGGCTGTCCTTCGCCATCGTAAACCATGACCCCCAGCGGGGAGAGATCACGACAAACCGAATGATCAAGATTCAAACCTGACCCCATGGCCACTTCGAGACGGTGACGGCCACGAACATCATGCGGCGGCGGGAGTGAAGGTGATCCGCCCGCCTTTACCGGCCTTCTTATGCGGCCTTACCACAATCTCGACGTCGCGATCGAAAGCGGTAAGGAACCCCATCAGCCGATCGACGGAGTATTCGCGAAAATTACCTTTGAACAGGCGAGACACCTCGGGTTGGCTGATACCCATGCGTTCTCCCGCTTGCGTTTGCGTCAGTTTTCGCTCATGGGTGAGGCGGTAAATTTCCGACACGATTTGCGCCTTAAGAAAATGCGTCTCGGCGTCGGGCAAGCCGAGGTCGGCGAAAATATTCCCGCTGCTCATTTCAACTTTGATTTTACGAGTCATGATTTGTGCTCCTCGCTGAACCGCTCGGCGTGATCGGACACGGCGTCCTTCAGCCGGCGTTTGATGAGATCGATGTCGCTTTGAGGTGTGGCAATAGCTCGCTTCGACTTCTTCTTGAAGGCATGCAGCACATAGACCGCCTCCCGAAGGTGCACCGTATAAACGGTCCGATAGGTGTCCCCGTCGAAATCTTTGATCAGTTCCACTACCCCACTGCCAATCCCCTTGAGCGGCTTCGCCGAAGGCGGGTGTTGGCCCGTCTGGGCGAGGAACAATTCGAAACCCAAAGTGTCTTGCACCCGTGGCGGAAACGCACCGTAATCACGTTTGCTCGACGCCACCCAAAGTAAAGGACGGATCGAACGTGTGATGTTCACCATCGATTCCTATTATGAGTATAAACTCATTTCCTGTCAAGTAAAGCGGCAACAGTGAAGCGGCTGTATTCATCGAACAACCTCTGTGCGTGCCCGTCTCGACAGACGTACTCATCGCACGCGAGCCCCTCGACCCGCCGCACCCAAAGGGGGGGGTCAGGGGAGGTAGAAGATTCAAGACCTGACCCCATGGCCTGGCCATGGCCACCATGGCCAGGCCGCGAACGGATCGCCTTGTTCCGTTCAGGCCGCGTACGGCCGATTTGACGCGGCAATGACTCGCACAAGATCGCGTTTGGTTGCACCCAGCGAGAACAGCGAGCGGATCAAGAGATCGAGGGACACGGAGGAATCGCCCGCCTCCATCTTGGCGATGCGAGACTGGCTGGACCTCAGCTGCTGGGCCAGCTCGATTTGCGTCAACTTGCACGGCTCGCGCCGCTCGCGCAGCCAGTGGCTGAGCGCAAGCTTGAGTTCGATGAAACGGGCCTCTTCCGGCGACAGGCCGAGAAACTCCGAGGCCGAGCCGACCTTCCAGCCCCGCCGCTCCAGTTGTTTTCTCTTTGCCTTATTCATCAGAGAACGCTCCAGCGGCCCTATGCTCTACCCCACCCCGCCTCCCCTTACAAAGGGGAGGAGAAAACCTCTCCATCCCGACCGGTCATGGACCTCAACATGTTGCTTACACCCGCGCAACACCCGAAAGAACCAAAGAGAACCTCTTCTCCAGGCTCTCCATCGCTCCCATAATACCCCTTCGTCCCCTACTTCACCACCTCCCGCCAGTCGAGGATGCGGAGACTACCGCATGATACAACATTGACCTGATCGGAAGCCGAGCGGGTCTGTTTATAAGGTGGTGTCGTGCTGTCCGGAGTTCCGTCCGTACAGAACGTGTCATTGGCTGAAGTAAGCTTGAGCGACGGTGTATATGCGCCCAGCGTGAACCCCGAGGGAACAGCGACGGACCCGAAACTGAGCGTTGCTGTGGATCCGTCGTTGACAGTCGTTGCGGCGCTCAGATAAGCCCGGAACGCGTTGCTGCCATCGGTGAAACTGAAGCACGAGGCCGTGGTGAGACTCATGGCCAGCGTTCCGAAATTGGTGACCTGGAGGTTGGGACCGTAGGACTGTCCCCTGCACATTGTCATTGGGCTCAAGGTCCCCCCCACGTATTGGAGATTCGGCCCCGTCACGCCCGAAAAGACCACCTGGATCGTCGCATCCGTGTTGATGTACGTCCCCGTGACGTTCGCCGTCACGTCGGTCGAGCTGATCGGCGCCGTAAGAACGACGCTCGCCTGCCCCGATGCGTTCGTCACCGCCGTAGCCGAGGAAAGCGTCCCGGCCGTGCTCGTGAACGTAATCGTCTTCCCGGAGACGGGCGCCCCCGCCGGCGTCGTGAGAGTCGCCGTAATCGCATACTGGCTCGTCCCGTCGGCCGGAATCGGCCCGGCAGGGCTGTTGGCGAGCGTCAGTCGATACGCCGTCACCATGACCGACGGGCTCAGCGTCCACCGATATTGGCTGGCAATGCAACTGGTCCCGTACAGATCGATGAACCACGAGTACGACGTGTCCTGGCTGACGGTCGGGACAATGCTGTACGTGACGTTGAACGTGCAGGTTGTGTTGTTGTTAAACGTCCCGCCGGAGAAGCGGCGTCCTCCCCCGATGGCGGCATTGGCCATCCCGCAGGTGTTGTTGGCCGCGGAATAGGTGAATCCCGACGGAGGATGGTAGAAGTTGATGCACTGGATCTGGCCGCCGCCGCGGTTCGTGATCTCGAAAGAGAACGTGACGTTCGCGCTCCCGGAGGTCACGGAGTCGGGCGTAAGGACCACGTCGTAGCTCACAAGCGCTCCCAGCTCGGATGTAGCCGTGTTGCTCGCAATGGCCGCCGGAGACGTGGCCGAAGCGCTCCCCTGGAACTGGATCGTCTGCCCAACGGCGCCGTTCATCGTGCACGTCCACTGGAACGTGCCCGTCGCCCCGTAAGCGAGAGAGACGAGCGTCGCGGGCGTCGGACCCGTGCAGGCGTCGGCGGCCGTCCCGATGTGCGTGAGCGTCGGCGTAATGTTCCCCAAGGCCGCCTTGCCCCGGACCGTGGCTCCATTCGAATGATTTGCCGCCGTCGTCCCGTTCACGCCCCGCGTGACGCCGGTGAACGTCGTGCCCGTCGTGCCCGTGTAGGCCATCTCCTCGCTGTCGATGATGAGCGTGCCGGAACTCGGGAAACCAGCCGTCGAAAATACTGTGATCGTCGTATCCGTGGGGGAAATGCCGCCGTTCAGCGTCGTCGTTATCCCGTTGTTCTGGACGGTCATCGTGACTGTTACGCTGTCGCCCGGGGAAACCTCGAGCGGGCTAAACGAAAGCGTGGCCGCGAAATCGGCAATCGTGACGAAGTTAGAGTTCTCCGTCTTTGACGTCGAGGTGCCCAGGGAATCGCGTACGCTCGCTGAGAAGTAGGCTTGGCCCGTGGACGTCGGGACGTAGGTGTACGTGATCGTCCCCTGAGCACCTGCGGCCAGATTCAGCGGACTGGGGTTATATGTTGGGCCGCCCGTATTCGTGAAAATCGCGGGCGTCGCCGTGGGAGGATCGGGCACGGATGTGATCCCGTTCTTGGCAACGGTGGCCCGGTTCTCGACCAGCATCTCGAGCGTCACGGTGTTCCCGACGCCAACGAGGGACGGCGTTGCGACCGGCTGAAGCTTCAGGGCCTTTCTCTGCCAGGATGGAAGCGCCCCGCTGAAGGTCGCTTCGACGTTGTTCGTCCGCCACGCCCGGACTTGCGCGAGGGAGTCCGTCCTGTCCACGCTGTCCCGGACGAGATTTCCCCAGCCGGGTCCCTCCATGTTCAAGTTGAAGACCAGGCTCGAGCCGCTGTTGATGTTGTTGCTGGCAGTCGTAAACTCGATCCAGTAGTTCGCGCCCGAAAAGCCGTAGTTGCTGTAGATCCATCCCTGGGCAGGAGAGGTCCATTCGACATAGTAGAGGGCGCTTGGGACGTAGAACCGGACGGTATCGATCGGCGGGTTCTCGTTCACGTTTGTCACCGTAAAGGACAGGATCCCCGAGGCATCCCCCATCGTCACGGCGGAGTTGGCCGGAAGCGAGACCGTGAACGCCGCAAGAGCTTGGCGGGGCAGGATCAGGAGGAAAAGGACAATAACAAATGAGACAAGAGAGAAGACAAACCCCCCCATCCCCCCCTTTGGCAAAGGGGGGCGGAGGGGGGGTTCTGCGGACGAAAGTCTACTCATGGCTCACCCGAATTCTAGTGACGAACGGCAGAGAGACTTCCACGCGCTCCTCCCGACCGTCCGAGCGGACGGCTACGACCGCAAACGAAGGCCTTCTCTCCCGGCCGCCTTCTTGGAAGACGTCCGTCGCGCGCCCGGCGCCCCGCCCCTGGAAGATGACGCCGACATCGAGGGACAGGACGTGCGGTCCCCCCGGCATGGGAAGAAGGCGGATCGCGTGCAGGGAGACGGGAAGCGACTGCCAGCGCATCTTCTCGTCGAACTTGGCGCCGGCTGGCGAGAGCGGAAAGCGCTCCGATGTCTCGATCCGGATCTCCCGCAGAGGGGCGTCGCTCCGAATCTCCAGTGCCAGCACCACCCGGCCGTCCTTCAGGGCCTTCACCGGCCCATGACCGAAGTCCACGGAGACCCCCGCCCAAGCTGTCGAGGCGACAAGTAAAACCAAGAAAAACCCAGCGATCACCCGCATTGCCGTACATGTCATGGACATAACTGGCCATCTCCTCTTCTAGCCGCATTCCCAAGCCGTTTCTCATGCCCGATTCGGTCTATTGCGCTCTATACCTGAGCCTCCCACCATCCACCCGCATCTAATCCACATCTACAATATCCTCAATATCTTTGAATATCTTGGGTCCAATGCCAGGAACGCGTCTCAATTCTCCAACGCTCTTGAAATCATTATTCGCCTTCCGATATTCGACGATGCTCTGTGCCCGTTTTTCTCCAATATGGGGCAGTTGCCTCAGTTCGCCGACTGATGCCTTGTTGATGTTGACGGGAGCTTCCAAGCCCCTCGCTTGGGCGCGGCTTTGTTTGAAAACCTTATAGTGCCGTTCCAAATGACTCTTGCCCTTGAAAGCGTTTTCGGGGGCCACCCACTTCACATCACGAACCCTAACCAAAGCCCTCTTCAAGTGATAAACATCAACCTCTCCCAGATTGTTATGATGGGGAAGGTGGCGAACCTTCTTGCCATCTCTTGTCGTCTCAACGACGGCAAAAGCAGAGTCCGGAAGGCTTTCAACATAGCGCCGGCTCCACTCTTCTGCCGGTACTGCCGATGCCGCAAATAGAAGAACCGCCCCAGCGATTCCCAAGAAGCGCATTTGCATTCTCATCTCACAACCTCCCGCCAGTCGAGGATCTTGACGGCGCCGCCGCCGCACGAACCGGCTACGGTCACACGGTCGCTCACGGGCCTGACCTGCGGCGGGCTGGTGATTCCCGTCCCATAGAAGCTCATGGAAGGAGAGTACGTCCCGTTCACGAAGGACGGATTCAACGCCACGCCGCCCCCGCCACCGGCCGATGTCGGTGAGCCGAATGACAGCGACGCCGTTGCTCCCGCG
>Ga0154722_1099_pt2 | contig 13331 bp, 9 predicted proteins | sample Rifle2008BG16ft_FD_105730 | JGI IMG/M metagenome (GOLD analysis project Ga0154722, IMG submission 105730) | Nitrospirae bacterium RBG_16_64_22 | reverse complement strand
CCTCAAGTGGCAACGCCTCAAACCTTACGAGAAGTTTGCCGACATGATTGATCGTCATTGGGATGGCATCGCCGCTTACTGCAAACCCGAGAACAAGGTCTCGCTCGGCTTTGTCGAAGGGCTCAACAACAAGATCCGCGTCATCCAGCGCCGGGCGTATGGGCTGCGCGACGAAGAGTACCTGCGGCTCAAGATACTGACGTGCATGCTGCCGGTCCTCTAAAATGACCACAAATCACCCACACGATTCCACGAAGAGCCCTTTTAAGGTTCCTCGATGTTCCGGAGTTTCGCGCCCTGTTCCTCAGGGAGATAGGTTGGGCATTGAAAGGCTGTTGCGACCATCCGCCCAGCAACGAGGAACTTGTGGAGATCTGGGAAGATCTCGATCGCTTCGAGGAGATGCTGGACCGCGCGTTCGGGCAGACGCCCTCCGCGGTATCGTACGCGGCGCTCTAGGCTGGGCTGGGCGCGGGGGCGCCGGAGGAAGCGTTTCTCAAGCGTGCCCGACGGCCACAAGCCCGGCGTCCGTGCTCAGGAAGTTTCCTCTTCCCTCCATGGCACTCGCCCCCTCCCGAAAGGGAGGGGGCATTCTCTTTTCCGGTCCGGAGGACCGCCTGCTACGACCTTCCCACCGCTTCGAGTAGGGCGCGGATGAGCGCGGCCGGGGAAGGGGGGCATCCGGGGACCTTAACGTCGACCGGGACGACGTTCTCGACGGCCCCCAGGCTGGCATATGACGTCCCGAAGGCCCCGCCGCACGCCGCGCAGTCTCCCACGGCCACGACGATCTTCGGGTCGGGCGCGGCGTCCACCGTCCGTTTGAGGGCGATCTCCATGTTCCGGCTCACCGGGCCGGTGACGAAGAGGACGTCGGCGAACCGGGGCGACGCCGTGAAATGGACGCCGAACCGCTCGCAGTCGTAGTACGGGTTGTTCATCGCGTGGATCTCCAGCTCGCAGCCGTTGCACGAGCCGGCGTCGATCTCCCGGATCGTGAGGCTGTGGTGGAAGCGCTTGTGCACCTCCTCCTTGAGCGCGTTTCCGACGATCTCGATTTCTTTGTCCGCTTCGGGGAGCATCTTCTCCGTGACGGTCCCCGTCCGCAGTGTCTGGTAAAGAATCCTCAGCACAGCCCTTCCCCTCCTACATGTCGTGCCCGGAGTACGACTGGTTGAACGACTTGTTGCAGAGCGGGAAGTCCGGGACGATGTTTCCGAGGACGGCCCGCTCGAGACCGAGCCAGTTGACTTGCGACGGGTCGCGGACCATCACCCGGCTGACCTTGCCCGACGGGCCGGCCTGCACCCACGTCACGATCTCGCCCCGCCATCCTTCGACGATGCCAAGCCCCGTCCGGCCGGGCTGAGGCCTTATCGAGAGACCGTCGGACGGGAGCGCCGATCCGCCGGGGAGGCGCGCCAGGATCTCGCGGATCAAGCGGATCGATTCCCTCACCTCTTCGATCCGGACCCATACCCGGTCGTTCACGTCGCCGCTATGCCGGATCGCTTCGCTTACCTTCAGTTCGTCGTACGGCGGGAAGGGGAAGCGGACCCGCCGGTCGGACGATATGCCGCTGGCCCGGGCGGCGAACCCAACTAGCCCGAGATCGGCCGCTGTCTTCTTCGTCACGACGCCGGTCGTCGCCACCCGGTCCTGGAGGGAGGGGTTCTCGTCGTAGATCACGACCAAGCGCTCGAATTCCGCCGACAGCCGATCCATCTCGGTCCGGATCGCTTCGATCCCTTTCGCGTCGAGGTCGGCGGCCGCGCCTCCCGGGACGATCATGTCCATTAGCAGGCGGTGGCCGAAGAGGCGCTTGTTGAGCCTCAGAACGTCCTCTCTCAGGCGTGAGAGCTGGGCGAGCAGGAAGGCGAAGGCCGCGTCGTTTGCGATCGCCCCGATGTCCCCCAGGTGGTTCGCGATCCTCTCCCGTTCCAGAAAAAGCGCCCTCAGCCAGACCCCCCGCGGTGGAACGAGAAGACCGGCCATGTCTTCTACGGCCCGGCACCAGGCCAGAGCGTGGGCGACCGTGCTGTCGCCGGAGATCCGCCCCGCGAGCCGCGCTCCTTCCGTCCAAGGGAGAGACTCGAACCGCTTTTCGATCCCCTTGTGGACGTAGCCCAGCCGTTCTTCAAGGTTCAGGATCGTCTCTCCCACGGCCTGGAAGCGGAAATGCCCCGGCTCGATGATGCCGGCGTGGACGGGTCCGACGGGAATTTCGTAGACGCCCTCCCCCTCCCCCCGGATCCATTCGTAGCTTCCGTTCGACCGAACGAACGGGGCGTCGATCGGCGCGTCCTTCCTGAGAGGGAAGAAGCCGTCGGGCCAGTCCTCGTGCCGGATCCACGGCCTCCGGTCCGGATGGCCGATCGAGTCGATCCCGAAGAACGACAGGATGATCCGCTCGAACCGATAGGCCGCGGCGAAGTGCCCCGTGAGTGTGGGAAAAGCAGGGTTCGAAAGCGGGACGTCGGACCTGATGAGGATGAAGCGGTCTATCTTCGTATCAGGCCCCGCGTCCGGCCCCGAGTCGGGTACGTTCGGGACAGCGAACGCCGTCCAGAGGGCGAGTTCCCGGCCGAAGGGAGTGTCGTCCGTTGCCCATTCGGCTGACAGCCGCCCGCCGGACTTCTTGAGGATACGGGCCGCTTCGTGGATCTCGTCCGCTGGAAGGGACAGAATCAAGACGCCGTCGCGCGAGGCGTCGGAGGTCCGGAGGAGATCGCCGAACTGCTCGGCCAGGACCTGCTCGACCAGGACCTTCTCGACCAGGACCTGCTTGAAGTGTGGCGCTACCATCGCATCATGCTCACGGCCGTCTCGAACCACTGGGAGAGGAACGACGGGATGAACAGGCCCAGGACGAGCGCCAGGGCGAGGTGAAGGAGGACGGGAACATGAGCCGCCCGGACCGGGACCTGGTGCGCCGACGGCGCTCCGAAGACCATCGGCTGGACCTTTCGGAGGAGTCCCGCGAAGGCCACGGCCAGCCCCAGGAGGAGGATGGGAGCCAGGAACGGGGCCTCGCGCATCGTGGCCGTCAGGATCAGGAATTCGCTTACGAAGACGCCGAAGGGCGGAAGGCCGGCAATGGCCATGACGCCGACGACGAGCCCCCAGCCGACGAGGGGATTGCCCCGGATGAGTCCCTGAATCCGGTCCATCTGCTGGGTCCCGTGCATGTGCGAGGCGTGGCCGACCGTGAAGAAGATGGAGGACTTGACGAGCGAGTGGACGAGCATGTGGAGAAGGGCGGCGAACGTGGCGAGCTTCCCGCCCAGACCGAAGGCGAACGCCATGATCCCCATGTGCTCGATGCTCGAGTAGGAGAACATCCGCTTGACGTCCCTCTGGAGAAAGAGGGCGAAGGCCGCGACGACGAGCGAGAGAAGTCCAAGGGCCATCATGAGCTGGCCGGCGCGGTTCGTCCCCGTCGCCCCGTCCACCAGGATCTTGCACCGGACGACGGCGTAGAGCGCCACGTTCAGGAGAAGACCCGAAAGGACGGCCGAGATCGGCGTGGGGCCCTCGCTGTGGGCGTCGGGGAGCCAATTGTGGAGAGGGGCGAGGCCCACCTTGGTCCCGTACCCGACCAGGAAGAAGACGAACGCGAGCGAAAGGATCGTCGGTTCCAGCGAAGAGGCGGCGGCGTTCAGGTTCGTCCAGTGAAGGGTGGTCCCTCCCTCGCCCAGAACGCGCTCGGCGGCGAAGTAGAGGAGGGTCGTCCCGAAGAGGGCTTGGGCGATCCCGACGCCGCAAAGGATGAAGTACTTCCAGGCCGCCTCGACCGATTCCGGCGTGCGGTAGAGCGAGACGAGGAGGACCGTGGCCAGGGTCGCCAGCTCCATCGCGATCCAGAGGATCCCCATGTTGTTCGTGAGGAGGGCCAGCAGCATGGCGAAGATGAAGAGCTGGAACATGGCATGGTAGAGGCGCATCCGCCGGGGTCCCACCCGCCCCTGCTTGAACTCGTGGGCCATGTACGGCCGGCTGAAGGCGGCCGTCGTCATCGAGACGAACGCCGTGAGGACGGCGAGGAAGACGTTGAACGCGTCGACGAAGAAAGACCCTCCCTCAGTCTGAACCGATCCCTGCTCGAAGACCTGCCACGCGAGCCCCACGCTGAACAGTAACGCGGCGGCGGACCCGGCGATGTTGATCGCCGGGGCAAAGCGGCGGTGCCCGTAGAAGGCCAGCGGGACCGCCGTGACGACGGGCGCGATCAGAAGCCCGGCCAGCATCATTCGAATAACCGCCTTTCATTCACCGCAGAGGGCGCTGAGGGCGCGGAGGATCGTCTTTTCGGACAGACCTGATACTCACCTGTCAAGCCCGGTCGATCCGTCTTCCAATCCCTCCAAATCCTCCGCGTTCTCTGCGCGCTCCGCGGTTCAACCGCTTTTTCCGGGATCATTCGCCGACATCCTCCTTGAGGCGGGCCATCTTGGAGAGGTCGAGGCTCTCGAACGTCGTCCGGATCTGGAAGAAGAAGACGCCGAAGATGAGGGCCGCGATCAAAATGTCCAGCGCCACGCCCAGCTCCACGACCATCGGCATCCCGTAGGTGGCGCTGGTCGCCGCGAAGAAGAGGCCGTTCTCCATGGCCAGGAATCCGATGACCTGCGCGACGGCGTGCCGCCGGGTGATCATCATGAGAAGGCCGAGCATGACCGTGGCGAGGGCGATCGCCAGGGTGGATCGGGTCATCAGTGTGGAGAACTCCTGGATCGGGGACATTACGTTGTACGAGAGAACGACGAGGGCGATCCCGATCAGAAGAGTGAGCGGAACGTTCACCATCGCCTCGACGTCACGCTCGATCTTCATCCGCCGGATGAGGACGTGGAGGATGTACGGGATCAGGACGACCTTCATGGCGAGCGTCATGAGAGCGGAGAAGTAGAGGTGGCGGACGCCGGCGCCGTAGGCGACGATCGCCGTGTTCGCCGCGAGGAAGAGTCCCTGCCACGCGAAGAGGTGCAGGAGGGCGTAGATCCGCCGCTGGGCCAGGAGGCCGAACCCCAGGAGGAGGACCAGCGCGGAGAGGAGATCGATAACCTGGGCGAGGAAGACAGGCGACATTCAACGCTCCAGGATGAAGTGCGAGAGGATGGCAAGCGTGGACAGAAGGAAGGCGACGCCGAGGAACTCGGAGACCCGGAAGAAGCGGAGCTTGGCCAGCCCCGTCTCGAGGATCGGAAGGGCGGTAGCGGCCAGGAGGAGCTTCGCCGCCATGACAACGAACGCAAAGGCGACCGAGCCGGCGTCCGTCGCCCCCGCGATTCCCCAAGGGGCGAACAGGGCGATCCCCAGGAGCGAGAAGAGCATGAGCTTCATCATCCCCGCCCACTCGATCATGGCCAGGTGCCGGCCTGAGTATTCGAGGATCATCGCCTCGTGGATCATCGTGAGCTCGAGATGCGTGGCCGGGTTGTCCACCGGGATCCGCCCGTTCTCCGCGAGGGCGATCAGGACGAAGGCCAGGAGGGCGAAGGCGAACGACGGCTTGAGGAGGACCCCCTTGTGAATCTCGGCCACCATCGTGGAGAGGGAGGTGGACTGCGTGATGAGCGAGGCGGCGAAGATCGCCATGAGCATGGCCGGCTCGGCCAGGGAGGCGATCGTCATCTCGCGGCTCGATCCCATCCCGCCGAACGCCGTCCCGATGTCGAGTCCCGCCAGGGCGATGAAGAACCGGGCGAGGGCGAAGATCGCGACGAGGGCGATGACGTCCGCCACGGGCGCGAGCGGAAGGTCCACGGCCAGGATCGGGACGATGGCGCCCGCGAGGACGGTGACGCCGAAGACGAGGTACGGCGTGAACCGGAAAATCCACGAGGCGTTTTCCGCGACGACCGCCTCCTTCGCGAAGAGTTTCCGGATGTCGCGGTACGGCTGGAGCGGCCCGGCGCCCCGCCGGTTCTGGAGACGCGCCTTCACGAGGCGGACCCACCCGACCATGAACGGGGCGAGCAGGAGGAGGAGGGCCGCCTGGGCGATCGTCAGGACGTAAGGAAGGAAAGCGTTCATCCTGTGATCCGCAGATTACGCAGATAGGGACCACAGTGATTCAACTCCTTGTGAAATAGATGCGAGTCATCTTCCGGGTGCTCCAGGATTCCAGAGATAGGCCGTTGAAATCTGCGCCAATCTGCGTCCATCTGCGGATGACTGCTTTTCTTCATTTCATCGTCCGAATATGAGAAGGACCAGGATGGTCAGGAACGAGTAGATCAGGTAAACCTGGATACGTCCCCCCTGGATCTTCGCGGTCAGGCGCGAAATCCAGAACACGGCGTCGGAGACCGGCTTGTAGATCCACCCCCAGAAGCGGTCTTCGACGTGGAGCGAGTAGCTCACGCGCTCCGGGAAAGCCGCGTGGCGATGGACGTGCATGGGCGAGGAACGCTCCCTGATCTTGAAGAGGGCGCCGAAGAAGACCCGGATCGGCATGGAGAAGGAGGTCGCCGTGTACTGCATCCGGGGCGTCATCTTCTCGAAGCCGCAGTCCCAGGCCGGCCCGCGCCGGGGCGCCCTGTGGCGCCGGCCGTGGAGGGCGAACCACGTGAGCCCGATGATCGCGCCGATCCCGAGGAAGACGATCGTCCCGCTGTAGGAGGCGCGTTCGGGCGCGATCGGCGTGAGCCACAGCCATCCGTGCGATGAGGCCGACTCGGCGATCCCGGCGCCCACGAACTCCCGGGGAATCGCGTCCAGCCACTCGATCATCGTCGCGGGGAAGATTCCCAACAGCAGGCACGCCAGAGCCAGGCCGACCATCCCGATCCGCATCGTGACGCCGACTTCCGACACGTTCTGCGCGTGGCGGCTCCGCGGCTGGCCGAGGAACGTGATGCCGAACGCCTTCACGAAGCAGGCGGCGGCCAGGGCGCTCGTCAGGGCGAGACCCGCCGCGCCGATGGGGACGAGGACGTTCAAGAGCGTGCTCGGGAGAGACGGGGAGAGGAGGAACGCCTGATAGGTGAGCCACTCCGAGACGAAGCCGTTGAACGGAGGAAGGGCTGAGATGGAGATACAGCCGACGAGGAACAGGGCTGCAGTCCAGGGCATCCGGTGGATGAGGCCGCCCAGAGCCTCCATCTCCCGCGTGTGCGTCGCGTGGTGGACGGCCCCAGCGCCGAGGAAGAGCAGACCCTTGAAGAGGGCGTGGTTCAGCGTGTGGTAGAGGCCGGCGATGAGGCCCAGAGCGGCCAATTCGGGAAGGTCGAAGGCGTGGAACGTCATTCCGAGGCCGATCCCGATCAGGATGATCCCGATGTTTTCGACGGAATGGTACGCGAGGAGCCGCTTGAGATCGTGCTGCATGAGGGCGTAGAGGACGCCCATCAGGGCGGAGACGAGCCCGAGCGCCAGGACGAGGGCCCCCCACCACCAGGGGATCGCGGCCAGGAGGTCGAACGTGACGCGGAGGATCCCGTAGATCGCCGTCTTGATCATGACGCCGCTCATCAGGGCCGAGACGTTCGACGGGGCGACGGGGTGGGCCTCGGGAAGCCACACGTGGAGCGGGACGATCCCGGCCTTGAGGCCGAATCCGAAGAGGGCCAGGAGGAAGGCGGCTGTCGCCCATCCCGGACTGACGTCCGCGCGGCGCATGGCGTCGAACGCGTACCCCTCGAAGCTCGTGAGCCCGGTCGCGAAGGCGGCCATCACGCCGAAAGCGAGGAGGATCGTGATGGCGCCCACGTGGGCCATGAGGAGGTAGAGGAAGCCGGCCTTCTGGTTGGCCGTCTGCTCGTGCTCGAACACGACGAGGAAGTAGGAGGAGACCGTCATTCCCTCCCAGGCCACGAGGAAGAGGAAGGCGTCGTCCGCCAGAACGACGAGCCCCATTCCCGCGAGGAAGAGGAGGAAGAAGAAGACGAGCCCTCCGACGGGTCTCCGTTCCGCGATTCCCCGCACGTACCCCAGGGAATAGATCGAGATGAAGAAACCCAGGACGCCGATGACGACGAGGAAGAAGCCGGAGAGCGGATCGAGGCGAAGATGGAATGGGAGCTCCGGAATCCCGACGGGGAGCACGACTGTCTCCGCGCCGGCCGCGGCCACGGCCCAGGCGCCGCCGACGGCCGCTAGCGCCGAACCGAGCGTTGCAACAAGAAACGCGGAGCGAACGAGCCAGACGGGACGGCGGGCGAGAACGGGAACGAGGAGCGTGCCGGCGAGCCAGAGGGAGACGGCCAGGGTCGCCAGGAAGATCGGCGTCGGGCTCGCCAACAGCTCAGGCTTGAAAATCAACGTTTTCTCCTCGTTACGCGGCGGAATGGGCGGGTTGTTTATACGCCGCCCGCGCTTGGGCGTCAAGATCGACTTGTTCCGTTTTGGAATTGCGCACTTATAGGGGCAAAAGAAATTCTTGCGTGACACGCCGGGCGGGAATGGCTATATTATTCGTCCCCATGATCTTCTCACGGAGGGTGGTACGGTGGCGATTGATCTGACAATCACGATCGCGGGCGAGGGAGGCGAGGGGGTCATCTCTTCGGGCGACTTCCTAATGCAGGCGGCGACGCGCGCCGGGATGGAAGTCGTAACCTTCAAGTCGTTCCCTTCCGAGATCAAGGGCGGCTACGCCCTCTCCCAGCTCCGGATCTCCGACGAAAAGATCCTTTCCCAGGGGGACGGGTTCAACATCCTCGTCGCCTTCAACGGGGAGGCGTACTCGATCAACAAGCCGCTGTTGACGCCGGGAACGGTCCTCGTCTGGGACGGCCCGCACGGCGACTTCGAGCCGGAGCCGATTCCGGGCGTCACGATGTACAACGTTCCGATGACCCATATCTCGAAGCAGGAACTGAAGAACCCGATCGCGAAGAACATGGTTGCGATGGGCTCGGTGGCGGGCCTCTTCGGCGTCCCGATGGAAAGCCTCAAGGCGTCCGTCGCCGCGAAGTTCAAGCGGAAGGGTCAGGATGTCATCGACTTCAACTACGCCGCGCTCCAGGCCGGGTACGACTACGTCAAGCAGAACCACAAGAAGACGGACCCATTCATGTTTCCTCCGGCGCGGCCCGCGAAGGACGTTATCACGCTGGAGGGGAACCAGGCCATCGCCCTGGGCGCGGTCGTCGCGGGGTGCCGGTTCTACCCGGTCTACCCGATCACGCCGGCGACGAGCGTCGGCAACTATCTCTCCGAGTTGATCCTCAAGGTCAACGGGTTCGTCTACCAGACCGAGGATGAGATCGCGGCGATCGCGGCGGCGATCGGGGCCTCTTACGTGGGGATCAAGTCGTTCACGGCCACGTCCGGGCCGGGCGTCTCCCTGATGACGGAGCTGTTGGGCCTCGCGGCCATGGCCGAGATTCCCCTCGTCATCGTCGACGTCCAGCGCGGCGGCCCGTCCACCGGCATGCCGACGAAGCACGAACAGTCCGACCTCTTCATCACGGCGCACGGCGGCCACGGAGACGTTCCCAAGATCGTCCTGGCGGCCGCGGACGTCGAGGAGTGCTTCTACCTCACGATCGAGGCTTTCAACCTGGCCGAGAAGTACCAGACGCCGGTCTTCCTCCTTTCCGACGCCTCTCTCTCCCTCCGCGTGGAGGCGATCAAGCGCCCGGACCTCAAGTCCATCCGCATCGTGGACCGCGACGCCGCCCGGTCGGCCGTCGATCCCAAGGAGTTCATGCGGTACAAGAACACGCCCAGCGGCATCTCGACGATGGGCGTGCCGGGCGTTCCGGGGGCGGCCTACGCCGCGACGGGCCTCGAACACGCCGAGAATTCCGGTCCCCGGACGAGCGTGGAAACGAAGACGAGCATGACCGAGAAACGGTGGCGGAAGATCGAGCGGATCGAGGAAGAGACCGCGCCGATCGAGCGCGAAGGGGACGCCGACGCCGACGTCGGGATCATCTCCTGGGGACTCACGCAGACGATGGTCCGCGAGGCGGTGACGCGGCTCCGGAAGAAGGGGCACAGGGTCGCGGCGCTCTACCCGAAGATCCTCTGGCCCGTGCCGGCGAAGCAGATCGAGGCGTTCGCCGGCGGCGTCAAGACCGTCCTGGTTCCCGAGGCCAATGTCCAGGGGCAGTTCGCCGAGCTGATCCGGTCCAAGACCTCGGTCGTCCCGGTCAAGCAGACCCTGTACCGGGGGGAGCCGTTCCTGCCGAAGGAGATCGAGGCGAAGGTCGAAGAACTTATCAACGCGAACGCCGCGGTGCCCGCGTAGGCGGCCGCCGCAGGAGGACAAGTGAAATGACGACAGCCGTGACGACCGCCGCAGGGGCGGTGAAGCTGAAGCCGAAAGAGTATCGAAGCGCCATCGAGCCGACCTGGTGTCCAGGGTGCGGCGATTACGCCGTGACGGCGGCGATCTGCAACGCCCTGTCGGCCAACGGCGTGGACCCCGACAACGCCGTCATCGTGTCCGGGATCGGGTGCTCCAGCCGCCTCCCTCTCTGGATGCGGACGTTCGGATTCCACTCCGCCCACGGGCGGGCGATCCCCGTCGCCGTGGGGATGAAGGTCTCGCGGCCGGAGCTCACTATCGCGGTGACGATCGGCGACGGCGACGCCTTCGCCATCGGCGGGAACCACATCCCCAACGCGGCGCGCCGGAACATAGACATGACGCTCATCGTCATGGACAACGGCGTCTACGGCCTCACGAAGAACCAGAACTCACCGACGTCGCGGGAGGGGCTCCCCGGCTCCCTCATGCCGTTCGGGAACATCGACGCGCCGATAAATGTCCTCGCCTTCCTTCTGACCTACGGGGCGACCTTCGTGGCCCAGGCCTTCGCGGGGAATCCGAAGCTTACGGGGGAGATCATCGGGAAGGCGATGGCCCACAAGGGGTTCTCGTACGTGAACGTCCTCTCCCCCTGCCCGACGTTCAACAAGGTGGATACGTTCGAATATTACAGGCCAAGGGTCCAGGACATCCCTGCCGACCACGACACCGGCGATCTGCTCAAGGCGATCGGGATCGCCGAGCATGCTCTCGACCACCAGAAGAACCCGGAGGGGAAGGTGCCGATCGGACTCCTCTACCAGACGCAGAAGCCGGTTTTCGCGGAGAAGGTGGACGCGCTCAAGGCGAAGTACAAGGGGAGCGACACGCCCGACTGGGAGAAGATCCTGGACGGGTACAAGTCTCACTAGTATCCGAACCCATTGATTACGGAACATCCTCCGCGGATGTGTAGGTTGGGTTAGGCGCGGTTTTTTGCGCCATAACCCAACAAAACCATCTTGGCGAATATTCGGTTTGTTGGGTTACGCGATAAAGCCGCTAACCCAACCTACATGACCGCGGATCTGCCCCAAACAAAATGTTTCGTTATTTACGATTTTCAATACTAGACCATCCAGCCTTCCAGCTTTTGGAACACAAAACGGCCCACGGGGGAGTATCCCTCGCGGGCCGTTTTGTTTCGTTTCTCCGCTACGATCCGCTCGTGCTGTCGCGCGAGGCCGGGGGGAGATCCAGCGCCTCGAAAACGCGCACTTTCTGCTTCTTTCCTTTCACGGGGAACTCGCCGACTTCGCGCGTCGAGAACGTCTGCGCGACGCGCTGGCGCGTGGCCTCGCTCAGAAGAATCTGATTGGGATCGGCGAGCGTCTGGATGCGGGACGCCGTGTTGACGGTGTCGCCGATGGCCGTGAACTCCATCCGCCGGGCGCTCCCCAGGTTCCCGACCATGGCCATGCCCGTGTTGATCCCCGTCCGGACCGTGAAGCGCCTGTCGGGCTCGACGACCTCGAGAAACGTGTTCAGCTCCTGCCGCATCTCCAGCGCGGCCCGGACGGCCTGCCGAGGATGCTCGGGCTGGGCGAGAGGGGCGCCGAAGATCGCCATGATCGCGTCCCCGATGAACTTGTCGAGCGTGCCGCCGTGCTGGAAGATGATCTCCGTCATGAGGCTGAAGTACTGGTTGAGGAGCTCCGAGACATCCTTCGGCTTCAGGGTCTCAGCGAGGGTCGTGAACCCCACGATGTCGTTGAAGAGGACGGTGATCTCCTGTTCCTTGGGGACGAGGGTCTCGCCCTCGTCCGCCTCCCGCATGAGGAACTCGACGACGTTGGGGGAGTGGTAGCGGAAGAGGCGGTTCCGGATGACCGCGTCGTGGCGCAGGCGCTCGCTCGTCCGGGCCTGCCGGATTCCCAGGGCGGCCTGGTTGGCCATCGCCGTGAGGAGGTCGAGCGACTCCTCGTCGAACGAGCCGCGCGCGGCGAGGCAGTCCACGTATAGGCTCCCGAGGACCCCTTGGTCCGTCCAGAGCGGGACGCACATGGCCGATCGAATGCCGAGCCGGACGACGCTCTCCCCCTCCTTGAACCGCTCGTCCGTTCCCGCGTCGGCCGTGAGAATGGAGAGCCGCTCCTCCACCGCCCGGTTCACGATGCTCCGGCTGATGGGAAGGGATTCGGTGTCGAGCGTTCGTCCGTCCCGGTGGCGGGCGACGCGGGGAATGATCCGGTCCCCCTCCCTGAGGAGGACGAAGACCCTCTCGGCCGGGATGACGCGGAAAATGCAGTCCACGATCGTGTTCAGCACGCCTTCGAGCCCCTGGCTCGTCAGGAGGGCCGTCCCGATCTGCATCAGTTGGACCAGCGCCCGCTGGTCCCGGAGTGGGGCCTCGGGGGCCGCGATCTCTTCGAGCCGGATGAACCGGCTTGCCTCGGGTTCCTTGACAAGGGCCGCCGCGACCGGCGCGCCCGTGTCGGGGGAGAACTGCGCCGGCACGGAGGGTTCTTCCGCGTAGACGAGGCTGGCGATGCCGATCGTGATCCGGTCGCCCGGCTTCAGGCGGGCTTCGCCGACCTTCTCGTTGTTGACGTACGTTCCGTTCATGCTTCCGAGGTCGCGGATCAGATAGCCGTCGTCCGACCGGATGACGACGGCGTGCTGGCGGGAGACCCGCGTGTCGGGGATGGGGATCTCGTTGGACGAGAGGCGGCCGATCCGCGTGTGGGTCAAGTCGAGCGGATATCGAACGGGCGGGGCGTTCTCCCTCATCTGGAGCAAAACTGCCAAGGCGGCCTCCTGTAGCGTGGGGACAACGATAACCCAGGAGGAAGCGTGGCGCAAGGGGCGTTCTCGGGGCGTGGCTCGGACGCGCGGGATCGTTGCAAGCCGGAAGAGCCGTCGTGTAGACTGCGATCGAGGGGTGCAAGAAGAGGGAGGATTTCGTGTCCGTACTGACCCGAGAAGACGTTGCCGTCCGGCTGGCGGAGGGGTTGAGCCTGAAGGGCGCGGACCTGAGCTGGGCCGATCTCTCCCAGATGGATCTGCGGGGCGTGGACCTGTCGGGCGCGGTTCTCACGGGAGCGAACCTCGCCGGCGTTCGGCTGGA
>Ga0154722_1004_pt1 | contig 13517 bp, 13 predicted proteins | sample Rifle2008BG16ft_FD_105730 | JGI IMG/M metagenome (GOLD analysis project Ga0154722, IMG submission 105730) | Nitrospirae bacterium RBG_16_64_22 | reverse complement strand
GCGTACGGCCAACTCTACTTCAAGGTGGACGATCTGACCCGCGAGGATCTTAGGGAACAACCTTGCCATTCAGGCCTCTTGGTGATATGCTTTGACGTACGTTTGGAGGAGGTATCCATGAGCAAAGTGCCAAGTCTCGTTCCGGTAACGGACCTTCGCCAGGACGCCGCAAGCGTCCTCAAGCGCGTTCGAAATTCCAGCGAACCGGTCTTCATAACCCAGCGGGGCCGCGCCGCCGCCGTGATGATGAGCACCGAGGCGTTTGAAAAGGCCGAGCACGACCGTCAGCTTCTTCGCCTTCTGGCGCGCGGGGACAAGGAGATCGCGGCGGGAAAGGGGCATGATCTGGAATCGGTTCTGGCGGAGGCCGATGCTCTTCTGGTGGAATAAACCGAGCGGTGAGAATACTTTTCACGCCTTCCGCCCGTGTTCAGTTTCTTTCCGCTCTCGCGTTTATCCGGCAAGACAAGCCCGACGCCGCCGTCCGCTTCCGCCGGCGCGCGGAAACGGCGCTGAAAAGGCTCTCGAAGTTCCCGGATTCCGGGAGAGCGATCCCGGAGTTTCCCGATCTTCCGCATCGTGAGGTCATCGTAGGCTCGTATCGGTTTTTCTATCGCGTGCGGGGAAAGATAGTCTGGGTAGCCGCAGTGTGGCACGGGGCGCAAATCCCCGGAGTTCCGGGCAAAACAGAGGACTCCTGAGAACGGACGCAAGGCCCGTCATGCGTCCACGAGGCTGCTCCTGCACGCCGCCGCCGTGCCACGAATGCTTGATAAAAGGAGAAATCGCCATGAACTTCCGTCCACTGCACGATTGGGTCGTGATCGAGCCGTCGGAGGGCAAGGAGAAGACGGCGGGAGGGCTTTACATTCCGGATACGGCTAAGGAGAAGCCGGCGGAAGGGAAGGTCCTCGCCGTCGGCAAGGGCCGGTGGGAGGAGCCGGAGAAGGTCAAGTGGGGCAAGAAATCGAAGGAGAAAAAGGAGAAGGTCTTCAAGCCCACGACCGTCAAGCCGGGGGACAAGGTGCTGTACGAAAAATACGCCGGCACCAAGGTCGAGCTGGACGGGAAGGAAGTCGTACTCGTCAGGGAATCGGAAGTCCTGGGCTGGCTCGGGTAGCTCGCGCTCAGAAGGTCCTATCGGCACGGTTGTAACAAAGCCGGGCAGGAACGAGGAGAAAAATTCCCCGATGGGCCGGACGCGCCGGCCCACCGGGGAATCGATACAGCTCGACTCAAACTACCCCGAACAGCGCCTTGTGGTCGCGGGCGTATTCCGTGAGCGTTCGGCCGGGCCGGCCAAGGATCTGTTGCACGTCGGGCGTGACACGCGCTGCAAAGCCGGCGCGTACGGTCCCGAACAGCCCGACCAGAAACCCGGCATAGTCCGCGGGCAGGCCGGCCGCGAGGAGCGCGGCGCGGAACGTCTCGTCATCAACCGGCTGGTAGACGATCCGCCGGCCGGTCTCGCGCGTCAGGATGGCGGCGGCCTCGCCGTACGTCAGGGCCTCCTGACCCGTCAGAGTGTACGCTTTCCCCGCGTGGCCTTCCCCGGCAAGAGCGGCCGCCGCGCACGCGGCGATGTCGCGGGCGTCGATGAAGGCGGTCCTGGCGTCCGCCGCCGGCAAGGCGATGCTCCCCGCGGCCCGGATCGAGCCCATCCAGAACGTGTGGAAGTTCTGCATGAACCAGCTCGGCCGGATGTGGGTCCATGCAACGCCGGACCGTTCTACGATCCGTTCGACCTTGCGGAGCGGAATTCCCTCGTCCATCTCGACTCCGGCCGCCGTCATCGTGACGACCCGCCTCACGCGGGCGAGAGCGGCATCGAGAAAGGGACCGAGAAGCCGATCGGCGGCCGTTTGTCCCGGCGGCAGCATTACGAATACCTTCTCCACGCCTTCGAGGGCCGACGGGAAGGTTGAAGCATCCGTGTAGTCGAAGCGAACAGCGCGCACGCCGGCCAGCTTCCGAAACTTGGACGGGTCGCGTGTCGCGGCGGCCACGTCGACTCCCTTGCCGGCAAGATCCGCCACCAGACTGCTTCCCACCGTGCCCGTCCCGCCAAGCACAAGAACAGATTGGCTCTTCATGTCTTCTCCTCCCAATCAAATAGTGATCGCCGGCCGCGCCGAGGGACGCCTGCCCCTCTGGTCGACAGTATGGATCCTGTCGGACGCATCCGCCATGCCCGCCCGTCTCATTTCTTTGCCCGACGCGCTCGCCAGAGTAGACACGCGGGTACAGGCAATGTATCGTATGCCGCATGGACGTGTTGGCGGACGTGCTTGCGCGGACCGGGATCACGGGCGTCGTGTTGAGCCGATCGTCGGCCCGTCCGCCGTGGGGCGTCGAGATCTCGAACACCCGCGGGGCAGGGTTCCACCTGGTTGTCGATGGATCCTGCTGGCTGCGGGTTCCGGGAGAGCACCCGCTCCGCCTCCTCCAAGGGGACATCGTGCTCGTCCCGTCCGGAGCCCGTCACGCGCTCTCCGACGCGCCGGACACGCCGACACGGCCGTTCGTGGAGTGGAAAGCCCGGCCTGGGCGTGAGACGCCGCGTGTGCAGAATGTACCGAGACCCGGACAACGGGAGACCGGGGGTGGCGGCACAGAGCTCGTCTGCGGTGCGTACCGGTTTGACCAGGACGGGCCGAACCTGCTGTTCTCGCTCCTTCCCCCGGTATTACATTTCCCGGCGAGCCGCGTTGAGGCGCACGAACAGCTTCGGGCAACCGTGCGCCTCCTCTTATCAGAGATCGACCAGCCGGAGCCCGGGTCGGCCACGCTTACCGAGCGGCTCATCGACGCCCTTCTGGTCTACGCCGTGCGGAGCTGGCTGGCCACCCAGCCGCCCGGCGCGGCCGGGTGGCTGGGGGCTTTGCGCGATCCGCAGATCGGACGCGTCCTTGGCCTCATGCACGGCGACCTGCGGCGGAACTGGACGGTGGAGATGCTTGCCCGCGCCTCCGGCATGTCTCGTGCGGCTCTCGCCCGGCGCTTCCGCCACCTCGTGGGCAAAGCCCCTCTCGCATACCTCGGACACCTTCGGATGGACACGGCCGCCCGGCTGCTTCGCCGCACGACCCGCCCCCTGTCCGGCGTAGCCGCGGACGTCGGCTATGAATCGGAGTTCGCGTTCAACCGCGCGTTCAAGCGGCACAAGGGAATCGCGCCGGGGGCCTACCGCAAGGCGAGCGCCCGCCCCGCAGCGCCTGAAAGGACCGATCACAACCGGCAACTTCTTCGCCTTCTAACGCGCGGGGACAGGGAGATTGCGGCGGGGAAGGCACGCGATCTGGACTCCGTTCTTGCGGAAACGGATGCGTTTCTAGCAAAGGGCTGACCGGTGAAAATCCTCTTCACGCCTTCCGCCCGCGCTCAGTGTCTTTCCGCTCTCGCATTCGTCCGACAAGACAAGCCCAGTGCCGCAAGACCCATATGCAATGACGCGCGATCCCGCTCCGGGGGAGGCGCGCATCGGGTGGAACAAACCGCCGGCTATGCCGGCTTCTTCAAGAGGTGCCGGGCCATGTAATCCTCAATCTCCTTTTTCCATTTCGCGGGAAGCCTCTCCAGGTAGGAGCCGGCTTTCCGAGCCATATCGGGCCTTCTGAATACCTCTCTCAGGATGGCGTCGACCTGGACCTCGTCCTTCTCCTTCTTGGCGGGCTCTCTCCTCTTCTTCAAGACCAGTATCTTGTGGAACGCGTATGTCCATGGAGCCGGGATCTGGCACGAGTATCCCTCTCTTTCCACCGCAATCCGCTGATCCAAAAGCATTTGGAGATACCTGAGCGGCATCGCCCGAATCCCAAGGGCATCGACCCTGACCGCTTTGTCCGACCCTCGCCCTCTGTCGGGCGTCAGAAACTCCACCTTGAACGTGCCGTTCGTGAAGTAGGTCGAACCGTCCGGATTGGCCCCTGCGGTAAAACCCAAAGGCTGGAGAAGAGAACCGATCGGCGCCTTCTTGCCCCTGTAGGGCAAATCCACGAGGAAATCGATGTCCTGGGTCTTGATCGTCGGCACATTCAGCCCGATGTTCTCTTTGAGGATCGGAAGGCAGTACGAGCCGATGAGAGTAAGCTTGATGCCGCTTTGGAACAACGTCCTTGCAATCTCGTCCGCCGTAGCGCGCTGAACGTCAACCGCCCTTGCAATGACGGCCAGTTCGCTCAGGACATCCTTTCTCTGTCCTTCGAGGAGCTTTCTCCGGGCAATCGCTTCGGACAATGCGGCCGGAACGGCCTTCCCGAGCGCCACGGACCTGACCGTTTTTCCTTCTCGCCATTGCTGGTAGTAGTACGTTGCCTTCCCGATTTTCTTGGCGGAGATACTCCCCCGCGGAAGCGCCTTGACCTCCTCTCCGATGCGAGAGAGCTCCCGCAAGAAGAAGATAAAGTTTTCCTGAAGGGTCTTCCGGATCACGCCCATGATTAACTACATCTTAACTACAAAGGTTTAGAATGTAAAGAATGTAGTTATGAGGCAACGGCAACGCGCGGTGGAACAAGGCATGGAGAACCGCTACGGAACCAGGACGATCTTGCCGAACGATTCGCCGGCCTCCAGGCGTTCATGGGCGGCGCGGGCCTGGTCGAGGGGGAGGGTCGTGTCAATGATGGGTTTGAGCCGGCCCCGGGCGACGAGGTCGACGACCGTGATCGTTTCGGAGCGGGTTCCCAGCATCGACCCCACGACTGAAAGCTCGCGGGAGAACGTATAGCGGAGATCGAGCGTTGCCTCGGGCCCCGTCGTCGCGCCGCACGTGACGAGGATCCCGCCCTTGGCAAGCGACTTGATCGAGGCGTCGAACGTGGCCGGTCCCACGTGCTCGAAGATGACGTCCGCCCCCCGTCCTTCCGTCTCTTCCCGCACGCCCCCGGCCACGTACTCCCCGACCAGAAGACCCGCGTCCGCCCCGATCTCCGCGGCCTTGGCGAGCTTGTCCTCCGTCCGGGAGACGGCGATGACGCGCGCCCCGACGAGTTTTCCGATCTGGATAGCGGCCGTGCCGATCCCGCTTCCCGCCCCCGTGACGACGACGGTCTGGCCCGGCTTGAGGCTGGCCCGCGTGATGAGCATGTGCCAGGCGGTCAGGAACGCGAGAGGAAAAGCCGCCGCATCTTCGAAGGACACCGGGGAAGGAAGCGGAACCAGGTTCCGGACGGGCACGGCGACCCTCTCGGCAAAGCCGCCCGGAATCGAAGCGCCGACGATCCCGAACGAGGGGCACCGGTTGTCGAATCCCGAGAGGCAGGCCGGACACTCGCCGCACGAGAGGCCGGGCGCGACGACGACCCGGTCGCCCGGCTTGAAGCGGCCATTCCCGCCTCCAAGACTCTTGACGACGCCGGCGATGTCGCACCCGGAAATGTGCGGGAGAGGCGTCCCGTAGGCCCGGACGCCTTTCCGGAGCCACAGGTCCAGGTGATTCAGAGCGCAGGCGCGGACGGAGACGACCGCCCATCCCGCATCCGGAACGGGATCGGGAACCTCCTCGACACGCAGGACCTCTGGCCCGCCGTATTCGGCGAATCGGACGGCTTTCATCTTGGCCGGGCGATCCCTTCTTTCAAGGCTTCAAGCGCCTCCTGGAAAAACCTGGACATTCTAGCCCGGATTATTCGTGAATGCCATAGCGAAACGGCCGAGACCGTGTCAACACGAGCCCGAAACGGCGCTATCGGATCACGCCGAGCTTTCGCCCGACCCGCGCGAAGGTCGAGAGGGCTTCGTCCAGGTGGCGCTTTTCGTGGGCGGCGGAGATCTGGACGCGGATCCTCGCCTCCCCCTTGGGGACGACCGGGTAGAAGAAGCCGACGACGTAGATCCCTTCCCGCAGAAGATCGGCCGCCATCTTCTGCGCCAGGGGCGCCTCGAAGAGCATGACCGGGACGATCGGATGTTCCCCCGGCTTGATCTCGAACCCGGCGCGAGTGATCTCCTCCCGGAAATAGCGCGTGTTCTCACGGAGCCTCTCCCGGAGGCCGCCGGCCTCGGAGACGAGATGGAACGTCCGGATTCCGGCGGCCGCCAGGGCCGGCGTTAGCGTGTTGGAAAAGAGGTACGGGCGGGAGCGTTGGCGGAGGAGGTCGACGATCGGCTTGCGCCCCGCCGTGAAGCCGCCGGATGCGCCTCCCATGGCCTTCCCCAGCGTCGAGGTCGTGATGTCGATCTCGTTCGTGACTCCGTAGTGCTCGGCCGTTCCCCGGCCGCTCGGGCCGACGACGCCCGTCGCGTGCGAATCGTCCACCATGACGAGCGCATCGTGCTTTCTGGCGAGCCCGACGATCCGGTCCAGCCGGGCCATGTCTCCGTCCATGCTGAAGACGCCGTCGGTTGCGATGAGCCGGATTCTCCGGTCGCCCGCTTCCTTCAGCCGGGCCTCCAGGTCGTCCATGTCTCCGTGGGCGTAGCGGAACCGCGCCGCCTTGCAGAGCCGGATGCCGTCGATGATGGAAGCGTGGTTCAGGGCGTCGCTGATGACGGCGTCCTCAGGCCCGAGAATCGTCTCGAAGAGGCCCGTGTTGGCGTCGAAGCAGGAGGTGTAGAGGATGGCATCGTCGGCCTGGAAGAAACCGGCGATCGTGTTCTCCAACTCCCGATGGATGTCCTGCGTCCCGCAGATGAACCGCACAGAGGCCATGCCGAAGCCGTGGTCCTGGAGCGCCCGCGCGGCGGCCTCGACGATCGCCGGGTGGTTGGCGAGCCCGAGATAGTTGTTGGCGCAGAAGTTTAGGACAGTGCCGCTCTCCAGGGTCCGGATCTCGACGCCCTGCGGGGACGTGATGACGCGCTCTTCCTTGTAGAGCCCCTCGGCCCGGATCTTGTTCAGTTCTTCCTGGAACACGCGAATCGGCAAAACCATGTTCTTTCCCTCTCGTAAGGCCGTCATCCCCCCAACAACTTGCAAGGGGAAGGAGTGTCTTTGCCGATTCACCGATTCACCAATTCACCTTTCCCTAATCCTCATGCCCACTCCAGAATCACTTTCCCGCACGCTCCGGAGTGGACGGTCTGGAACGCCTCCTCGAACCGTTCGGCGGGAAAGCGGTGCGTGATGACGGGCGAGACGTCCACGCCGCTTCGGATGATCTGGCTCATCTTGTACCAGGTCTCGAACATCTCCCGGCCGAAGATCCCCTTCAGGTGAAGCCCCTTGAAGATCACCTGGTCCCAATCGATCTCGGTGGAAGGGGGAAGGAACCCAAGGAGGGCGATCCGGCCCCCGTTGTACATCGCCTCGATCATGTCGCGGAGCGCCCGCGGGCTTCCGGACATCTCGAGCCCCACGTCGAATCCGTTCGACATCTTGAGATCCCGGACCACGTCGCCGAGCGCTTCCCGGTCGGCGCGGACCGTCCGCGTCGCGCCCATCCTCCGGGCGAGGTCCAGCCGGAAATCGTTCACGTCCGTGACCACGACCCGGCGCGCGCCGGCGAAACGGCAGACCGCCGCGGCCATGATCCCGATCGGACCGGCCCCGGTGATCAGGACATCCTCGCCCACGAGGTCGAAGGAGAGGGCGGAGTGGACGGCGTTCCCGAACGGATCGAGGATGGCGGCGACATCGGACGGGATCTCCGGATGGACACGCCACAAGTTGTACGCGGGAAGGACCAGAAACTCGGCGAACGCGCCATCGTGCCCGCCCCCGACCGTGACGGCGTCGTGGCAGAGATGGCGCTTCCCGGCCCGGCAGTTGCGGCAGATCCCGCAGTTGATGTGTCCCTCGCCGGTGACCCGGTCGCCGACGGCGTATCCCTTCACTCCCGGGCCGATCTCCACGATCTCGCCCACGAACTCGTGGCCGACGATCCGCGGCGGGTGAACGCTCCGCGCCGCCCAGTCATCCCAGTGATAGATGTGAAGGTCCGTGCCGCAGATCCCCGTCTTGAAGACCTTGATCAGGACCTCGTTCGTTCCCGCGGCGGGAACCGGGACTTCTTCCATCCAGAGGCCCGGCTCGGGCCGCATCTTGACCAGGGCCTTCATCTTCATTCGAGACTGATTGGGCATGGACACTGTCTATCCTCCGGCAGACAATGGAGACGGCGGTCTCAGGATCGAGTACACCGTGCTCGCGATGAAGAGGAGGATCGCCAGCCCGTTCAACGCGCCTCCCCAGGCGCGCCCTTCGCTCCATGACGAGAGATCCCCCGCGACGCGGAGAACCAGGGAGCCGTGAAGCACGGCCAGATGAACGTAAAACACGGACCGGAAGAAGACAGGAAGCCCGAGGACGGCCGGAAAGATGATCGGCGCGTGGCCGAAGATCATTGCGAAGACAAACCCGAGGAAGAGAGCGTGGAGAACCGCGTCGTATACGGGACCGGCGGGAACGTGGCCGCCCGCAAGAAGCAGGAAACCGCTCACGCCCAGCCAGACGTAGCCGGAAAGGAGGCAAACGGCCGTGAAGCGCGTGAGGCCGGTATTGCGGATCGTCCGCCTGGCAATGTCGTTGACGAAAAGCCAGAACATCACGAGGAGCATCCCCGCCCCGGCGATCCGGGCGCCCGCGTCCGGGAACGCGCCCGTCAACGCGACGCCGGCGAGATAGATCCCGACGAACGCCTGGAACGCCGCCTTCGCGCTCGGGGGCGGCTCGAGGAGCCTGGAAAGCTCCAGCCGCTCTCCGGCGATCGTGAGCACGAGGTACGCTCCCCACCAGTGGACGACAAAGTGAACGGGCTGGCCGAACAGCCAGAGGAGGTTTCCGACCAGCCAGCACCCGGCCCCAACGCCCATGATGACGGAATGGAGGGCCGGCTGGATTCGGACGATGACGGCGAAGACGGCGACCAGGCCCGCCGACGCGAGAACGATGAGAGCGGCCCCCGCCTTCTCCGGAAGCCCCGCGACGAGGGCGAGCGCCCCCAGGCCGGAGAGAACCGGCACGGCGTACGTCCACGCTCTCTTGAGCGCGACGGCCCTCTCCAGGCCGATGACCGTCCCCAAGAAACCGGAGATCATCAGAGGCCCGTGGAAGAGCGCGAGCCGCGGGGCCGCTGGAACGTCCAGACCCAGCCGGACAAGCCCGCCCCAAACGGCGAGGGCAAGGCTCAGCATCCCAAGGGCCAGAAACGGAATGCGTCCGATGTGGAGCGTTCGTGGGTGGACGTCACGGTGCATGGGCGCATCCAATCTGACATGCCCGTCTCCCGCGGCGCAAGGAGGAAGAGCGTTTTGTAAACCTCGCGCGCTCAGCTTGACAGGCGGCCTCTATATGGTATAGGTTGCCATATATGAGGGCGGCTTTGCTCCTGGACGGTCGGGTCGAGATGCCCGACGGTGCGGTCGTCGAGATCCTCGTCTGGCGGCTGCCGGAACCCTTGCCGGGGAGTGCGCATGGCTTCAAGTACCGGCTTTACTTTGGCCGTAAAGGCCGCTGTCTCGTGCGCTACGACAACGAATCCGGCAAGGGGGATCATCGGCATATCGGCGGCAAAGAGAAGCCCTATCGGTTCGTCTCGGTGCGGAGATTGCGAGACGACTTCTGGGCCGACGTTCTGAGAGCCGGAGGATACGATGAGCCGGAAAAGCCGGGAAAACCTGGAAAGGAAGATTAGCATCGGCGTGGGGACGCTCCAGGAAGCCCTCGATCGCTTCGAGTCGGCATGGAAATCGGCCGAACGAGGAACGCGAATCGCGCCGGAGCACCGCCTGACTTTCTCGAGCCTGCCGCGGCTCCTTCGCGAGCTTTCGCCCGCCCGCTGGGTGCTGATCGAGACGTTGCGGGCTGAAGGCAGGATGACGGTGTATGCACTCGCCAAGCGGCTCAACCGCAACTACAAGAACGTCCATACCGACGTAGCGCGTCTGGCGGAGTTCGGTCTCGTCGAGAGGACGAAAGACCGGAAGGTCCATGTCCCATGGGACGTGATCGCCGCGGAACTCAGGCTCGCCGCCTGAAAGACAGGATTTCCGCGCGACGCCTTCTCTTGCCGCCGGACTACCCGGTCTTGCCGATCTCCACCCGCCAGACGTTCGGCCCCTGCTCCAGGTAGGTCCACGAGAACTGGCCCTCCATCTCCGCCTTGAACTGGTAGTGAAGGGGCTTGGGGTCGTGGTCGTTCACGAGGATGAACGCCTCTCCGGGCTTGAGGGAATCGAACGTCCCGAAAATCAGGGGGTGCCGCTGGGGCGGCGGAACGTTCCGGACGTCGACTGTCGTCTTGACGGTCATGATGGACTCCTTAGAGGCTCTTCAACGGAAGAGAATGCGGGTTGTGGGGGGGGGCGGACATGCACGTCAGTCTGACACCGCTCATCGCGAGTTTGCAACAATAGAAAAAACCCGCCTTGATCCAGAACGCCCTCGGCGCTAGAATCTCATCGAACGGCCGAGCCCACCCTGAATACCCGGACCCTACAGCGCGTAACCCTTCTCGCCGTGCTGGGTCTGGTCGAGGCCTTCCACTTCCTCGTCCTCCGTCACGCGAAGACCCACCGTCCAATTCACGATCTTGAGGATGACCCACGTGTAAGCGAGGACGTAAACGGCGACGGCGATCAGGGCGATCGCCTGGATGCCCAGAAGAGGCGGGTTCCCGGAGAAAACACCGTCAATGGCCGCGGGATTGATCTGCGTGGAGCCGAAGAGACCCGTCGCCAGAACGCCCCACATTCCTCCGACGCCGAAGACGGCGAACACGTCGAACGCGTCATCCATCGAAAGACGGGGCATGAGCTGGACGACCGCGTAGGAGAGCGCCCCTCCCCCGATCCCGATCGCGATGGACGACCAGAGGGGAACGAATCCCGCCGCGGCCGTGATCGCGGCGAGCCCCGCGACGGAGCCGGATACGGCCCCGAGAACCGTCGCCCTGCCCCGATGGAGCCGCTCCAGGACCGCCCAGCAAAGACCGGCGGCGCCGGCCGACAGGACGGTGACAACCGCGGCATGAGACGCGAGACCGCCGGCCGAGTAGGCGCTTCCGGCCGTGAGACCGAGCCACCCGAACCAGAGAAGGGAGGCGCCCAGAACGGCCATCGGCCTGCTGTGGGGAGGAAGCGGGTCGACCCCGTAGCCGCGGCGCGGTCCGACGACCCGGGCGGCGGCGAAACCCGCCAGGCCGGCGCTCACGCAAACCACGAGGCCTCCTCCGAAATCGAGCGCGCCGAGAAAGCTCCCGATCCATCCTCCTCCCCAGACGGAATGAACCAGCGGAACGTACACGAACGTCGTCCAGAGGATCGTAAAGACGAGGAAGGCGGAAAACTTCATCCTCTCGGCGAACGCCCCCGCGATCAGAACGGGGGGCACCGCGGCCAGCATCCCATGAAACATCATGTGCAGGAGAGGCGGGATCGTCTGTGCGGCCGCGACGGGCTTTGCGCCCATGCCCGACAGGCCGAACCACTCAAGCCCTCCGATCACGCCCCCCTTGTCGGGCCCGAAGGCGAGGGAGTACCCCCACAAGACCCACAAGACGCTCGCGACGCACAGGGAGATGAAACCGTGCATCATCGTGGCCAGAACGTTCTTTCTCCTGGCCATTCCCCCGTGGAAGAGAATGACGCCGAACACCGTGAGCATCACGAGAGACGTACAGACCAGCATCCACGTCGTATCGCCTGAATCGATTCTCACGAGACAACCCTCCGAGCCGGACGGATGCTCACCGGTCCCCCAACAGCGCCGCCTTCTTCGGCACGTTCGCCCGGAAGCCGGTCTTTCCGTCCTTGCTCGCGTACCGCTCCTTCACGACCGCGTCGATCGCGGCCATGTCGAACTCCTTGGGCGTGCCCTTGGCCTTGAGGATCGCTTCGCGGGCGATGATCTCCGCCTGCCGCCCCTGGTCGAGCGCGTCGCCCAGGACCCGCATCGCCTCCGGCGGATTATGGAACCCCATGCTGTTCTCAGCGCCGATCCAGGTGTTCCGGAGATACGCCTCGTGGTAGATATCCTTAGCCTTTGCAAGGGCCTTGGCGTCCACGCCGGGCGTCTTGATCGCCTGCTCGATCGTGAGCGCCGCCCGCGCCACGGCGTACCCCGCCTTCGTGAACATGTGGTTCGTCCGGTCCTGGATGTTCAGGACCTGTTGTTTGAGCCACTCCTGCGACTGGTTGTGGCACTGGAGACAGGGCTTCATGTTGCCCCTGAGCGGACTCTGCCAGCGGTGGGAGGAGATCTTCGACTGGCCCACCCGCTCGTATGGCATGTGGCAGTCGGCGCAAGCCACGCCCGCCGCCCAGTGGACGCTCCCCGGGGCGGAGAACAGCTCGAACTCCGGATGCCGGATGTGGCCCAGCTTCTGGTCGGTCGGCTTGTGCTTCCACTCCAGGAGATGCTCCTCCTTGTCCTTGATCTGCTTGATGACCGCCTCGATCGAAATGTTCCCCCACTGCCCCTTCGCCCACGGGAACTTGACGTAGGTGGACTTCCCCTCGGCGTCCTTGCTGATAGAATAGGTCACGTGGCACTGGGCGCAGACGAGGCTCCGCATCTCCTGCCGGGTGATCTTCCCCTCCTCCTTGCCGATCGCCCTCAGCGCCTCCTTCAGCGTCCACCTGCTGAGTCTCAACTCCTGCGTCTTCGGGTCGTGGCAGTCGATGCAGACGAGCCCCATCTCCCGGTGCTTCTCGGGAATCTGGGCGCGGATCTCTTCGTAAGGCTTGCGGAAATAGTCGACCCCGAGCTTTTCCTTGAGCTCGGGCACGTATGGGCTCTTGCAGGTGAGGCAGACGCCCCCGGCCTTCTTGCGGGACGGGTCGACGGCGATCTGGTCGCGGAGCATGTCGATGTGGCCGTTCGGCTCGTTGTACTCGACCCCCATCCCCCATCCGTCCCATAGAATGAACTGAAACGGCCAGGGGCCGATCCGGTCCTCGTTGTCGTTCCGGTACTTGCTATATCCCTGGGTCCGCTCCTTGTTCTTGAGGTAGGAGTCGTAGTGGTGGGGGTACTTCTTCCCCCAGACGGCCGGGTCCTTCTCGCCCTCCGGGATGACGATCGAGGCGTTGACCGTCACGGGCTCCTTGGAACAGCCGCCGGCGAACAGCATCCCTCCGGCAAGGACAGCGATTCCGAAACGAAGTCTCAGCATCTGATTTTTCCTCCACAAACCCGAGTTCTGGGGAACAATTTCAAATTGGAAATTGCAAATTGTAAATTGCAAATTTGCGGAACTAAAGACATCGTTTTAAAATTTCCAATTTCCAACTTCCAATCGTCCAACGTTTCTCTAATAGCCATGCGGCTGGCCCCGGTGACAGTCCCAGCACTTGCGGTCATGGTCCGGGAAGTTGGCCACGAACTGCCCGTGGCACCGGAGGCAGTTCTCCATCACCGTCGCGGCCCCGTACCTCTTGATCCGGATCGGATCGGGAGCCGAGTCGAAGACGTAGGCGTAGCCGTGGTTCAGGCCGTCCCGGACTTTCCCCGCGAGCTTCGTCACGAGGCTCTTCTGGGACACGTGGCAGTCGGCGCAGACCGCCCAGTTCCTGTGCGCGGAGTGGGACCAGTTCTGGTGCTCCTTCTTCATCTGGTGGCAGGAGACGCAGAACTC
>Ga0154722_1028_pt1 | contig 13531 bp, 10 predicted proteins | sample Rifle2008BG16ft_FD_105730 | JGI IMG/M metagenome (GOLD analysis project Ga0154722, IMG submission 105730) | Nitrospirae bacterium RBG_16_64_22 | reverse complement strand
CTTCCCGCGCCAGTGTGTCGTGCGGCGGAACGAGACGCCCTGCCAGATCGGCGGCTTCTTCCCGGGCGTGGCCGATCTTCTCCTTGATGAGAACCTCCTCTTCGTGGGCCTTGTCCTGGACCCGGCGAAAGGCGCCGCGGACGGAGCGTTCCCCGAGGATCGCCCGAGCGTTTGCCTTGACGAACGAGGCCGCCGTCCCCGCGAGGCCCGCGTGCGGAACCGGGACCATCGCGCCGAACCGTTCCGGATGGGCCTCCGCCCAGGCGGCGGCGTCCTCCCGTGAGATCCCCGCCCGCGAGAGGACGCGGTCGAACTCCTCCCTCGCCTTCTGCCGCGCTTCGAACAGCTTCATCTGGACCCGGCTCCGGACGTTCACTTCCGCGTCGCCGGAGGTCTCGATCGGGATGAAGATCGAATCGGGGTAGTCGGAGATGACCTTGCTCTGGACACCGTCGCTCTGCGTCGAGGGCATACAGCCGAACGGCTTGACCGAGACGACCATGTGGGCCTTCTTGTGCTTGACGGCCGCGATGTGTTTGGCCACCTCCAGGTGCCCTTCGCCCCCGGAGAGGCGGGGATCGTAGTAGGGGCGGGCGTAGGCCGCAAGCTTCCGCTGAGAAGGAAGCGGCGAGGGCTTTCCGCCCAAGGCCCGGCGGTAGACGAAGTAGTGCCAGTGGAAAAGGGCTTTCGCGTAGCGGAGGAGGAGGATCGTCCGGAGCCCCGGACTCCCGGGCAGGCCACGGCGGAGGCCGATCTTCGTGAGCCCTTCGAAGATCATGTAGTCGAGCCACGCCGAGACGGGCTGGACGACCGCCTCGGCGCCTTCGGACTCAAGCCATCGGTGGAGGCGGTACGAGCCGTCTCCCTCGGTCGTCATCGCCCAGAACTCGCCGATGATCGCCACCCGCGGCTTCACGCGTGTGTAGTCGACGCGGATGCGCGCGAACAACGCCCCGGCTTCGCGGAGGGCGTACCGGAGCGGACGCCCGTCGCGGAGCGCCTCCCCGGCGAGCTGTTTCGCCCGGTCGAGCGCCCGGTCGGTGTCGCCCGGGCTGACCTCGTAGGGCCGGATCTTGTACCCGAGGTCGTTCAGAAGGTCGCCCGCGATAATCGCGCGGATGAGAAGGACGAAGAACTCCTTGTTCAGGACGAGACCGGCCTCTTCCCCCGTCTGCGAGAGCCCTTCGTTCTGCTGGAACAGGATGACGCGGAAGCGGGGAAACCCGGAATCCGCGAGAGCCTTGCGATACTCGGCCTCGTACATGCCGAAGCGGCAGGGGCCGCACCCCCCGGCGGTGAGAAAGACGAATCTGTCCTCGATGTCCGTCTCGCCCGCCGCGCGGAGCCGCTGCAAGTGCTTGACGAGGTTTCCCACCGTGTAATAGGTGGGATTGCACATCCCCCGGTTGCCGAACTCCTTTCCGACGGCGAGCGACTCGTTGTCCGGGCATGGAAGCGGCTCGAGACGGTAGCCCAGCCTTTCCATGGCGAGCCGCACGATCTCCTCGTGCGCGAGCGTCAGGCCGCCGAAGAGAATCGTCGTGTGCGGCCTCTGCGACGCCGTGAACGGCCGCTCGGCAGGCCGCCGGAAATGCGCCGAGACCCTCGACCCGAGGCCCATCTCCGCCCGGAGACGCGCCTCGTACGCCTGCACGTCCGCTTCGATCTCGGCGAGGGGCGGTTTCTTCGATGATGAAGCCATCATTCGCTCCTTTCCTTGGAGCGGCGGCCCGCCCCGGAGGGCTCGACCGCCGGCGAGAGCATCTCGATCTCTTTCAGGTCGTTCTCCGTGAGGAAGAGAGAGGAGAATCGCTCGGCGCGGTACGCCCGCACCCGCTCCTCCAGCTCCGCTTCGAGCGATTTCCCTCGCCGGAGACCCTCTTCGTAACGGCGCAGGAAGTAGTCGATCGTCTCGATGCGGATCTTGATCGAGCCGGCCGGCCTGTTCTCGTCGATGTCGTGGAACGAAAAATAGGGCGTCGCCGTCGCCTCGAGGATCGACTCGACGACGTCGTAGATCGGCGCGTCGTGGCCGCACTTGAAGTTCGAGAGGTCGACGGCCGCCAGGTTCGGGTGCCGGGCGGTGAACTTGGCGGCCCAGATCTTCCACGAGGAGTTGGCGCTGTAGGCGTTCTTCCAGACGTCGGTAATGTCCATCGGACCCGCGATCGCGCCCGCTTTGACCTCCTCGCCGAAGAGGCGGTCGAGCAGGTCCGCGTCCGTCGGGAGGGAGTCCATCGTAAAGACCGGGTAACCGCGCTTCTGGATCTCGACCAGGATCTCGTGGTTGAGTCCCGGATCGTTGTGATAGGGGCGCCCCAGGAGGACGACACCGACGCGCCCTTCCGCCTCGAGACGGTCGAGGAGAGCGCGAGCCGGAGCGCGCTGGACATCGTTCGTGAAACGGTCCATCGCCCGCCACCCCGCTTCCATCCCGGCCCGGTGCTCCGTCCGGGAGAGGCGAAGGACCGGGCGCCAGAACGCCCACATCTCCCGGTCCAGGAGGGCCGGCTCGCCCATGTGCATGATCGGATCGGCGAACCGGATCCCCTTTTCGGCGAAGAGGTCTCCTTCCTTCGTGAACGCCGCCTTGACGACGCTCGGCGTGGCCGAGACCGTGGGGCAGGCCTGGCTGGAGAGCGTGTTCGTCAGGGCCGACTGGAGGTTGATGAGCGCGGGGAAGAAGATGAGGTCGAGACCTTTCCCCTTCTTCCCGGAGGACTGGATGAGCTGATGGACATGGGAGATGACCGCCTTGGAGGGGAAGCACTGGTCGATCGACCCCCGGCGCGATCCTTCTTTGTACATCTTGTTGTCCGTCTCCGTCGAGAAGACGATGTTCCGGAACGGGACACCCGCCGACTCCAGGTAGCCGACGAAGAACGGCGCCGCGGAGTAGAAGTTGAGGACGCGCGGGATGCCGATCCGGATCTTTTCCCGCCGGGCCCGGGCGGAGGGGAGGGAAAGCCACCGGGCCGCCTTCGGGAGGCGGGGCGAGGCCGCTCCGGCATCCGCCGCCCCGTCCTTCTGCCGGGCCGCCGTGCTCCGGAAGGCGGCGTCGCCGGCGATCTCGACGAGGTTCGGATTTTCTTTCTTGATCCGGTCGAACCGGCCCTTGACCTTCCGGAGATCGTCGAGCGACTCGACCATCCCCTTCTCGCACGTCGCGATGATGAAGCGCCGGGCGTCGCCCTCCGGCGGCTTCGTGTCGACGAACGTCCGGAGGCAGTCGTTCTTGCAGAAGTTGCAGCGGGTCGACTCGTCCCGCGTCGTCGTGAACTTCAGGACGGCCGCGGCGCCGGTCCCGACGAACGTCGTCCGGCCGTGGGGGACGACGCGTCTCGCCTCGAGGGCCGCGCCGATCGCCCCGCTCTCTCCCGTGTGGGGGTGGACGAGGATGCGGGCGCCGGGGACCTTCGTCCCGATGAAATCGGCCTGCGCCTTGACGGCCGCCAAGTTGTGCTGGGTCCCGCCCTGGAGGACGAACGTCCTGCCGAGCTTCGCCAGGTTCGGCTCCTGGACGACGTAGAGCCAGATGTTCTTCGGCAGGACCCGGGCCATCCCCGCCAGGATCTCCTCCTTCTCCCACCCGAGCTGTTGGAAATTCACGATGTCCGATTCCAGGAAAACGGCGCATCCGTAGGAGAAGACCGGAAGGCGCTCGGCCCGGAAGGCGGCGTCGGCGAAATCGGCGACGGCGTATCCGAACCTCTCCGCCGTGGCCTGGAGGAAGTAGCCGTTTCCGGCGGAGCACTGCGTATTGAGCCGGAAGTCCTTGACCGCGCCGTGCTTGAGGAAGATCACCTTGATGTCCTGGCCGCCCACGTCCACGATCACGTCGGCGTCGGGGTGGTAGTGGAGGGCCGACTGGGTGTGGGCCACCGTCTCCACGATGGCGACGTCGGCCAGGAGCGTCTCCTTGAGCATGTCCTTGGCGTATCCCGTCGTCCCCACGCCGCGGACGACAAGGGAGGCCCCCTGCGACCCGATCTGCCCGTCAAGGTCGCGGAGGATCTCGCGCGTGTCGTCGAGCGGGTTCCCGGCGGAGAGGCGGTACGACTTGGCCAGGATCGTTCCGTCGGAAGCGATGAGCACCGCCTTCGTCGACGTCGACCCGCCGTCGATCCCGAGATAGGCTTCGACCCGCTCTCCCGGCGAGAACCGCGCCGGCGTGAAGGCGGGGACGCCGAACGCGCGGCGGAGAGATTCGAGGTCTTCGCCGTCCGCGAGGAGTCCGGGCTCGCCCATCGCGGCGCGCATCGCCTTCCGCCCCCCTTGGACGAACCTCTCGAGCTCGGCGCGTCCTTTGTATATCCCGACGCCGGCTTCCTCTTCCTTGCCGTAGAGGACGGCGCCGAGCGCGCCGAAGAACTGGGCGTTCTCGGGGACGACGATGAGGTCGGCGGGATCGATCCCTTCGGGGAGAGGGGTTCTCCGCTCGGCCCAGAGCCTGGGAATGTTCGTCCGCCAGGCGTCGCGCATCGCGGGGATGAACGTGTTCGGCCCGCCCAGGAGGAGGACCCAGGGGCGGAGCGTGTTGCCGCGCGTGAGGACGGAGAGGTTCTGCTGGACGATCGCCTCGAAGAGGGAGGCCATCAGTTCCGGCGCCGGGACGCCCTGCTTCTGGAGGCCGTTGATGTCCGTCTCAGCGAAGACGCCGCACTTGCCGGCCACGGGGTGGAGCTTCTGGTCGGCGAAGGAGAGCGTCCCGAGCGTCGCCGGATCGAGCTTGAGCTTGGCGGTGATCTTGTCGATGACGGCGCCCGTCCCGCCGGCGCACTTGTCGTTCATGCTCGGGAACTTCCTTTTCCGGCCGGTTGACGGATCGGGGATCCAGATGATGATCTTGGCGTCCTGGCCCCCCAGCTCGATGACGCTCCCCGCGTCCGGGTGGAGCGTCTCGACGGCCAGGGAGACGGCGTTCACCTCCTGGACGAATCGCGCGCCGATGAAAGGGGCGAGGACGTTCCCGCCGCTGCCCGTGATGAAGGCGCGGGGAGGATCGCCTCGGCGCGGGAACCGCCGCTCGATCGCCTCAAGGAATCCGAGCGTCTTCTCGGCCTGGCGCGTCTCGTGGCGCTCGTAAGCCTGCCAGAGGATCCGGTTCGTCTCCGGATCGACGACGATCGCCTTGACCGTCGTGGACCCGACATCGAGACCGATCATCCATGGGCTGTTTGGGGTACTCATCTGATCCCGCTTCCTCGCGTTCCGTCGGAAATCCAGACATCCAAATAGCAGGGTGTTGAAAAACACCCTGCTATGCAATCCATGGATGGATTGCCAAATTGCGAGACTTCAAGTCTCGGAATTTGTGAGACTTGGACGAATTCACTTCGGCCAAGTCGCGGTTGAAAAAGCCATGGATGGACTTTTTCAACATCCTGATAGACTGACACGTCAGTCTTGTTCCACTCCGCAACTCTCCCGGCTCCGAAAGTTTCCTCCGGGGCATGACGAAGACAGGGTTAGATGGGGAGTGTGAAGCCCTCCAGGCTCGGCGCGGGTCGGCTGTCGCCGCCCATCCAGCGGTTCGGAACCACGACTCCGCGGAGACCGAACTCGAGGATTTCGTCCACCACTTCTTCAACGTCGGGAGAGGGCGTGGCGGAGAGGAGTTGGCCGACCAGTTCCTTCACGGCCCCGAGAAGGGCCGCGGCGACCAGGCGCGTCCGGCAGGGGCGGACGAGGCCCATCGTGATGCCGAGCTTCAGGGAAAATTCGAGCTTGTCCGTGGCCATGCGGTAGAAATTATCCAGCCGTTCGGCGCTCTCGGCGTCGAGCGTGACCGCGTGGTAGAGCAGGATATGCGAGAGCGCGGTGTCTTCGAGGAGAAACGAGACAACCCGCCGTAGATTGTCCCGGAGCTGGCCGAGAGGGGGCGGGGCGTCGGGAGAAAGGCGGATCACCTGGATCCGGTCGAGCAGGGCCTCCAGCGTGTACGTGAGGAGAGAGTCGAACACCTCCCGCTTCGTCCGGAAGTAGAGGTAGAACGTCCCGCGTGCGATCCCCGCGCGCAGGATGATCTCCGAGATCGAGGCGTTGTGATAGCCGCGCTCGGCGAAGACTTCTTTCGCTTTCTGAAGGATCTGCGCGCGGCGGTCTTCACGAAGGCGGGCGGCCCGGTCGAGGCGGATCGCGTCGATGGGCGATTCGGCGGTCTTGGAAGAAGCAAGCGGCAAGGATGCAACGACCAGTTCCACGACGGCCCTTTCCTCCAGGGGGTTTGAGGTGCCTGCCGTCCAGGGGCGAGACGCCGTCCCCCCCTTCATTCAGTCCGGCCTATTTACCATGCCGGCGAGCCGCCCGTCAAGCGTCAAGCACCTCAAGAAGTTTCCCCAACAAAGCCGTTCCACTTCCAGAAACGAAAAAGAACCCGGCCTCCCAATCACTTACCCCAAACGCCCCCTGGATTCTGGGGAAATTCTGGATCGCTTTCTCTCTCCGCGACAGGCCTTGCACGCTGGACGCAAGGGACAGGCGGCGCACTTGGCCGGATCCCGCCGAACGGGACAGGCGCCGGACATGCCGAGATGGCAGAGGGGAAAGTCGAAGCGAAGCGGATCGGCGGGATCGACGCGTCTGAGCGAGTCCGTGATCTCCCGCGCCGCGGCCCAGACCGGCGAACGGCGGTCATGGAGGCCCAGGTACCCGCCGATGCGAAAGACGTGCGTATCCAGAGGGATGACGAGCGAAGACGGCGGCACGCCGGACCAGAGACCCAGATCGATCCCGTCGTCCGGGCGGACGACCCAGCGGAGAAAAAGGAGGAGCCTCTTGAGCGGACTCCCGTTTCCGGCGTCCGGAACAAGATGTCGGAAGCCGTGCGACAGCCCCCGCTTGCGGCTCAACAACGCCGCGTACGACCTGAGGAGCGTCGTGAAGCGTGCGAGCGCGGCGCGGATGTCCATCTCCCCGGCGTCGAACCCGGCGAGAAACGTTCTTTCCAGCGACCCGTGCCGCCTGAGAACCTCGCCGACGGCGGAGAGAAAGAGAGCGATGTCATCGCTCCCGCTGAACCGGTATTTGACGCCCCCCAGCCGGTCCTTGATTTCCCCGTGTCCAGCCGACCGGATCGTCTTCGCCGGGCTCCCGTCCAGGCAGTCCATTACCGTCTCGATCGCTCTGGACGCTACGTCCGCCCGTCCGTAGGCGAGGGAGGAGGCAATCAGGGCCGCGACTTCCCTGTCGGCCCTCGATTTGTACCGGCGCGGGAACCTGACGGGATCGTGCTCGACCCTTCCCCGCCAGTCCTTCCGCGAAAGCTCCTCAAGCCCTTGGGGGACGTTGATAAAAGTATAAGATCTTCTCACTTCCCCCGCCGGCCCTCTCTCAAAGCTCCGCGCTCCCCAGCCTCGCCGCGATGCACGCCGGCGGCTCCATTGTGGGCGGCGTTACGCGCCCCAGATCTCATCTGGAAACTTGAGCCGCTCCACGGGCTTGCCGTTTTTGATGTGCGACTCGATGATCTCGTCGACGTCCGACGGCTTCACGCCTCCGTACCAGACGGCATCGGGGTAGACAACGACGGTCGGGCCCATCGTGCAGGGACCGAGGCATGTCGTCCCCGACACGATGACCTCCATGAAAAGCCCCTGGGTCTGGACAAGCTCGAAGAACCTTCCCGCGACCTCCCCGGCGCCCCTCTCTCCGCATGATCCCTTTGGCGTGCCCGGCGGCCGCGTGTTCGTGCAGACAAGAACGTGATATTTCGGCTTTGCCATGAAACCTCCCTGGTTGTCGGTGAGTCGGTGAAACGGTGAAACGGTGAATCGGCCTGAAGCCCAGAGAGGGAGAGAACAGATTGGACGCTTCTTCCATTCACCTATTCACCTATTCACCGATTCACCGATCTGCGATCCGCGATCAATGCCCCAAGTGCCGGGGACCGCTTCCGCCGGCGCGCTGTTCCAGGCTCCGGAAGTGAAGGAGCTCGAGAAGCCGCTTCCCCTGGGACTCCAGCGTTCCGGCCTCCAGGAGAAACTGCTTCTCGATCACGGTCAGGTCCAGCCCCATCGACAGCGTGTGGAGGAGCGTCACGCGGTCCAGGTCGAGGTCGAGTATCTCCTGAAACGTCTCCATCTGCCGGGACCGCTCGAAATAGCTCCGCGTGGCGTCCATCAGCTCCCGCGTCAGGCGGTCCGGAAGCGTCGCGACCGGGTCCTGGTCCACCATGTGGGCCTCGACCCGGGCCTGCCGGTACGATCGATCGAACCGTTCCTCGCGGATCGTGAAGCGCTCCAGGCCGCGGAGCAGAACGTTAAAGCGCCCGTCCTCGAGCTTGCGAACGTCCACCATCCGGCCCAGACAACCCACCCCGTAGATCGGCGGGTTCCCCCGATACCCCGCCTCCCACCCCTCTCTGAGGAGGACCATCCCGATGACGCGCTCCCCCGCCATGCAGTCGCTCACCATCTCGCGGTAGCGCGGCTCGAAGACATGGATCGGGAGGAACGTCCGGGGAAAGAAAACGATGCTCGGAAGAGGAAAGAGGGGGATGTAGTCGGAAGCCGCCGCGTGCGCCATATTGATGTCTGACTTTACGGAACGGCGAAGCGGGATGTCAACCGCTGTTCCCGGAAGGCGAAAGCGCCCTGAGCCCCGATACGAGTTCGGCCGAGAGGTCCCCGATCATGATCTCCTCGACCGGCCCCGCCAGCGTCACGGAGAAATCAGGGCCTACGGCGGCCATCAGTTCGCCCCCCGGCATCTTCACGATCACGCCCGGGTCGACCTTTCCCGCCGCGGAGGCGGCCGCCGCGGCCGCGGAGGCCCCCGTCCCGGAGGCCGGCGTCTCGCCCGCCCCGCGCTCCCATACTCGGACATTGAGAGCGCCGCGGCTTTCGACCGAGACGAACTCGACGTTCACCCCGCCCGGCGCGAACCTGGCGTCCGTCTCGATCCTCCGTCCCACGGCCGGAACGTCCACGCCGTTCGGATCGTCCACGAAGACGACGGCGTGGGGGTTCCCGATGTTCACCGGGACGACATCCGTCCCCGCGTCCAGCCGCTCGGCCGGTCCGACCTCCGCCCGACCCATTTCCACGGAAACGTTCGCCACGACCCAATCGATGATCTTGAGGTGCGCGCGGACGATTCCCCCCTTCGTCTCGATCGTGAGGCTCTCCTTGTTCGTCCGGCTGTGCTGGTAGAGATACTTGGCGGCAATCCGAAGGCCGTTCCCGCTTTTCTCCGCCTCCGAGCCGTCCGGGTTGAAGATCCGGAGCCCGAAGTCGGCTTGGTCGGACGGGACGACGAGGAGGATCCCGTCCGAGCCGACGCCTCGCCGCCGGTCGCAGATCCGCCGGACGGCCTCGGGGACGAGCGGAAACGTCAAGTCCCCCTCGTCGAAGACAAGATAGTCATTTCCAAGAGCGTGGCTCTTGACGAAGTGGTCGGGTCGAAGACTCACGGGCGGCCTCCAAGAGTGCCCGTTCCGCCCCGCCCGATCCGTCGGCTCCTTCCCAATCCCCGGCGCCTTCAGACGGCCGCGGCCGCGGCTTTGCGGAACGACTCGATCGTGGCCCGGTAGTCCGGAGACCCGAAGATCGCGGAGCCGGCCACGAGGACCTCCGCCCCGGCGCGGACCAAGTCGGCGGCATTGCCCGTCTTGACGCCCCCGTCCACCTCGATCTCGACGTCCAGGCCGCTCTCGCGGATCCAGTTCCTGAGCGTCGCGATCTTCTTGAGGGCGCCCGGAATGAACGCCTGTCCGCCGAACCCGGGATTGACCGACATGAGAAGGACAAACTCCGCCTCGTGGAGGACTTCTTCCAGCGAGGCGAGCGGCGTTCCCGGGTTCAGGACGACGCCCGCCCGGCGGCCGCAGTTCTTGATGAGTTGGAGCGTCCGATGGAGGTGCGGACAGGCTTCCACGTGGACGGAGACCCAGTCCGCCCCCGCCTCGCAGAAATCGGGGACGTAGCGGTCGGCGTCCTCGATCATCAGGTGGACGTCGAGGGGAAGGCGGGTCGTTTTCCGGAGGGCCGCGACGACCGGCGGGCCGATCGTGATGTTCGGCACGAAGTGGCCGTCCATCACGTCTACGTGGATCAGGTCGGCGCCGGCCGCTTCGACGGCCCGGATCTCGTCGCCCAGGCGGGAGAAATCGGCGGAAAGAATCGAAGGCGCGATCTTCATCGAGGTCCTCCAGGAGTCTTGTTCGGTGCGGGGCCCATGTTCGCCGCGGGGGCCTTCTCAGCCGGCGGCCCTGAAGGCGGCTTCTTCGTCACCGTCTTCTCGGCGGAAGCGCCGGGAGACGCCGCGGCCGGTTTCGAGCGCGCCACGACGATCTCGACGGCCGATCCGACGGCGGCCGGCATCCCTGCTTTGGGATTCTGCTCGAGGACGACCCCTTTCTTCGCCCCGGGTCCGCCGTCCTGTTGCTTCACAGCCGCCGCCAGCCCGATCTTCCTCAGCTCTTCCTCGGCCTGGGCCTGAGGGTGCCCGCCGACGTCGGGGACGCGGATGAGGACCTCCGCCGCTCCCATGTTGATCAGCAGATCGATCGGCGTTCCGCGGTTCGCGATCGACCGGGCGGCCGGATACTGGGACAGCACGGTGTCCCGCTCGCCGGAGTACGAGACCCGCGCCACGCGGCCGCGCTTGAGTCCGCTCTTGTAAAGCCCCAGCTCGGCCTGCCGGAGGCTCTGCCCGGCCAGGTCCGGGACGATGACCTCCTGCGCCCCCAGGGAGACGACGACGCCGATCGTCCGCCCCTCGCGCAACATCGTCCCGGGGGGCGGATCCTGGCTGACGACGTGGCTCTTCGCCTGCGTCGAGTCGTACTCCTCCCCCGTCACCTTGAGGTTCAGCCGGGCCGACCGCACCCGGTCGAGCGAGGAGACGACGTCCCGCCCGATCAGATCGGGGGCCGGCGCCTCGTCGGCGTGCGTCGCCACGCGAAGCGTGAGCCACAGCGCGCCCACCGCCACCGCGAGGAGAAAGAAGAGGAACAGAATGACCTTCCCCAAACCGACAATCAACCGCCCGATCTTCATCGTCCCTGATCGCCCAAGCCCCGCCCCGAATGCGCCCCCGCGAAAGAGGCCTCCCTCTTTTCCCAAACGGCCGCGAAGAAACCGTCCGTTCCGTGCCGGTGCGGCCAGGTCCGCAGGAATCCCTCCGCCGTCGTCAGCCCCTTCGCGCCGGAAGGAAGAATGGACGAGACATCCACGGGAACAAATCCCGGCAAGTGTTCGCTGACCCACAGTCCCAAGTCTTCACCTTCCTCCGGCTCGAGAGAGCACGTCGCGAAAACCAGCCGGCCGCCCGTCTTGAGAAGAGGCGCGACGGCCGAAAGAATCTTCCGTTGAAGCGCGGAAAACTCGCCGATCATTCCCTCCTCTTTCCGCCACTTCCCTTCGGGGTGGCGCCGGAGGACGCCGGTCCCGGAGCAAGGCGCATCGACCAGGATCCGGTCGAACGGCGCCCCTCCCAGCCGCTCGGCCAGCGCCTCCGCCTCGCTCACAATGGGCCGTACGGACGACGCCCCAAGCCGCTCGGCGGCCCGGCGCAGAAGTTCCAGCCGTTCGGCGCTCGGATCGGCCGCCGCGATCTCTCCCTTGTTTCCCATCAGCGAGGCGAGGTGGAGGGCCTTTCCCCCCGGCGCGGCGCACGCGTCGAGGACTCTCTCTCCCGGCCGCGGGTCGACCAGGAGGGAAACCATCTGCGCGCCCTCGTCCTGAACCGTGAAGAGTCCCTCGGCCCATCCCGACAGCCGGTCCGGCCTCACGCCTCCTTTCTCCAGGATGACGGCGTCTGGAGAATATGCTCCCGGGCGGGACGGGACCCCGCTCTCGGCCAGGCGCTTCAGCAGATCCTCTCGCGTCCCGCGGCAGCGATTGACCCGAAGGACGAGCGGAGGGCGTTCGTTGTTCGCCTTGAGCAGTCTCTCCGTCTCCTCCAGCCCGAGCCGGGAGGTCCATCTTCGGACCATCCATGCCGGATGGGAGTAAAGGACCGAGAGACAGCCGAGAGGGTCCCGCTCCAGGTCGGGAAGGCGGACCGAGCGGTCCCGCAGAAAGGCGCGGAGGACGGCGTTGACCAGCCGGTCCGATCCCCGCGGCGCGAATTTCTTGGCCAGATCGACGGCCTCGAAGACGGCCGCGTGGTCCGGAACGCGGTCGAGAAACTCGACCTGGTAGATGGCCATCCCCAGAATGTCCCGGACGACCGGCGCGAGCGACTCGGGATCGCGCCGGGCCTTCTGGCCGATCGCGGCGTCGAGCCACGCCCGGTTCCGCACGACGCCGTGGACAAGCTCGAAGGCGAGACCCCGGTCGGCCTCGCCAAGGGAATCGATTCCCGCCCGGTCGACCGCCGCTTCGATGGAGAAATCCTCCCGGAGGGTCCGCCCTAGCGCGTCGAGGGCGACGGCGCGGGGCGTCGCGCGGCCTGGCACCCCGGCCTGAACAGGAACCTGTCGCCCGGCCGGAGATTTCTTCCGGACAGGAGCGCCCCCGCCGGCATCGCCCTTTTCCCCGCCGGTTTCACGGCCAGGATCCGGACCGCGCCTCGGCCCGCCGTCACGACGATTCCCTCCCGCCCCGCGGCCTGGACGATCCCCGGCTCCCCTCTTCCTTCCGCCTCCACTGCCCTGACGATCTGCCATGTTTCCCCTTCGGAGCCTTCCTCCGCGAACACAGTCCAACCCCCGGGCCAGGGGCTCATGGCCCGAATCCGCCGGCAGATCGAAGCCGCGTCCTCGCTCCAGTCCAGTTCTCCATCGCTCTTCACGAGAAGCGGCGCGTATGAAGCCTTGCTGTGATCCTGCGCCCTCGGAACCAGCGTCCCGGCCCCCAGTCCTTCCAGTGTCCGGACGAGAAGGCCCGCCCCGATCTCGGCCAGCCGTTCCGAAAGCTCGCCCGCCGTCTCGTCCGGCCCGATGGCCGTTTCCTCGCAAAGATAGACCGGCCCCTCGTCCATCCCTTCCGTGAGACGCATCGCGCAGACGCCCGTCCGGCTCTCCCCCGCCAGGACCGCCCAGGCGATGGGAGAGGCGCCGCGGAACTTGGGAAGGAGGGAGGCGTGGAGATTGAGACACCCTTTCTCGGGAAGGTCAAGCACTTCTCGCGGGAGGATCTTTCCGTACGCGACGACAACGATCGCCTCCGGCCGCGCCCGGCGGAGGGCATCGAGGAAGCCCGGCTCGCGGACCTTCTCCGGCTGGAGAACGGAAAGCCCGCTTTGAAGGGCGAGCGTCTTGACGGGAGGCGGCGTCATGAGGCGCCCGCGCCCGGCGGGCCGGTCCGGCCTCGTCACGACGAGCGAGACCTCGTGACCCGCGTCGAGGAGCGCCGACAGGGACGGAACGGCGAACTCCGGCGTCCCCATGAAGACGAGGCGCACGGGTTCAGGTCCCTTCGCCGACCTTTAACGCTTTTCGCACCCGGCGCTTGTAAAGCTCCCGTTTGAGCGGGCTGATCTTGTCCATGAAGAGGACGCCGTCCAGGTGGTCGATCTCGTGCTGGAGGCACCGCGCGAGAAGGCCTTCGGCCTCGACGGTGACCGGCGTCCCCGTTCGTTCGAG
>Ga0154722_1056_pt5 | contig 13610 bp, 12 predicted proteins | sample Rifle2008BG16ft_FD_105730 | JGI IMG/M metagenome (GOLD analysis project Ga0154722, IMG submission 105730) | Nitrospirae bacterium RBG_16_64_22 | reverse complement strand
GGCCTCCGGCCGGATATCCACGGGGATCGGCGAGCTGGACCGCGTTCTGGGCGGGGGGATCGTTCCGGGATCGCTCATCCTGATTGGAGGCGACCCCGGGATCGGCAAGTCCACGCTCATCCTTCAGGCCGCGGCGTCGCTGGCGGGCGATGAGCGGACCGACGACGCGCGCCCCGTCCTCTACGTGACGGGAGAGGAATCTCCCCAGCAGATCGCGCTCCGGGCCGCGCGGCTGGGGGTCTCCCCTTCCCGCCTCCTCCTTCTCGCCGAGACGAACCTGGCCGAGATCCTCCGGACGGCCGAAGCGTGCGCCCCCCAGGCCATGGTCATCGATTCGATCCAGACGACCTTCCTCGACGACATCTCGTCGGCTCCCGGAAGCATCTCGCAGGTCCGCGAGGCGGCGGGAAGAATCCTCATGTTCGCGAAGCCGCGCCACCTTCCCGTGTTCCTGATCGGCCACGTGACCAAGGACGGGTCGATCGCCGGTCCGCGCGTTCTCGAGCACATCGTCGACACGGTCCTCTACTTCGAGGGGGACCGCGGGCAGGCGTTCCGGATCGTCCGCGCCGTCAAGAACCGTTTCGGATCGACGAACGAGATCGGCGTCTTCGAGATGAAGGGGGAGGGGCTTTCTCCCGTCGCCAACCCGTCGGCGCTTTTTCTTTCGGAGCGGCCGGACGGGTCCTCCGGTTCCGTCGTGATCGCGAGCATGGAGGGGAACCGCCCTATCCTCGTGGAGCTCCAGGCGCTCGTGACGCCGACGCCGTACGGAACGCCGCGCCGGTCGAGCATCGGCGTCGATCCGGCGAGAGTTTCGCTCTTGCTGGCCGTGCTGGAAAAGAGGGCCGGGCTCCCTCTCATCGGTCAGGACGTTTTCGTGAACGTCGTCGGAGGGATCCAGCTTGATGAGCCAGCGGCCGATCTGGCGGTCGTGGCCGCCGTGGCGTCGTCGATGCGCGAGAGGGCCGTCGATGCCCGGACGGTTGTGTTCGGCGAGGTGGGACTCGCTGGAGAGGTCCGGGCCGTCGCTCAGGTGGAGGCACGGCTGGCGGAGGCGGCGAAGCTCGGCTTCACGCGGTGCATCGTTCCTCGTGGGAACAGGGAGAAGATCTCCGAAGTCCGCGGCCTCGAGCTTGTCGGCGTTTCGGACGTCCGAGAGGCCGTGGATGCCGCGCTTGGCTAGGCCCAACCGCGGGTTCTTGGCGGCGTCCGTACTCGTTCTCCTGGCCGCCTGCGCGCCGCGTTCCGTTCCGACGGCCGCCCTCCTCCCTTCGCTCGCTGAGATCGAGGCCCGCCAGCGTCCCGATCCCGGTTGGAAAGGGATCTCGGTCCGCCTGACGATCGTTCCCGGGGCGATCGTCCTGTTCGGCGGGATCCGGAGCGCGGCCCTTCTTACGGCCGATCCGGCTGGTTTTTCGAGAATGCAGGTCCAGTCCCCCTTCGGCCCTCTCATGGGAGATCTGCTGGTGGCGGGCGGGCGGTACTCGCTTTATCGGCCGGACCGAAGAGAGGTCGAAACCGGTCCCGTGCTTGATGAGGCCGGCCGCGCGGTTCCGATAAGAATTCTGGCCGATCTGGTCCAGGGACAGTGGTTTGCCAAGCCGATCCGCGTCAAGGATGGATGGGTCGCGCGCGATGCGGCGGGGGGGAGAGTCACCCTGAGGCGGATGGAATCGGGGAACGGAGGTTCAGCCGAGGAGGTTACGCTCGACCTGGCTTCGGGGCGCGTCCTGGAGAAGAGGGCCGGGAATGGAGGCAAGGAATTTCGGGTCGTCTACGAAGAGTACCGGATGGTCCGGGGCAGGGAGGTGCCGTGGCGGGTCCTCGTTTCGGATGACAAGGGCCCGGTCGTGCGGCTGGACGTGAGGGCATTCGAGGTCCTCGATGCCGTGCAAGATGGGCTTCGGAGGCTCGATCTGCCGCCGGGGACGACTATCCGGGAGAGGCTGTAGGGACGGGAGGCAAGAGAGGCACAGAGGGGCAGAGGCACAGAGCAGAGAATTTCCGCAAACGCAGCCCGGCATCCTGCCGGCTGGACTGCCGGAAGATGGGTTGAAAACTGGCCGATGATGTTGGTATAATGTTTACGTTTTCCCCCGACAAAGGGATCTGCGTTCCCATCACGGAAGAGCTAACCCAAAGTTCTCATGGGGTTGGTATGAGCCTTCTTCCGGTTTTGCAGTCCATCCCCCGGGGTCTCTCTCTTGCGACTGAACCGTTTCCCCCGGACGAAACCAATCCGACCCGCCTGATCATCGCCGAAAGGGGGGATGCCCACCAGTGCCCGTTCATCGTTCTACGGGTTCTACGGACCGACAGGATTTCCACCGTCATACCCAGGAGGTTGACATGAGGAAACTGCTTGTTGCGGTTTTGAGCGGAACATTCTTGTTCACGGGGCTGGCCGTATTCCTGGCTCCGGATCGGGCGGACGCGATCCCCGCCTTCGCCAGAAAACACAACGTCGACTGCGCTTCCTGCCACTCCGCCTGGCCCCTTCTGAACGCCAGCGGCCGTAAGTTCAAGGAGAGCGGGTACAAGTTCTCCGAGTCGATGGAGAAGGACAAGAACCAGGTCGTGGCGCCGGGGATCCTCTTCGATAAGTATTTCCCCATCACCATCCTGACCAAGTCGTATCTCTACGACAAGCAGAAGGGCAAGGACAAGGTTGTCCGTCCTCTCCACGAGTACGAGATCATAATCGGCGGACGCGCCGGGGAGCGGCTCTCCGGGTTCCTCGAGCTGGAAGGAGCGTATGAGGGCGACTTCACGCCTGTCGGTGAGCTCGGTGAGGTCTCCTACCACCTTGCGCCGGAGGCGAACATCCTCCTCGGGTTCGTGCCGTCGAACTGGGCCGATCCCTACGAGTCGCTCGCCGACTGGGGACGCCGGATGACGCGGTCTCACAAGGCCGCTTTGGACAAGAAGTACGGCGGTGCGGACGGGAACCATGCCCTTCGTCATCCCCGCCAGATCATTGCGCTCTCCGGCCGCGCGGCCGGGATGGTCTTCTACAACGTGGGATACGGCGGCGCGGCGGACGACTTGACCGGGTCGGATCCGAAGACCCTTCTGGGGCGGGTCGCGGTCGAGTTCATGCCGGGTATCCACGTGGGCGGTTTCGGCGTCTCCGGCAAGGCGGACTCGGCGCTCATCAACGACGCCGCGACGATCAAGGAGGAGCACAAGTTCAGCCGGATCGGGCTCGATTTCCAGGCGGCGTTCGGTAACGCGCTCGTCTACGGCGTCTGGTTGTCGGCCAAGGACGATCCGCTCAAATCATCCACCTCAGCGACGACCACTACGTACAGCAAGGGTTCGAGCGAAAAGAACAATGGCGCGTACGTCGAGGGCGTCTATATCGTGAAGGACGGCGTCCGGCCCGTTGTCGTCCCGCTCCTCAGGTGGGAGAGCTACGAGGAGAAGAACGGGGCGGACAAGTACAACGCCGTTACGGCCAACGTCGGGTACTACGTGACGAGCAACTCGAAGGCGAACATCGAGTACTGGTCACAGACGAAGGTGCCGAGCGGAAAGAGCAAGGACAATCGCGCGTCGCTCATGTTTACGATCCTGTTCTAGCGCGCCCAAGGGCGCTTGGGAGGCTTGGCTCGCGGGCCCCGGTTTCTTGGGGCCCGCACGATGACGGAGTGATGAGACCATGATGTTCCGACCGACCACCGCCCTTCTCCTCCCCTCTTTCGTCCTCTTGTTCATCCTGACGGGTCCGACGCCAGGCTTCGCCCAGGATCAGGGCGAGAAGCTCTACAAGGAACGCTGCTCCATGTGCCATGCTCCGCCGAAGCCGGAGGAGAAGACTGAGAAGCAGTGGCCGAAGGTCATCGAGCAGATGGCCGCCAACGCGCAACTCAACGCGCGGGAGAAGGAGTCCGTCCTCAAGTACCTGGTCGAGCATGCCCGCCACGAGGCGGTCGAGGCCCGGCTGGCCGCCGAGAAGAAACTCTTCGAGGAGAAGTGCTCCCTTTGCCATTCTCTGGACCGGGTCTACGTGGTCAAGCTCACCGCGGAAGCGATGGATCACGTCGTCAAGCGGATGCGCCTCAGGGCGCCCGACTGGATCACTCCCGAGCAGGCCCGCAAGATCCTGGAGTTTATGAAGACAGATCCGCACGAGCGCCGGAAGCGCCAAGCGGTGGAGGGAGGGCCTGAAGTCCTTTTCCGGGAGCGATGCACCGCGTGCCATGATCTCGAGCGCGTCTTCCTTGAGGCCGATAAGCCCGGGGCCAAGGACTGGATGCACATCGTCAAGGAGATGCAGGAGAAGGCCCCTGAGTGGGTCACGCCGGACGAGGCCCAGAAGATCATTGCCTACTTGCAGACGCTCAAATCAGCCAAGTAGGCCGCGCCCCAGCCGGGACCGATCGCGGAGATTTCCGTTCTTGCGGTTTCGGTCATCGCTCCGGGTCAGCGATCGGCCGATCCACCGCGCAACTCCGTCAATGGAGTTGCTTTTCCCCGCCTCGCTCGCTTAATCTAGCCGTTGAAAGGAGTCGGAAGCCTGTTCATGAGACGGCTGATCCGGCTTGCTCCATTACCGGTCCGGGAGGAACCCGATGATCGATATCACCGTCCTGTACTGCGGGCGTGAAACGCCGTCCACGCCGCACCGTTACGGGAAAGCCCTCAAGAACCTCAAGGTTCCCGAACACCAGGCCCACGCCGTGGCGAAGAGCGCCATGGAGAGGCGGCCCGTGACGGTCTGGAACACCACCCGCACGTGCAACCTCCGGTGCGTCCACTGCTATTCCAACTCCGAGGAAAAGAAGTACGAAGGGGAATTGACCACCGAAGAGGCCAAGGCCCTTATCAACGATCTGGGCGATTTTCGGATCCCCGCCCTGCTCTTCTCGGGGGGGGAGCCGCTTGTCCGGAAGGACATCTTCGAGCTGGCCGCCTACGCGCGGGAGAAGAAGGGCGTCCACGTCGTTTTCTCGACGAACGGAACGCTCATCACGGAGGAAGTCGCCCGCCGGATGCGCGCGATCCGCGTTTCGTACGTGGGGATCTCGCTGGACGGCATGGAGGACGTGAACGACCGCTTCCGGGGCGTGGAAGGGGCCTTCGCCCGGGCCATGAGAGGGTTCCGGAACTGCGTGGCCGTGGGTCAGAAGGTCGGGCTGAGGCTCACGCTGACCCGCCAGACCTTCAACGACCTGCACAGGATCTTCGACTTCATCGAGGCGGAGAAGGTCAACCGGGCGTGCTTCTACCATCTCGTTCCATCGGGGCGGGGGCACGGCGTCGTCGACCTGAGTCCGGCCGAGTCGCGCCAGGCCATGGACGTCATCCTCGAGCGGACGATGGACTTCCACAGGCGGAACGTCTCGGCCGAGATCCTGACCGTGGACAATCACTGTGACGGTCCGTACATGTATCTCAAGATGAAGGCGGCCGGGGACCCTCGGGCGGAGGAAGTGTACGAGATGCTCAAGTGGAACGGCGGCGGACTCTATTCGTCCGGCGTCGGTTTCGGGTGCATCGACTTCCTTGGCAACGTTCACCCCGACCAGTTCTGGATGCACTACACCTTCGGGAACGTGCGCGAGCGGAAGTTCTCGGAGATATGGATGGACACGGCCGACCCCCTCATGGCGGGCCTCAAGGACCGCCGGAAGCGGATCAAGGGGCGTTGCGTGGGGTGCCGGTTCCTCGATCTTTGCGGCGGGGCGCTTCGGGTCCGGGCCGAGATTGCGACGGGTGATCCGTGGGCGTCCGATCCCGCCTGCTACCTGACCGACGAGGAAATCGGCATGACCCAGGGGACCAGGGAGGGGGCCCAGGGTCCTCGAGCCGAACCCGCCTCCGTGGGCTAGACCGCATTGATTGACACCCAGCCGACAAGGATGGGCGGGCACGGTGTGTCCCGCCTTGCGGGACCGCGTGACCGGATGGATTTTGTAGGGCGGGTCACTGGACCCGCCTAAAGACTCGACAAATCCCGCCGTCGTTGTTAAATATGGTTAAACCGGAGGGAGGGACAACATGGTGCAGTGTCCTTACCTGAGATCCCTCGTCCGCGGAAGGCCGGAACCCTCCGCCGAGGAGTACTGTTTCGCCTCCAGGGAAGGGGCCGCCCGAGTCCCCACGATCCGGGAAAGGGATCTGTACTGCTATTGTGAAGATTACGTCCTCTGCCGCGTCTACCAGCTCCGCGCGGAAGAGGAAGAGGCGTCAACCTGGACCGGGACCCGGCCTCGGCCGGGCAAGGAGGCCCTGCGATGAGAAAATCCAAGCCGTACAGCCCGGCCGCCGTCAAGAAGAGAGAGCTTCTTCCCAAGGACCCGTATCTCCGAAAGACCCCCAATCCCGATGGGGCCGTGTGCGCGGGATGCGGCGCGGTCTATAAGAGCAAGCGTTGGGCTCTGCCGGGCAAGGGAGCGAGCGTTTCGCTCAAGGCCCGCGCGTCGATTCCGGCCGTCGTGACGTGTCCGGCGTGCCAGAAGGCCCGCGACAAGTACCCGGGCGGTGTCGTGACGCTCCGCGGGCATTTCCTGGACGGGCATCGGGACGAGATCCTGAACCTCGTCCGAAACGAAGAGGCCCGGGCCCGCGGATACAATCCTCTTGAGAGAATCATCGAGATCAAGAGCCGTGCCGGCGGCATTGAGGTGACGACGACGACCGAGAAGCTGGCCCAGCGGATCGGCCGGGAAGTCAAGAAGGCGTACGGCGGGACCCTGGGGTACACTTGGTCGCACGACGTCAAGTTCGCCAGGGTCGGATGGGAACGCGAGAAGGAAGGGCGGGAGTCCCGATGACCTGTCCCTACCACCACCCCGTCTACGGGGAAGGAACGATCCGGGAGGAGTACTGTCTGGGGTACGGTCCAGACAAGCTGAGGGTCACAACTATCGAGGAGCGGACGACGCTCTGCCGCGGCGAGACGTACACGGCGTGCCCCGTGTTCATCCACCGACAACGCGAGGAGGCCGCGGTGCGGGGAGCGGGGTAAATTGGAAATTGAAAATTGAAAATTGGAAATTGAAAAACGGATAGGACATCCGTGAGGACTGCATGCGCAAAGGGATGTTCTGGGAGCCGCTCCCGGAGAGGAAGGTTGTTTGCAATCTTTGCGCCCACCGGTGCGTGATCCGCGACGGGAAGCCGGGCGTCTGTTTCGTCCGCTTCAACGAGGGGGGCGTCCTTTACACGGTCGTCGATGACCGGATCGTGTCGGCGAACGTCGACCCGATCGAGAAGAAGCCGCTTTTTCACTTCCTGCCCGGTTCCCGCTCCTACTCCATCGCGACGGTCGGCTGTAATTTCCGGTGCCTCCATTGCCAGAACTACGAGATCTCGCAGGCGTCCAAGCGGCGGGACCGGGGGGGGAGGCCGCCGGCGTCGTTCCGGGAGGAGATGGAATCCCGCGCCGTCGGTGAGATCATCACACCCGACGAGATCGTCGAGGCGGCCGTCCGAACGGGCTGTCGTTCGATCTCCTACACGTACACGGAGCCGACGATCTTCTACGAGCTGGCGTTCGAGACGGCGAAGCGGGCCGCGGAGAAGGGGATCGCCAACATCTTCGTGACCAACGGGTTCATCACCCCCGAGGCACTGAGGGAGATCCGGCCCTTTCTGCACGCCGCCAACATCGACCTCAAGGCGTTCACCGAAGAGTTCTACAAGAAGGTCTGCGGGGCGGCCCTTCAGCCCGTGCTTGACTCGATCCGATTCCACCGTGAGCTTGGGATATGGATCGAGGTGACGACCCTGATCATCCCCCATCACAACGACTCTGAGGAAGAGCTTCGGAAGATCGCCGAGTTCATCGTGAGCGTCGATCCGGAGATCCCTTGGCACGTCTCGCAGTTCTATCCGACGTACAAGCTGATCGACGAGCCGCGGACGCCGGTTTCAACCCTCCGCCGGGCGCGGGAGATCGGCTTCGAGGCCGGTCTCAAGTACGTCTACGAGGGAAACGTTCCGGGAGAAGGGGGAGAGAACACCTACTGCCCATCCTGCAAATCCGTCCTCATCGAGCGTTTCGGATTCAGCATCCTCAAGAACCGTCTCCGCGACGGCCGTTGCCCGGATTGCGGGGCGGCCCAGGCAGGCGTCTGGCTGGGCGTTTCGGGCGACCGTCCTTCTGCGTCTTCCCGCCAGACCGCCCGCATTTGAGAAGAGGTACAATTTCGGTCCTCCAGATTTCCAATTTCAGATTTCCAATTTTCAATCTTTCGTCCCTGTCTTCTTCTGCTTGAACGGTTCCCCTTCTTTGAATAGCATAAGAGGAACGTTCGTCCTCGATCAATCCAACAGCCTTGAGGAGGGAAGCCGGAATGCCAGAGATGCACGTCATCGACTACAAGATCTTCGGTTCGGAGATGCAGTTTGTGGAGATCGAACTCGACCCGGGGGAGGCGGCCGTGGCCGAGGCCGGCGGGATGATGTACATGGAGGACGGGATCGCCATGGAGACGGTCTTCGGCGACGGATCCCAGCAGAAATCGGGGCTCATGTCGGCTCTCATGGGCGCGGGGAAGCGCCTGCTCACGGGGGAGTCGCTCTTCATGACCATCTTCGTGAACCAGGGCCAGGGTAAGAAGAAGGTGGCGTTCGCCTCCCCCTACCCGGGGAAAATCATCCCCCTGGACCTGCAGGAGCTGGGGGGCCAGGTCATCTGCCAGAAGGACGCCTTCCTCTGTGCCGCCAAGGGCGTCTCCGTCGGGATCGCCTTCCAGAAGAAGCTGGGCGTCGGTCTCTTCGGCGGCGAGGGGTTCATCATGCAGAAGCTCGATGGTGACGGGTACGCCTTCGTCCACGCGGGCGGGACGCTCACGAAACGGGATCTGGTTCCCGGCGAGATGATCCGCGTGGATACGGGGTGCATCGTCGCCCTCCAGCCGTCCGTCTCGTACGACATCGAGTACGTGGGGAAGGTCAAGTCAGCCCTCTTCGGCGGCGAAGGGCTCTTCTTCGCGACGCTCCGCGGACCCGGCCGGATCTGGCTCCAGTCGCTTCCGTTCTCGCGCCTCGCGAACCGGATCTACGCGGCCATGCCGCGGAGGGGAGGCGGGAAGGACGAAGGAGGGCTCCTGGGGACGCTCTTGGGCGGGGATGATTGACGCGGCGAGCGGGCGGCAGGAAGGACGCGGCCCGATCGACCTTGTCTGCCACGGCCCCGGCCTGAGTTCCGCGGGAGAAACGGTCCGCGCGTCGTTTCTGCAAGATGGGATGACCCTGTGGCCGGGGGAGGCGAGGGAACGGTTCGTGCCGTATGCGGATATCCGCGTCTCGGCGGGAGGCTTCGGGCACGACCAGATCCTTCTGAACTGGAACGACGGATCCGCGAAGTGGTCAGCCGCCATCGGCGATCCGAGAGCGAAGGAATCTTTCCTTTCCCGAGTTCCGGCCGCCTTGGAGCCGGCGGTCGTTCATTGGCGGGAGTCTGTCGGAAGGGTCCGGAAGCGCGCCTGGGCGGGTTGGAGTGTCGTTGCCCTTCTGCTGTTCTCTCCCGTCGTTCTGGCGGCTGTCTTCTGGGTCGAATCCGACCGGATCAGCCGGTGGGCGGCGGACGGGATATCCCCGCAGATGGAACGGACCCTGGGCGATCTGATCTTCGATCAGACGCGGAACGATCTCAAACTGGTCGAGGCGGGGGAAGCTCCAAGGATCGTCGCCGAGATCGGCAACAGGCTGACCGCGGGGACACCCCATGCGTTCAAGTGGCACGTGGCGAATGACCCCGCCGTCAACGCGTTCGCCGTTCCCGGGGGGCACGTCGTCGTCTTCACGGGACTCCTCCGCGCGGCGGGATCGGCCGAGGAGGCGGCAGGGGTCCTCGCCCATGAGGCCCAGCACGTCGTCATGAGACACAGCCTGCGGGGGCTCGTCCGCTCGCTCGGATGGCGGGCCGTCCTTTCCCTCCTGGTCGGGAGCGCGGCAACGGAGACGCTCGCGGGCGAACTTGCTGTAGAGCTCGGCTTGCTCAAGTTCAGCCGGGCGCAGGAGGCCGAGGCGGACCGGGAGGGACTCCTTCTCCTCAAGAAGGCGGGGATCGATCCGGAGGGGATGGTCCGGTTCTTCGACGGCTTGGGGCGTCGCGAAGGCGCGACAATCGCCCTTCTGTCCTCCCACCCGGCCAGCGGCGACCGGGCGGAAAGCCTGCGGGCGGAGATTGCCCGGATCGGACCCTGGGAGGCGCGAAAGCTTCCATACGACTGGGACGGCGTGAAAGCGGCCCTTCCTCCTTCCTAATTCCCGCCTGCCGCCTCTCTCTTCGCTTCTTCCCACAAGGCGTCCATTTCGGCCAGGGTCATCTCGCCCAAGTCGCGCCCGGCTTCGTGGGCCTTCTCCTCAATGTGCCGGAAGCGGCGGATGAACTTGCTGATCGTCTTGCGGAGGGCGTCCTCGGGGTTTACGCCGATGAACCGGGAGATGTTCACTAGGGAGAAGAAAAGGTCGCCCAGTTCCTCTTCCATCCGTTCCGGGTCCTTGGAAGCCAGGACCTCGCGGAACTCCCGGAGTTCCTCGTCGACCTTCTCCATGACCTGCTCGGGGTGGTCCCAGTCGAATCCGACGCGCGACGCTTTGTCCTGGAGGCGCTGGGCCCTGAGGAGCGCGGGAAGCTCGCGGGGAACGCCGTCCAGGGCCGAGCGCTTGGCGGGGCCGCCTTTCTCGTCGCGCTTCCTCCGTTCCCACTGGCTGAGCACGTCCGCGCTCGTTTTCGCCTCCGCGTCGCCGAATACGTGGGGGTGGCGCTTGACCATCTTGTCCGCGATCCCGGCGATGACGTCGTCGATCGCAAATCGTCCCTCCTCGGATGCGAGCTCCGACAGGAAGACAATCTGGAAAAGGAGGTCGCCCAGCTCCTCGCGGACGAGATGGGGCTTTCCTTCATCCATCGCTTCCAGGACTTCGTAGGTCTCTTCGAGAAGAAAGGGCTTGATGCTCTCGGCCGTCTGCTCCCGGTCCCACGGGCATCCGCCGGGGCCGCGAAGCCTCTTCATGACGGCGACGAGGTCGGAGAGTTTCCTGTCGGTGTCGGTCATTGCGTCTCCTGTCGCCTGGACAATGGGTTTAAACCCAAAAAAATTCATTCACCGCAGAGGACCCCGATCCGATCGGGGGAGGAACATCTTTTCGGGCGGTTTTGACGCTCACCTGCCTGGCGAGGTCGATGTGTCTTCCAATCCCTGGAACTCCTTTGCGTTCTCTGCGTGCTCCGCGGTTCAACTGCTTTTTCAAGGTTAGAACGAACGATACTACCGAAAAGTCCCGGTTCCAGGCCAGTTGAAAGACGCTCCCGTTCCTTGACTCGCGTTCCGCCGGCCAAATACAATGGGCCATGCCTCACCTCAGCCCGGTGCGCGAACAGGCCGAATCGTATTTCGCCGCCCTCCAGGGCCGGCTGGCCGAGACCTCCTCCGCGGGGACGGCCGGTTCGGGGACGGCCGTCGCCGCCCAAGTCGACCGTGGATTGGCCCTCGCGACTCTCAAGAGCTTCTACCAGGAGTCATGGGCGGGCCTCAAGATCCGGCATGAGCACGGCGCGTCGGGCCGAGATGTGGTCTGCGGACACACGGGCCTGATGGATGCGGTTCTCCGGCAGGTCTTCGCTCTCGCCGCCCTGAACCTGCGCGCCCGTGATCTCCCCGTCGCGCTCATCGCCACTGGCGGGTACGGCCGCGGCGAGCTGAATCCCTGCTCCGACGTCGACATCCTCTTCGTCTACGACGGGATCCTCTCCCAGTCGATCCGCGATCTCTCCGAGTGGGCGCTCTACTTCCTCTGGGACATGGGTCTGACCCTCGGACACTCCGTCCGATCGATCGGAGAAGCCATCCAGGGGGCCCGCGTGGACACGGTGACGAAGACATCGTTCCTTGAGTCGCGTCCGGTTGCAGGAGACGAGGGCGTGGCCGACCGGTTCCGGGCCGCTGTGGCCGCCGAGCTCGTGGCCCGGAAGGCCGAGGCCTTCATTCGGGAGAAGCTGAACGACGCGCACAAGCGAAGGGCGCGCTTCGGGGAATCGGTTTTTCTCCGCGAGCCTCACTTGAAGGAGGGCGAAGGGGGCCTGCGCGACTACCAGACGGCCCTCTGGATCGCCAAGGTTAAGTATCGGATCGCCACGTTCGATGGTCTCATCCCCCTGGGCGTTCTCTCCCAGGAGGAGGCGGACGGACTTAGCCAGTCCCTCGACTTCATCTGGCGCCTGCGGAACGAGCTTCACTACCGGTACGGCCGGCGCAACGACGTCCTCTCCTTCGAGGTCCAGGAGGCGATCGCCCGCTCCTGGGGGTACGCGGACCACGAGGGCTTCACGGCGCTCGAGCGGTTCATGCGCGAATACTACCGCCAAGCCAAGAGGCTGGCGACGCTCTCGCGGAACGTCATTACCCGCGCGATCCGGAAAGGCGCGCGGTCGTTCGGGCCGCTGACGCTCCTGCGCCGTCGTCACGCGGGGGACGGGATCTACGTCACGTCCCGGAACATTTTCGCCTCGGAACAGGCCAGGGAATCGTTCGTGAGCCGTCCGGCCCTCCTTCTCCGCCTCTTCGAGGAGTCCCAGCGGCACGGGCTTCCCGTTTCCGACGTGACGCTCGACGGCGTCGCGGCTGTCCTTCCGCGCATTCCGGGCGAGGCCTGGAGCGGGGGAGAGGCGGCGGAGCGGTTCCGGGCGATCCTCTCCGCCCCGCGGGGCGTGGCGGACACGCTGAACCTTATGCACGACACCGGCGTCCTGGACCGGATCCTGCCGGAGTTCGCCGGGCTCCGGTGCCTCGTCCAGCACAACCCCTACCACACGTACACGGTCGATACGCACACGCTCATCGCCGTCCGCAATCTTGAGCAGCTGCGGGGGGCCATCCAATCGTCGCGCCTGCCTCTCGCGCAGGCGCTCTCCCAGATCCAGTCTCCCGGTCTTCTCTTCCTGGCCGCTCTTCTGCACGACTCCGGAAAGGCGTTCGGCGCGGAGCGGATGCACCTCGCGCTCGATATGCTTCCGGGCGTGGCGGCCCGGCTCGGTCTCACGGCGGAAGAGGCCCAGCGGCTGAACTTCCTGGTCGCGGAGCACCAGACGATGTCGCAGATCGCCCAGCGCCGCGAGTTGTCCGATCCGCGGGTCGTCGCCGACTTCGCCGGCCGCGTGGGGGACATCGAGAACCTCCGGATGCTCTACGTCCTGACGTACGCCGATATCTCGGCCGTCGGACCGGACGTCTGGTCCGACTGGAAGGGGGCGCTTCTCCGGGAATTGGCCGACCGGACGCGCGAAGTGCTGGAGAGGCGGCGGGTCGCGGTCCCGGAGCGGGCCGAACAGCTCTCCGAGGCGGGCGAGGCGATCCGGACGCTGGCGCGCGGGGTCCACCCCGAGGATGTCGTGGAATCGTTCCTCTCGATGGCGCCGGACACCTATCTCATCATGACGCCGCCCGAGCGCGCGCTGGAGCACTTGGAACTTCGCCGCCGGCTTCCCGAAGAAAAGCTGATCATCAGTCACCGCCACATGCCCGAGATGGGCGTGACGGAGCTGACCGTCTGCATGTACGACGCCTTTGGGATCTTCTCGAAGACGTGCGGGACGCTCGCCGCCCACAACATGAACATCGTCGGGGCGAGGATCGTGACGATGGCGGACG
>Ga0154722_1079_pt1 | contig 13656 bp, 15 predicted proteins | sample Rifle2008BG16ft_FD_105730 | JGI IMG/M metagenome (GOLD analysis project Ga0154722, IMG submission 105730) | Nitrospirae bacterium RBG_16_64_22 | reverse complement strand
GTCCGGAAGGTCGTGGGCCCGGCGCTGACGATCGGAGTTTCCGCCCGGACGCCCGACGAAGCCGTCCGGGCCGAGCGGGAAGGAGCGGACTATCTCGGCGTGGGGGCCGTCTTCCCGACACCCTCCAAGCCGGAAGCGGTGACCATCGGTCCGGAAGGGCTGGCCGCGGTCCGCTCGGCGGTCCGGATTCCCATCCTGGCCATCGGGGGGATCACGCCGGAGACGGCGCTTCAGGCCCTTGACGCGGGCGCCGACGGCGTGGCCGTCATCTCGGCCGTCGTGAGCGCGGACGATCCCGCGGCGGTCTCGGCTTCCTTGATTCGCGTTCTTCGGAGCGCGCGTTCGAAGGCCCGCACGGGCCGATTGACCTGAGGAGGTTCCCATGTATCGATCGCTTTCCCGGGCCGTCGCTTCGATCGCTTTTCTCCTCCCGGCGCTCTGGCTGTCCGGGTGCGGCGGGAAAGACGAGACCGTCATCACGGTCGGCGTGGCGGGTCCGATGACGGGCGACCAGAGCAAAATGGGGCAGGACTTCCGGAACGGTGTCGATCTGGCCGTGGAGGAATGGAACAGCCGCGGCGGCGTGCTCGGCAAGAAGATCCGGGTCGACGTCAACGACGATCAGCACGATCCCAAGCAGGCCGTCGCCCTGGCGAGCAAGATGGTCAACAAGGGCGTCGCCGGCGTCATCGGACACTTCAACTCGAGCTGTTCCATCCCCGCGTCGGACATCTACGCAAAAGCCGGCATTCCCATGATCACGCCCGCCTCCACCAATCCGAAGCTGACGGAAAAAGGGCACCCGACGGTTTTCCGCGTCTGCGGGCGGGACGACCAGCAGGGGAAGGTGGCCGCCGATTTCGTCGCGAACGTCCTGAAGTCGAAGCGCGTGGCGGTCCTCCACGACAAGACCGAGTACGGCCAGGGGCTCGCCGATGAGTTCCGGAAATCCCTCGGAACGCGCGCCGGGGTCGCGGCCTACGAGGCGGTGATCCAGGGCGACAAGGACTTCAAGGCCGTCCTGACGAAGGTGAAGCGCGCCGATCCCGACCTCCTCTACTTCGGCGGCGTCTACCCGGAGGCCGGCCTACTCGTCCGCCAGGCCCGCGAGCTGGGGATCGCCGCCCCCCTCTTCTCCGGCGACGGCACGATCGACACCAAGTTCATCGAGATCGCCGGCCCCGCGGCCGAGGGAACGTACCTCACCTTTTCGCCCGACCCGGAAAAAGTCCCGACCGCGAAGGCGTTTCTCGACGCGTACCGCAGGAAATTTGGACCCCACGGTCCGTATTCGATCTATGCGTACGACGCGGCCAACATCCTCCTTTCGGCAATCCGGGACGCCGGGACGATCGACGGGCGCGCCGTTTCGAAGAAGATCCACGACGCGTCGTTCCGAGGGGCGCTGGGGGAGATCGCCTTCGATCTGAAGGGGGACGTCAAGACGGCTCCCTACGTCGTATGGATCACCCGCGGCGGGAAGTTCGAGGAGATCGGCTCGAAACCGGCACACTGACAAGGATGGTGGCGGCGTGCTCGTCCAGCAGATCATCAACGGCCTGACGCTCGGGTCCGTCTATGCCCTGATCGCCCTGGGCTACACGATGGTCTACGGGATCATCCAGCTCATCAACTTCGCCCACGGCGAGATCTACATGATCGGCGCGTACGCCGGGATCATCTCCCTGGGGCTTCTGACCCTTCTTGGCGTTCCGCCTTCTCTTCTTCCGGTCTCCATCCTCGTGTCGTTCCTCGCCGCCGGCGTCGTCAGCGCCGCTTACGGCGTGACGGTCGAACGGCTGGCGTATCGCCCCCTGCGGCAGGCGCCCCGTCTCTCGCCCCTCATCAGCGCCGTCGGCGTCTCCATTTTCCTCCAGAACTTCGTCATGCTGTCCCAGGGAGCGGGCGACCTGGTCTTTCCGCTCACATTCCCCTCGGAAGGGATCTCCTTTCTCGACGCCCGGATCACCACTCTTCAGATCTTCATCCTGGCCGTGTCGGTCCTGCTCATGGCGGCGCTGACCCTGTTCATCAACCGGACCCGGATGGGAACGGCCATGCGCGCCACGTCGCAGGACCGCGTGATGGCCGGCCTGGTGGGGATCAACGTGGACCGCGTGATCGCTGTCACGTTCGCGATCGGATCCCTGCTGGCCGCCGTCGCGGGGGTCCTGGTGGGGGTCTATTACGGCCTCGTCAACTTCTCGATCGGATACGTGGCGGGGCTCAAGGCCTTTACAGCGGCTGTTCTGGGGGGGATCGGCAGCGTCCCCGGGGCCATGCTCGGGGGCGTGCTCCTGGGCCTTCTCGAAGCGCTCGGCGCCGCCTACATCTCGAGCGAATACAAGGACGCCTTCGCCTTCCTGGTCCTGATCGCCGTCTTGATCTTCAGGCCCCAGGGTCTCATGGGGAGCGCGGACGCCTCCGGGGAGAAGGTCTGATGGCTCCCGCCGGAAAGACCGTAACGGCATGGCTCTTTGGGGGCGGCTGGATCGCCCTCCTTGCCCTCCCATTCGTCGGCCCGGTCCGCGCCCTCCAAATCGCTCTTGCCGTCGGGATCGGGGGGGTTGCCCTCCATGCGGCCCGTCGGGTGCCTCTCGGTTCGCTCGCGTCCGGAATCCGGCAAACTGCGTTCTCCGGATGGTCCGTTGCCGCGCGTCACGCCGCCCTCTTTCTGGGGGCGGGACTTCTGGTTCTGTTGACCCTCCCGCTCCACGCCAACAACTACGTAATCGACGTGGCGACGACGACGCTCATCTACGTCATCCTCGCCCTCGGTCTCAACCTGGTCGTGGGACAGACCGGCCTCCTGCACCTGGGGTACGTGGCGTTCTACGGAATCGGCGCCTACACGTACGCCCTCCTCTCCGCCGGCGCTCATGCGTCGTTCTGGGTTGGGCTTCCGGCCGCGATGGCCGCGGCGGCCCTCTTCGGCCTGGTCCTCGGGTTCCCCGTTCTCAGGCTCCGCGGAGACTACCTCGCGATCGTCACGCTCGGCTTCGGAGAAGTCACCCGCCTCGTCCTTCGCAACTGGGACGAGGTGACGAACGGGCCGAACGGCATCCTCGGGATTGCGCGGCCCTCCCTCGGCGGATGGGTCCTGGACACGCCGGCCTCCTTCTACTACTGCGTCCTCGTTCTCGCACTGGCCGCGCTCTTCGCCATGCGCCGCGTCTTCCAGTCCCGGATCGGACGAGCCTGGGTCGCGATCCGGGAAGACGAGCTTGCCGCCCGCACGGTCGGAATCGACGTGGCCCGGTACAAGCTGTTGGCGTTCGCTCTCGGGGCGGCGGTCGCGGGCCTGGGCGGGTCGGTCTTTGCCGCGAAAATGACGTTCGTTTCGCCCGAGAGCTTCACGTTCTTCGAGTCGGTCATCATCTTGTGCATGGTCGTCCTCGGGGGGATGGGGTCCCTGCCGGGCGTCGTCCTCGGCGCCGCCGTGATCACGATCCTCCCCGAGCTCCTTCGCGGTTTCTCCGACTACCGGATGCTGATCTTCGGGGCCGCCATGGTCCTCATGATGGTCTTCCGGCCGCAGGGGCTGATCGGAAGCCGGAGCCTGGCCTACGAGTATCGCCGCCCAGCCGGGCGCGGCGTCCCGCCCCGGAGTCGATAGGGCTATGTGGCTCCTCGAAGCCAGGGCCGTGACGCGACTTTTCGGCGGACTCCGCGCCGTCGACGGCGTCGATCTTTCCATCCAGTCCGGGAAGATCACGAGCGTGATCGGCCCGAACGGAGCGGGGAAAACGACACTGTTCAACTGTCTCACGGGGATCCTGCCCGTGACGGCGGGGACGATCTGGTTCGAGGGAAGGGACGTGACCCGCCTCCCGGCGCACAGGCGGACGTCCCTCGGCGCCGCGCGGACGTTCCAGAACATCCGGCTGTTCGGCGGAATGACCGTCCTGGAGAACGTCCTCGTCGGGTCCCACGCCCGAAACCGCCAGGGGCTGGCGTCGGCCCTCTTCCGCGGGCGGGCCTTCCGGGAAGAGGAGGAATCGGCCCTGGCCCGGGCGTCCGAGATCCTGCATTTCCTCGATCTGGCGGAGGAAGCTGACCGCCTGGCCGCCGAGCTTCCTTACGGGCTCCAGCGGCGGCTCGAGATCGCCCGCGCCCTCGCGACCGAGCCCAAACTCCTTCTCCTGGACGAGCCGGCCGCCGGCATGAACCCCCACGAGACGAACGAATTGATGGACCTCGTCCGCCGAATCCGGGACGAGGGAATCACGGTCCTCTTGATCGAACACGACATGAAGCTCGTCATGGGCATCTCGGACCGCGTGGTCGTCCTCGACCACGGCGTCAAGATCTCCGAGGGAACGCCCGAAGACGTCCAGCGGGATCCGCGGGTCATCGAGGCCTACCTGGGAACGGAGCTTTCGTTTGCTTGACCTGGCCGGCGTCGTCACGACATACGGTTCGATCGAGGCGCTCAAGGGGATCACCCTGTCCGTCCCGGAAGGCGGGATCGTCTCCCTCATCGGCGCTAACGGGGCGGGAAAGTCGACAACCCTCATGACGGTCTCAGGCGTCCAGACGCCGGTCGGCGGCGAGATCCGCTTCCGAGGGGAGCGGATCTCGGGCCTGAAACCGCACGAGATCGCGGCTCGCGGAATCGCGCACGTTCCGGAGGGACGCAGGATTTTCCCCAAGTTGAGCGTGCGCGAGAACCTGGAGATGGGCGCTTTTCTGCGATCGGCATCCTCCGACGACTGGGAGCGGGTGTTTGCCCTCTTCCCCGTGCTGAAGGAGCGGCTGGGCCAGCCGGGAGGAACGCTCTCGGGGGGCGAACAGCAGATGCTCGCCATCGGAAGGGCCCTGATGGCGCGCCCCTCGCTGATCCTGCTCGACGAACCTTCTCTGGGGCTGGCCCCCATCCTTGTCTCGAAGATCTTCCGCATGATCCGCGAAATCAACCGGGAGGGCCTGGCCGTCCTGCTCGTGGAGCAGAACGCCAAGGCCGCCCTTTCCCTTTCAAGCCGCGCCTACGTCCTCGAGACCGGGCGGATCGTGGCCTCCGGCCCGTCCGCCGACCTCCTGAGCGACCCGGCGGTTCAGGAGGCGTACCTCGGGGTCAAGCGGAGCGGGGAGGGGACGTCCGCGTGAAAGTCACGGAGATCTTCCGCTCGATCCAGGGAGAATCGACGTTCGCCGGCCTGCCGTGCGCGTTCGTGCGCCTGGCGGGATGCCCGCTCCGTTGTTCGTACTGCGACACGGCCTACGCGCAAGGCGGCGGGCGGGAGATGAGCGTCGCCGACGTCGTCGAGCGGGTTGCTGCCCTGGGCGACCGCCTGGTCGAAGTTACCGGAGGGGAACCGCTGGCCCAGGAGGAGGTGTACCCGCTCTTGTCGGCCCTCCTGGAACGGGATCACACCATCCTGCTCGAAACGAGCGGAGCTGTTCCGACCGACCGGGTCGATCCGCGCGTCGTCACGATCCTCGACGTCAAGTGTCCAGGGAGCGGGGAGGCGGGGACGTTCATCGAGGGAAACCTCGATCGCCTGCGGCCGCGCGACGAGGTGAAGTTCGTCCTCACGGATCGCGCCGACTACGACTGGGCGCGGGAGTTCCTCCGGACGCGGCCCCGGTTGAGAGATCAGACCGTTATCTTTTCCCCTGTGAGCGGCCGCCTGCCATGGAACGAGCTTGCCGAGTGGATATTGGATGACCGTCTGAGCGTCCGCCTCGGGCTCCAGCTGCACAAGCTGATTTGGGGAGAGGTCCCCGGACGATGACCCGGCCGGCCGTCGTTCTCCTGTCTGGCGGGCTCGACTCCGCCGTGACCATGGCCCTCGCTCGGGAAGAAGGCCGGAGCGTTTACGCCCTCACCATCCTGTACGGACAACGGCACGCCTGGGAGGTCGAAGCGGCCCGGAAACTCGCTTCCCGTCAGGGCGCCGCCCTGCACCGGGTCCTTCCGCTGGACATCTCATCCATCGCCGTGAGCGCTCTGACCGGGCACTCTCCAGTCCCGCGCGAGGCGGCCTCGCCCGTTACCGAACGGGGGCAGGCTATCCCGTCGACGTACGTCCCGGCCCGGAACACGATCCTGCTCGCCCTGGCCCTTGCGTGGACCGAGTCGCTCGGCGGAGAGGAGATCTTCATCGGCGTCAACGCCGTCGACTACAGCGGGTACCCGGACTGTCGGCCCGAGTTCCTGGCGGCTTTCGAATCGCTCGCCAACATGGCGACGAAGGCCGGGGTCGAGGGCAAATCGATCTTCAGCGTCCGGGCCCCCCTCATCCAGCTCTCGAAGTCCCAGATCATCCGGGAAGGACACCGTCTGGGGGTCGACTTCTCCCTGACGCACAGTTGCTACGACCCGCCCGCGCCCGCGGCCGCCTGCGGATCGTGCGACTCCTGCCGCATCCGCCGGGAAGGTTTCCGCCAGGCCGGAATTCCGGACCCGACGAGGTACGCGAATGGCAGTTGAGGACTTGTTGAAGAGCCCCTCTCCCCCGCGCGGGGGAGAGGGTTGGGTGAGGGGGCTGAGGGAGGCGAGTGGTGCGAGCGGCCGAACGTACGGACGATTCCCTCGAGGCAGAGACAGCAGAGTCTTCGGCATCCTCTTCCCGCTAACAGCGTGCGCTCTCCTCACAGCCGTTTCAGGGTGTGGTCCCAGACTCATCCCGCCCGAGCGTCCGATGGCGCGCGTGGAGGTCGGTTACGTCGAGACCGGGACGGCCTCATGGTACGGAAGCGACTTCCACGGCCGAAAGACATCTTCGGGAGAAACCTACAATATGCACGACATGACCGCCGCGCACCGGACGCTTCCCTTCCAAACCGTCGTGCGGGTCGAGAACACGGCGACTGGCGGTCGAGCGGACGCCAGGATCAACGACCGGGGGCCTTTCGTGGCCGGGCGGTTTCTGGATCTTTCGTATGGGGCCGCCAAGGCCCTCGAAATCGTGGGCCCCGGAACCGCCAAGGTCCGAATGACCGTGATCGGCTTGGGACCGCCTTCGCCGGACGCGTTCTGGCTGCAGATCGGCGCATTCGCGGAAATCAAGAACGCAGAACGCCTCAAGGAAAGAATGACGAAACGGTTCCCCGGAACGATGGTTTTCGAGCACACCGCCCGTGAGGGGATATACTACAGGGTAAGGGTCGGTGTCTTTCGATCGGAGAATGAAGCCCGCGAGGCTTCGTCCCGGCTGGCGCGTGAGGGTTTTTCTCCTCTCCTGATCCGGGCTGACAATGTTCCATGATCAAAAAACGCAGTTTATGCACCGCAGAGGACGCAGAGTACGCGGAGGATGTTTTTCGGACGGTCTTGATACTCACCTGTCAGGTGAGGTCGATGTGTTTTCTAATTCCTTGAACTTCTTTGCGATCTCTGCGGTCTCCGCGGTTCAATTGCTTTTTCCAGGATCATGCCGGTTCCGTGGCAAGGGAGTTGCTCTTTTGGATAAGGTGCCTGACGCAAATGTTCGAAACGTCAAAGGCCAGCCAGGAAATGTGACGTAATTTCAATACGTTCCATGGACCCGAGGGGTTCCTTGGATTTGGGCGGTAACGCGCCAGTGGCGAAATTCCGCAACACCGTTGTTGCAGGGATCGCGCACCGCAATCATACAGGAGACAACAGGATGTCGGACGTTCTTGAAATCTCAAGCTTCATTCTAGCCGGTGTTCTTATTCTGGCCATCTCCTGGGGCCTTCGCGGCAAGTGGCATCGATTGGAAGACCGGCCCGCCGCGCCGCCCGTCCGCCCTCGACGCTAACCCCGCCAAAACCGCTTTACAGCCGAAAACCGTATCAGCTATAAGAACCGTAAGGAATGTCGGCGGTCCCCGGAACCTGGACGGATCGGGGACCATCTTTGATCAACGACGACTCAAAGAGGAGTGCTGAGCCATGATTACGGTTACGAACAGGGCGCTGGACGAGCTGAAAGTCCTCCAGAAGGAAGAGGGGAAGGAAGGGTACGGTCTCCGGATGACGGTCGTGGGAGGCGGTTGCTCGGGATTCCAGTACAACATGGGGTTCGACGAGGCTCCCGAGGCAAACGACCACGTCATCGAGACGGGAAACCTCAAGCTGTTCGTCGATCCGCAGAGCGCGTCGTATCTCCGGGGCGTGGAGATCGACTTTGTCGAGGGTCTGGGAGGCGGCTTCAAGATCCAGAATCCCAACGCGAAGCATACGTGCGGCTGCGGTTCTTCGTTCGAAGCGTAGCCCGCGGGCCAAGCCCCCGGTATGATATAGTGATGGCAGGCTTCGGGAAGCGGCCTGCTTGACGGGTCTCAGGGGTTTCCCGATATACGACGGCCGCATTCGATTTGTGCTTGGGTTTCCCTTCCCCATAAGGAGGATCGCCATGTCCGATGAACGAAGCGGTGGGGTCATCATTCCTCTCCTCCTGGGGGGGATCGTCGGGGCCGCGGTCGCGCTCCTGTATGCGCCGAAGAGCGGACGCGAGACACGGGAACAGATCGTCGATCTGGCCGATCTCGCGCGCCGCCGCTTCGTGGAAAAGGAGCGGGAAGTCGGCGGCAGGATCGCCGAGATCGCCGACGAGATCGGCGAGAAAGCCAACGAGCTGATCCAGGGCGGAAAGAGCATGGCCGAGGAGAAGAAGTCGCTGATCGTGGCGGCGATCCAGGCCGGGCGCAAGGCGCTGGAGGAGGAACGAGCGCGCCTCGAGGCCGCCCGGGGCCAGCGGACCTGACCCGTCGATCCGGTGGAAATCGACCAGGCGACATACTGTCTCACCTGCGACCTTCTCTTCGCGCGGGAGAAAAAGTTCTGCCGGATATGCGGGGGGGCGCTGACCGAGGCCGCATCTCCATCACCTCTTGCGTCCTGCCCGGTCTGCGACCTCTACTACGCCTCTCCGCCCGCAACTTGCGTCCACTGTCAGGGAGAAGTCCATCCCGTGCCCGTTCCGGCCATCGCGGAGACCCCCGGCGCCGAGATCGCCGAGACAACCAGGGCGATGGAATTGCCCGCGGAGGCGCTCGCCGAGCGGACCGTAGCCATCCCGTTCGCCACACCGTCCCCCCAGCCCGAAACTGCTCCATCGGAAGCGCATCCAGCGGATGAAGCCTCCGCCACCGTAATCATGCGGCGGCCGGAGGAAGCCACGGTTGTCATGCAGGCGAGACGGGATATTGAGGAACCTCCCCCGCCCGCGAGCCGGTCGGAGGAGGCGACGGTCCTGATCTCCCGGCCGACACCGCAGTCGGCGCAACCCGCCGCTCATCGGCGGGAGGAAGCCGGCGCGACTCGAATCATGGCGGCTCCGGCGGCGCCGGCCAAGGCGGGCGCATTTCCGTGGAAGATCGCCGTTGCCGGGGGGGGCGCGGTCATCATTCTCTTGGCCGGGGGATGGTGGATGATTTCGTCCCGCCCAGCCAAGACGGCGCCCGCGCCTTCGTCCCCCCCGGTCGAAGTCAAAGCCGTCGAGCCGCCGCCCTCTCCCGCACCCGTCATCGCGCAGATAAAGAACCCGGAGGCGGAGTACGAGCGCCTCAACGCCGAGGGGATCCGGCTGGCCCAGGAAGGAAAGATGGACGAAGCCCTGAGCGCGTTCAGGAGCGCCGTGCGGGCCAAACCTGACGGGTACAAAGCGTACGTCAATATCGCCGTGGCGTACCGCAAGCTCGCCATGAACGCGGAAGCCAAGGAGGCGTACCAGAAGGCGATCGAGATCAATCCGAAGAACGGGACCCCGTACAAGTACCTGGCAAAGCTGTTCGAGGATGAAGGGAACGCGAGCGAAGCGGTTCGATTCTATCAAGCCTATGTCGAGGTAGATCCCAATGCTCCGGATGTTGCGTCGATTCGCAGTCGCATTCGAGTCCTTAAGACAGCCGGCCGCTAGGACGCGCCTGGTCCTCCTGCCGGTTCTCGTCGCCGCGGTCCTTCTCGCGTGCGCGACGCCTCCCAAGCAGGAGCCAGCCCCGCCTCCGCCTCCACCCCCTCCGCCCCCGCGCGAAGCGGCGCCGCCTCCGTCTCCTCCGGAAGTCGCTTTATACGTGAAGTCCGCCCGCCTGAATCTTCGCGGATGTCCGCTCACCAAGTGCGAAGTGCTTCGCGTCCTCACCCGAAACGAGAAAGTGGTCCTCGTAGGCGAGGAGGGGGCTTGGGCCCGAGTCAGGCCGATCGACAGCGAGAAGGACGGATGGGTCGTGAGCCGGTTCCTTTCCAGGAACCCGGTCGCGGCAGCGCCTCGTCCCCGGAAACCGGCGCAGCCCCCGGCAACGCCGTCGGCGGAGCCGCCTCAGCAACAGCCGTCGGCTCCTCCTCCGCCGATAGAGGAAGAGTTCGTCCGATGACGTCCGCGTTCCCGCCGGTCGAGAGCGTCTCCCGCAAACCCGCTGCCTGCGCTCGTTGCCAGGCCCTGGTTCCGTCTCCGGCCGTCTATTGCGACATGTGCGGTGCGCGCATGGCGGCCCAAGGGGGGATGTCCGATACCCACGGAGAGGTCGGGGGCGAGGAAGACATTTTCGGACGCGCGGTTGCAACGCTGGTCTCGGCCGTCGAGCCGACCGGCGAGGAAGCGGCCTTGCCTGGCGAAGAAGACGCTTCGCTTGAGGCACCTTCCGCTCCGGACGACGCCGTCCGCATCACCGTCGCCCAGCCGCGCGGAGTCCGGGAAGACGACGCCGAACAACATTCCGACGAACCCGGCCTCGAGATGTACGCGCGGGCCCAGGCCCTCTTTCTCTTGACCCCCGAAGGACGCCTGGATGAGCGCACATCCATTCTCAAGGAGGCATTGACCGCGGGACTGATTCCCGTTCATGCCGGCCAGGCCCGCATCCTGATCGGCCTGGGAGAGAGCCGGCAAGGCCAGATGGAGGAGGCCCGGAAGGCCATCGAGGAGGGAATATCCGCTCTGTCGACCGAGGACCCCGCCCTTATGAATCGGAACCTGATTCTCGACGCCCACATGGAACTGGCCCGCCTCTACGAGTCCGCGGGGGAGTTCGGCTCCGCCCTCAACCAGTGGGAAAAGGCCTTTCGACTGAAAGGCCCGCACGCCGATATCCATCTGGGCCGGGCAGGCGTCTACAAGAAGATGAACCGGCCCGACATGGTCAAGGTCGAGCTGGACCGGGCCACGGCGCTTATGGGAATCAATTGGGCCGCCGAGGACGAAAAAAAGCGGCACGAGACCTGAGATGACGTGACCTGAGGATGTGACCTGAGGCCGTCAATCAGGCTCCGAAAGCTTCCGCCGGAAAGCCGGTCTCATCCCTAACGATCCTGGCGATCTCGCGCAATCGGCCGGGCGAGATGGGACGCAGGCTGGAATCGGCGGGCGGCCTGGAAATCGTGTAGATCTGAACGCGCGCGAGATCGGCTTTCCGGCCCCGGAGGAACCGAAGGGATCGGACGTAGGCCTTGATCTCCGCCTCCGACGGCCCCCCTGCCTCCGTTCCGAAAAGGCACGTCTGGATCGTAACGGGAATAACACGGCTGGCCGAGACGATGCGGGACAGGTGAACCGGGAGCGAGCGCCGCGTCCCGGTCGTGTCCCGGAACGCCTTCTGAGACCCCCAGTCGAGCTTGACCCAGATCTCGTCGTGCCTTGGCCGAAGACGGCTCATCGCTCGCATGACGGAAGGGCGTGACAGTCCCGAACCATTCGTGATAATGATGAGTTTCACGGACCCAAGGCTTCTCTTGTCCAGAAGACCGCGGAGAGCTTCGAGGACCTGCCCGAAGAGCGGCGACTGCGTGGGCTCACCGTCCCCCGAGAGAGCGAAGTCGTTGAGACGGAGAAGAGAGGAGGGGAGGGGGCCCCAGCCTGCCTTGGCGGGGAGCGTTCCGTCCGTCCAGTCGTCAAGGATGGCGGACGCTTCGGCCAGGATCGCGCCAACGTCTATCCGAGACGAGGATCGAGACCCCCGGCGATCGACTTGGCAGTACCGGCAGGAGAAGTTGCAGAGCGCGTCCGGGGAGAGGTTCACGCCCAGGGAAACGCCGCGCGCGCGCCGCGAAAGAACGGGATAGACAAAACTGAAACCCGCGTAGGCGCGCGGGTGGAGGGAGTGGCGGGTCCTCGCCTCCATCCGTTCGAGGTCCGCGGTCTCGCGGGTGCCTGAATCAGCCGATGTCTGTTGGATTTGATCGACGGTCATCTTCATATTCGACAGTTTACACCGCGGGAGAGCCGGGATCCAACGGGGGAATCAAATCTCATGCCTCCAATGAAAATCGCCGTCGTGGGTTCAGGTCCGGGGGGGTACGTCGCGGCCTTGAGGGCCGCCCGCCTCGGCGCGTCCGTGACGCTTATCGAGAAGGAGAGGCTTGGGGGAACGTGTCTCCAAAAGGGATGCATCCCCACGAAAGCCCTCGCCGCATCGGCCCGGATCGCCCGCAACGTTCGGCGGGCGGGCGAATTCGGGATCCGTCTCGCCGGAGAACCCGAGATCGATTTCGTCGGTATCCAACAAAGGGCCAGAAAGGTCGTCGCGATCCAGGAAAAGGGGATTCGCAGTCTGCTCGAGAGCTGGGGCGTCGACGTCCTCCAGGGGACGGCCCGCCTGGACGGCAGTCGGAGCGTCATCGTAGAGAGCGGGAACGAGGATCGGAAGATCGCCGTCGACAGGGTCATCCTCGCGACGGGTTCTCAGCCGGCGGGGCTTCCGGGCATCCCGATCGACGGCGAACGGATCCTCGACAGCGACGCCCTGGTTTGGATGAACGTCCTTCCGGAGCGCATTCTCATCATTGGCGGCGGCGTTATCGGGTGCGAGTTCGCCTCGATCTTCGCCTCGCTCGGAGTGAAGGTGCTATTGGTCGAGGCCCTTGAGCGAATCCTGGCGATCGAAGACGAGGAGGTCTCCGCTCTCCTCGCGAAGGAGTTCAAGAAGCAGGGGATCGAGGTCGAGACCGGAACCATGGTGAAAAGCGTGAGCCGGGACGGCTCCACTGTCCGCGTGGAGTTCGGAAAAGGGCGGACGGAGACGTTCGAGACGGTCGCGTTGACGGTCGGGCGAAGGCCAAGAACAGGGGATCTCGGGCTCGGAGAGGCGGGCGTCCGTCTCGCGGGGCGGGGAGAAGTCGTCGTCGACACGTCAATGCGGACTTCCGAGGACGGGGTGTACGCCGTGGGAGACATGACCGGGGGTCTCCTTCTGGCCCACACGGCATCGCACCAGGGATTGGCCGCCGCCCATCATGCCGTGACCGAAAAGGGAGAATACGACCCGGCCGTCGTTCCCTGGGCGGTCTTCACGTATCCGGAGGTCGGCAGGGCCGGACTTACGGAGCGCGAGGCGAGAGACAAGTTCGGCGAGGTTCGGATCGGCCGGTTCCAATTCCGGGGACTTGGAAAAGCCCATGCGATCGGCGAGATCGCCGGATTGGCCAAGATCGTGGCAACCGGGCAAGGGCAAATCGTGGGGGCCCACGTTATCGGCGCCGAAGCCTCCGACATCGTCCAGGAGCTGGCCCTTGCGATTGGGAAAAAGATGACGTTGACCGACCTCGCGGAAAGCATCCACATCCACCCGACCCTGTCGGAGATCGTAGGCGAGGCGGCCCTCTCCGGACTGGGGATGGGGATTCACGAACCGAAGGGAAGGTAGAATGTCCGAAAATGTCCGAGAGGGAAGGCATGTTGTCCAAGAAGGTGAGGCATATTATGTAAAATATCCGAAGCGGTAGTCCTTGTCGGATATTTTACATAATATGTAT
>Ga0154722_1039_pt2 | contig 13745 bp, 26 predicted proteins | sample Rifle2008BG16ft_FD_105730 | JGI IMG/M metagenome (GOLD analysis project Ga0154722, IMG submission 105730) | Nitrospirae bacterium RBG_16_64_22 | reverse complement strand
TCACCCCGATTGCGATGGAGAAGGAGCTGAGGTTTGCGATTCGCGAGGGCGGCCGCACGGTGGGCGCGGGCGTCATCAGCGAGGTGATCGAGTAGAACGTCGAAGAGTCGAAGGTCGAAAGTCGAAGGTTTGGTATTTGAGGTTCAACTTTCAACCTTCGACTGTCGACGGATTCACCGGTGGAAGAGGAAGGCTAACCTAGGGATAATGACGTGGACACGACGCTGACGCATCAAAAAATCCGGATCCGCCTCAAGGGGTTCGACCACCGCCTTCTGGACCAGTCCGTCCAGGAGATCGTGGATACGGCCAGGCGGACCGGGGCGAAGATATCGGGCCCCATCCCCCTTCCGACCCGAATCAACAGGTACACGGTTCTCCGCTCGCCCCACGTGGACAAGAAATCGCGGGAGCAGTTCGAGATCCGCACCTACAAGCGGCTGATCGATATCCTGGAGCCGACGCCCCAGACGATCGACGCCCTGATGAAGATCGACCTGTCGGCTGGCGTGGACGTGGAGATCAAGCTATGAGTCCGAAGTGCGGTGTTCAACGTTCGACCTTCGACGTTCGACCTGGGTCTTCCTCATGCTGAACGGACTGGTGGGCCGCAAGCTCGGTATGAGCCAGGTCTTCACGCCGGAAGGAAGGGTCGTTCCCGTGACGGTCGTCGAAGCCGGGCCGTGCCGCGTGCTCAGATCGAAGACCGCGGCCGCGGACGGGTACGAGGCGGTGCAGGTGGGTTTCGCTCCGGAGCGGAAGGCGAAGCGCGTGACGTCCGCCATGAAGGGGCACTTCAAGGCGTGCGGCGCCGAGCCGTATCGCGTATTGCGGGAGTTCAAGGCGATTGGAGAGGCGCCGAGCGTCGGCTCGGACGTGACGGTGGAGATCTTCGAGGCCGGCGAGCGGATCGACGTGATCGGCGTGACGAAGGGGAAGGGGTTCCAGGGCGTCATGAAGCGTCTCCACTACCGCGGCGGGCCGGGTTCGCACGGCTCGATGTTCAACCGCGCCCCCGGGTCCATCGGCGCGAGTTCGTACCCATCGAGGGTTTGGAAAAACACGGGCCTTCCGGGGCAGATGGGGAACGCGTCCAGGACGGTGAAGAATCTCCAGGTCGTCGAGGTCCGGAAGGAGCAGAACCTCCTGTTCGTGAAGGGAGCGGTTCCGGGGCCCGACGGGGGACTCGTGATCGTTCGGAAGGCGAAGTCCGGGGCGAAGAAGAAGTAGGGTCAAGCGCCAAGGGTCAAGGGTTGAACGTTGAAGGTCGAAGGTTAAAGGTTAAAAGGTCGAAGGTCAAAGCCTGAACCGAGAGACTCGATCCCGCTTCCGGCGGGCGTGAAAATGGGGAAGGGAAGTTCCGTGGCGGTTGCCAAGATCGTCGATCAAAAGGGAAAAGAGAAGGGGAGTCTCGATCTGCCGGAGGCCCTTTTCGGCGTGGCCCCGAAGTCCGCCGTGATGCACGGCGTGGTGACAGCGGCGTTGTCCAACCGCCGCCAAGGGACGCACGCGACGAAGACAAAGGGGCTTGTCTCGGGCGGCGGGAAGAAACCCTGGAAGCAGAAGGGAACCGGGCGGGCCCGGGCCGGATCGATCCGCTCGCCCCTCTGGGTCGGCGGCGGGACGGTCTTCGGACCCCAGCCGCGGAGCTACAGGAGCGCGACGCCGAAGAAGGTCGGGCGGCTGGCGCTCAAAATGGCCCTCTCGGCGAGGGCCCACGACGACGGTCTGCGAATCGTCGACTCGCTCGGCGTTCAGGGGGCCAAGACCCGGGAGGTCGCGGCGATCCTGCGGGCGCTCGGGCTCGAGGGGAAAACCGTCCTCCTGGTCACGGCGGCCAATGACCCGCTTCTCTTTCGGGCCGCGCGGAACATCCCGGGCGTCCAGATTCGGGAAGCGTCCTCGATCAACGCCCATGATGTCCTGGGTTCCGAGGTGCTCCTGATGACGCCGGAGTCGGTCGAGCGGCTGAGGCAGGTGTTCGGATCATGAGTCACCCTTACGATATTCTCGTCCGGCCGTCGATTACGGAGAAGAGCGTCCGTCTGAGGGAAAACGCCCACACGGTCGTCTTCGAGGTCGACAAGAAGGCGAACAAGCAGGAGATCAAGCGGGCCGTGGAGGAGGCGCTCTCGGTCAAGGTGGCCCGCGTGTCGACGCTTCTGGTGAAGGGGAAGAAAAAGCGGCACGGTCGGTCGGCTGGCTTCCGGCCGGACCGCAAGAAGGCGTTCGTGACGCTCGAGCCGGGACAGAAAATAGATCTCTTCGAGGGGAAGTAGGAGAAGAAAGTGGGAATCAAGGTCTACAAACCGACATCCGCGGGACGCCGGTTCCAGACGGTCTCGGACTTCGCCGAGATCACGCGTTCGGAGCCCGAGAAGCGGCTGGTCAAAGGGAAGAGCCAGAGCGGCGGGCGGAACTGCCACGGGCGGATGACGGTGCGGCGCCGGGGCGGCGGGCACAAGCGGGCCTACCGGCTGATCGATTTCAAGAGGAACAAGGAGGGGATTCCCGCCCGGGTCGCTTCGATCGAATACGATCCGAATCGGTCTGCGCGAATTGCCCTGCTTCACTACCTCGACGGGGAGAAGCTCTACATCATCGCTCCCGTGGGCCTCAAGGTGGGCGGCGAGGTGATCTCGTCTCCGTCGGCCGACATTCTGCCCGGGAACGCGCTTCCCATCTCCGCCATTCCCGTGGGCACGATCATCCACAATATCGAGCTCAAACCCGGCAAGGGCGGACAGCTCGCCCGGAGCGCGGGGGCCGGCGTGCAGCTCATGGCCAAGGAAGGGGCCTACGCCCACATCCGGCTGAACTCCGGCGAGATGCGCCTCGTGCGGACGGACTGCAAGGCGACGATCGGGCAGGTGGGGAACCTGGATCACGAGAACGTGTCGATCGGAAAGGCGGGCCGGTCCCGGTGGCTGGGAAAGCGGCCGAAGGTGCGCGGCGTGGCGATGAATCCGGTCGACCACCCGCTGGGGGGCGGCGAGGGGAAGTCCTCGGGCGGACGGCCGCCGGTCTCTCCGTGGGGGGTCCCCGAGGGGCGGAAGACCCGCCGGAACAAGGCCACGCAGAAGTACATCGTCAAGAGACGGAAGTAGGAGGGGAGTCGTGCCGCGTTCGGTCCGAAAGGGTCCATACATTCATCCGAGCCTGTTGGCCAAGGTCGAGGCGATGAATGCCTCGGGCGAGAAGAAGCTCATCAAGACCTGGTCCCGGAGCTCGATGATCACTCCGGATTTCCTCGGGCACACGTTCGCCGTCCACAACGGCAAGAAGTTCGTTCCGGTCTACGTGACCGAGAACATGGTGGGCCACAAGCTGGGCGAGTTTTCCCCGACCCGGACGTTCAAGGGGCACGGGGGAGCCGGCGGCAAGACGACGGCGGTCAAGGGTAAGGGTAGGTGAGCGTCATGCCCGAGCAGGCGGAACGGATTCAAGAGGCGCGGGCGATCCTTCGCGGCTACCGGGCGACCCCCCGGAAAGCGCGGCAGGTCGTTGATCTGATCCGGGGGAAGGGCGTGGAGGAGGCCAGGGCGATCCTCAAGTTCACCCCGAGGCACGCCGCCCGGACGGTCGAGAAGCTCCTTCGCTCCGCCGTGGCGAACGCGGCCCAGAAGGCGATGCGGGACCCGGAGCGCCTGCGGATCGTACGCGCGACGGTCGATCCGGGACAGACGTTCAAGGTGATGTACCCCCGCGCGATGGGACGCGGCAACACCATCCGGAAACGATCGAGTCATATCACGCTGGTGCTGGCCGAGGACCCGAAGGCGGGCCGGTCTTCGCGGCGGGCGAGGAGGTAGCGGTTTGGGCCAGAAGGTTCACCCGATCGGATTTCGTCTGGGGATCATCAAGAGCTGGAATTCCCGCTGGTACGCGAAGAAAGGGTACGCCGATCTCCTGCACGAGGACATCAAGATCCGCCGGCAGGTGAAACAGAAGCTCTACCACGCGGGAGTCTCCCGGATCGACGTCGAGCGCGTGGGACAGAAGATAAAGGTGAACATCTCGGCGGCCCGCCCGGGCATCATCATCGGAAAGAAGGGCGCCGAGGTCGATAAGCTTAAGAGCGAGCTGGAGGCCCTCACGAAGCGGTCGATCGCGATCAACATCCAGGAGATCCGGAAACCCGAGCTGGATGCCCAGCTCGTGGCCGAGAACATCGCCCTCCAGCTTGAGAGGCGGATCGCCTTTCGCCGGGCGATGAAGAAGGCCGTGACCTCGGCCACCCGGTTCGGCGCCCAGGGGATCAAGGTGATGTGCGCGGGGCGGCTCGCGGGAGGCGAGATCGCCCGGACCGAATGGTACCGCGAGGGGCGGGTCCCGCTGCACACCCTTCGGGCCGATATCGACTACGGTCTCGCAGAAGCCCGGACGACGTATGGGCAGATCGGCGTGAAGGTCTGGCTCTATCGAGGAGAAGTCCTGGGACATCCGGAAGCGGCCGTACTCGGGACGCCCCGGCCGGTTTCAGGTTTCTGAGAGGGTAGGAACGATCAGCCATGCTGATGCCGAAGAAGGTCAAGTTTCGAAAACAGATGAAGGGGCGGCGGACCGGCTTGGCCGTGCGGGGAGCGGCCGTCTCCTTCGGCGAGTTCGGGCTCAAGGCGGTCGAGCCGGGGTGGCTCACGAGCCGCCAGATCGAGGCGGCCCGGATCGCGATGACGCGGCACATCAAGCGCGGCGGAAAGATCTGGATCCGGATTTTTCCCGACAAGCCGATCACGAAGAAACCGGCCGAGACCCGGATGGGCAAGGGAAAGGGCGCGCCGGAATATTGGGTGGCGGTCATCAAGCCGGGGCGGGTCATTTACGAGATGGACGGCGTGACGGAAGAAGTGGCTCGCGAGGCCTTCAGGCTCGCCGCGTACAAGCTTCCCCTCGCCACCCGGTTCGTCCAGCGGAAGGGGGCTGTGGCATGACGCTCGATGAGATGCGCAACCTGTCTCCGGATGCGATCGCCGCGCAGGATGCCCTCTTGCGGAAGGAGCGGTTCAACCTGCGTTTTCGGAAGGCGATGGGAGAGGTCGAGAACCCGATGAGGTTGCGCGTCATCCGCCGCGAACTGGCTCAGCTCAAGACGATCCAGAACGAGAAGGTCCGGGCCGGGGCGAGAGAGAGCGGGAGTCAGGGATCAACGGTCAAGGGGCAAGGGAAGAACAGGGGAAGGTCGAAATGACGGAAACGAAAACGAAGACCCTGCGGCGGACGCTCATCGGCGACGTGGTGAGCGACAAGATGGACAAGACGGTGGTCGTGAGCGTTGAGCGCCGGTTTCCGCATCCGCGTTACGGGCGGATCGTGAAGCGCCGGACGAAGGTCAAGGCCCACGACGAAAAGAACGCGTGCCGGCTCGGGGACCGGGTCCAGGTTGTCGAGTCCCGCCCGCTGTCCCGGGACAAGCGCTGGCGCGTGCTGTCGATTCTCCGAAAGGGAGCCGCAGCGGTCGCGGCCGGCTCCGGGCCGGAGGCGTAGAGACTCATGATTCAGACCCAGACGATGCTCGATGTGGCCGACAACTCCGGCGCCAAACGGGTCATGTGCATTCGGGTTCTCGGGGGAACGCGCCGGCGGTACGCCGGCCTGGGGGATACGGTCGTCGTGACGATCAAGGAGGCGGCTCCCGCCGGAACGGTCAAGAAGGGGACCGTGGCGAAGGCCGTGATCGTTCGGGTGGCCAAGGCGACGCGGCGAAACGACGGATCGTACATCCGCTTCGACGGAAACGCGGCCGTCCTGATCAATCCCCAGGGAGAGCCGGTCGGGACGCGTATCTTCGGCCCCGTGGCCCGGGAGCTCCGCTGGAAGAACTTTATGAAGATCGTCTCGCTTGCACCGGAGGTCCTGTAGGATGTCGGGGTTTTCATCGGGCGTGGTCCGGGCGCACGTGCGGAAGGACGACACCGTCCTCGTCCGGCGGGGGCGCGACCGGGGGAAGACGGGGAAGGTCCTCGCGGTCCTTTTGAAGACGGGACAGGTGCTCGTGGAAAAGCTCAACCTGGTGAAACGGCACACCAAGCCGAGTGCCCAGAACAAGCAGGGGGGGATCATCGAGAAGGAGGGGCCGATCGCCCTTTCGAACGTGATGCTCGTCTGCCCCAAGTGCAACAAGGCGGCCCGCTCCGGGAAGAAGGTCCTCGCCTCCGGCGGACGCGTGCGGGTATGCAAGAACTGCGGCGAGACGATCGATCGGGGTTGATGCCTCGGAAGGAACGAGAGAGATTATGGCTAGACTGAGAGAGCACTATCAAAAAGAGATCGTCCCGTCCCTCATGAAGCGGTTCGGCTACACGAACCGGATGCAGGTGCCGCGGCTGGAGAAGATCATCCTCAACGTGGGACTGGGGGAAGCGACCCAGGACGCGAAGCTCCTCGACGCGGTGGTGAAGGAGATCGCGACGATCACCGGGCAGAGGCCCGTTGTGACGCGGGCGAAGAAATCGATCGCCGGATTCAAGCTCCGGGAAGGGATGCCCGTGGGGTGCGTGGTGACGCTTCGGCGGGACCGGATGTACGAGTTTCTCGACCGGCTGGTGAACGCGGCGCTCCCTCAGATCCGGGACTTCAGGGGGCTCTCGCCCAAGGCATTCGACGGCCGGGGGAACTATTCCCTGGGGATCCGGGAACAGTTCATCTTTCCGGAGATCGAGTATGACAAGGTAGAAAAGGTCCACGGGATGGACGTCGTCATCGTGACGACGGCGCGCACCAACGATGAGGGCAAGGCCCTGCTGTCCGAGATGGGGATGCCGTTCCGGAATTGACGGTCCGCGAGGTCTTGACGACAGCAGGACCGCGGACATAGAACTTCTTGACTGGGGAGGAGCCACGCGTGGCGAAGAAATCATTGATTGCGAAGGCCCAGCGGACGCCGAAGTTTCCGGTTCGGGCGTACCACCGTTGCCGGCTGTGCGGCCGCCCGCGGGCGTACCTCCGGAAGTTCGGGATGTGCCGGATCTGCTTCCGGTCCCTGGCGCTTAAGGGAGACATCCCTGGCGTGATCAAGGCGAGCTGGTAGAACGCCCATGAGCATGACCGATCCGATTGCCGATATGTTGACCCGGATCCGCAATGCCGGGATGGCCAAGAAGGAAGACGTGGACATTCCCGCTTCGCGGCTCAAGGTGGAGATCGCCCGGATTCTTCAGGAGGAAGGGTACATCCGGTCGTACCGGATTCTCGACACGCCTCCGCAAGCGACGCTCCGCCTGGCCCTCAAGTACAGCCTTGAGGACCAGTTCGCGATCGCGGGGCTTCGCCGGGTGAGCAAGCCCGGACGCCGGGTTTACGTCAGCCGCCGGGAAATCCCCCGCGTCTTGGGGGGGCTCGGCATCTCGATTCTATCGACCCCGAGGGGAATGCGGACCGATGCGTCCGCACGGAAGGAGAACCTCGGGGGCGAGCTTTTGTGCTACGTGTGGTAGGGGACGAAACATGTCGCGAATCGGAAAAAAGCCCGTTGCCGTTCCCGCGGGGGTCTCGGCCGCGATCGCCCGGAGCCGGCTGACGGTCAAGGGCCCGAAGGGAGAGCTCTTCAGGGAGATTCCCCCCCGGATCAGTGTGACGGTTGGGCCGGGAGAGATCACGGTCAGCCGCTCGGGCGACAGCCGGTTGGACCGGTCGCTCCATGGACTCACCCGAACGCTGATTTCCAACATGGTGAAGGGCGTGACGGAAGGGTACCGCCGGGTCCTGGAGATCAACGGGGTCGGATTTCGCGCGGCCGTCTCAGGCCAGGCGATCAACCTGTCCCTGGGTTTCTCGCATCCGGTGAGCTTTCCCCTCCCCCCGGGAGTCAAGGCGGAGGTCGAGAAGAACACGGTGATCACCCTGTCCGGCATCGACAAGCAGGTTCTTGGGCAGGCGGCGGCCAATCTCCGGGCCCTCAAGCCGCCCGAGCCGTACAAGGGGAAAGGGATTAAGTTCGCCGAGGAAGTCGTCCGGCGCAAGGAAGGCAAGACCGGGAAGAAGTAACAAGGCGGGAGCGGGGCACAATTAATGACAACGGATCGCGCAAGCGGGCGCCTGCGGCGCCACGAGAGAATCCGAAAGGTCGTTCGCGGAACGACCGAACGTCCGCGGTTGAACGTGTTTCGGAGCAACCGCTACGTCTACGCCCAGATCATCGACGACCAGTCGGGACGGACGATCGCGTCGGCTTCTTCCCGGGAGGAGGGGGCCAAGGGAGGTCTCAACCGGCCGACGGCCGCGCGCGTGGGCGAGCTCATCGCGAAGCGGGCGCTCGATCATAAGGTGCGGATCGTCGTTTTCGACCGCGGGGGATACATCTACCACGGGCGGGTCAAGGCGCTGGCAGACGCAGCCCGGGCCGGCGGACTGGAGTTCTAAATGCGCGAGGGAGCGGGACCGAATCGAATGACAAGCGAGAAGGCCGGGGATCTGAAGGACAAGGTCGTCGCCATCAACCGGGTGGCGAAGGTCGTAAAGGGCGGGCGCCGGTTCAGTTTTTCGGCTCTCGTCGTCGTGGGCGACGGGAAAGGCGCGGTGGGCGTCGGCAAGGGGAAGGCGGCCGAGGTGCCCGAGGCGATCCGAAAGGCCGTCGAGCGCGCCAAGAAGGAGATCATCCGCCTCCCGATCATCGGCTCGACCATCCCGCACGAGGTGATGGGACGGTTCGGTGCGGGACGGGTCCTCCTCAAGCCGGCCCGGCCGGGAACGGGTCTCATCGCCGGCGGCGCCGTGCGGGCGGTGCTGGAAGTCGCCGGGATCCAGGACATTCTCACCAAGTCGATCGGAAGCAGCAATCCGCACAACGCCGTGAAGGCGACGATCGAGGGGCTCAAGGGCCTTCGAAGCCCCGAGGACGTGTCGGTGCTCAGAGGAAAGGTGATCAAGATTCCGGTTACGAAGTGGGCGGGGGCCGGGTCATGAGCGGACCGCAGATCACGATCACGCTTGTCAGGAGCCTGATCGGCGTTCCCGACTCCCAGCGAAAGACCGTGAAGGGGCTGGGGCTCAGGCGGCCGTCGTCCCGCGTGGTGAGGCCCGACACGCCCGAGATCCGGGGGATGATCCGCAAGGTGATGCACCTCGTCTCGGTTGAAGCTCCGGGAGGGAAGGGATGAATCTGGGGGATCTGCGTCCGGCCCGGGGCTCCCGGCATCGGGAGAAAAGGATCGGCTGCGGGCCGGGCTCCGGCCATGGGAAGACGTCGACGAAAGGGCACAAGGGGCAGGCCGCGCGCTCCGGCGGGACCAAGGGGCCCGGGTTCGAGGGAGGGCAGATGCCCCTCATCCGGCGCATTCCGAAATTCGGTTTCACGCCTCCGGCCCGGGTCGTCTTCGAGGTCGTCAACCTCAAGGACCTTTCCGTCTTCGCGGCGAAGGAGACAGTGACGCCCGATCTCCTTCGGGAGCGGAGGATCTCTCGCACGAGCCTTCCCGTGAAGATTCTCGGAGAAGGGGCGCTGGACAAGGCTCTCACCGTCCGCGCGCACCGGTTCAGCCAGTCCGCGATGCGGAAAATCAAGGAGGCGGGGGGATCCGTCGAGGTAATCGAGGGTGCTTGAGAGCCTCCAGAATATCGTCAAGATTCCCGAGCTTCGGATTCGCGTTCTTTTCACCGTGATGATGCTCGCCGTCTACCGGATCGGGGGCCATATCCCGACGCCGGGGATCAACGGCGAGGAGCTTTCGAAATTTCTGACCCAGCAGGGCGGCGCCTTGATGGGGTTCTTTGACATCTTCTCGGGAGGGGCGCTCTCCCGCGTGACGATCTTCGCGCTGGGGATCATGCCGTACATCAGCGCCTCGATCATCCTTCAGCTCCTGACGGTCGTCATCCCCGCCCTGCAGAAGCTCGCGAAGGAAGGGGAGGCGGGACGGAAGAAGATCATCACGTATACCCGGTTCGGAACGGTCGGCATCAGCCTCGTTCAGTCGTTCGGGATCGCCGTCGGGCTCGAGGGGCTCAACCAGGGGGCCTTCATCCAGCAGCCGGGCTGGAGTTTCCGCCTGATGACGATGATCACCCTCACGGCCGGCACCGCCTTCATCATGTGGCTGGGCGAGCAGATCACGGAGCGGGGGATCGGGAACGGGATCTCGCTCGTCATCTTCGCCGGGATCGTGGCCCAGTTTCCGAACGCCATCATCCAGACGTTCCAGCTCGTCCAGAGCGGCGAGTTGGCGTTCCTCGTCGTCCTCGGGCTGATCATCGTGATGGTGGCGGTCGTCGCGGCCATCATCTTCATCGAGCGGGGGCAGAGACGTCTTCCGGTGCAGTACGCCAAGAGGGTCGTGGGGCGGAAGGTCTACGGGGGCCAGAGCACGCACATCCCTCTCAAGATCAACACGTCCGGCGTGATTCCGCCGATCTTCGCCTCCTCGATCATCATCCTGCCGGCGACGATGACCGGGTTCATCGACATCAAGTGGGTCCAGGACATCGCGGCGCTCCTGTCCCCCGGGTCGTGGCTCTACACGATGCTCTACGTGGCACTGATCATCTTCTTCTGCTTCTTCTACACGGCCGTCGTCTTCAACCCGATCGACGTCGCGGAGAACATGAAGAAGTACGGAGGGTTCATTCCGGGCATCCGGCCGGGCAAGCGGACGTCGGACTACATCTACTACGTCCTGACGAGGATCACGTTCGGGGGGGCGATCTACCTCTCGGTCGTGTGCGTTATTCCGGAGCTTTTCATCAAGTGGTTCAACGTCCCGTTCTACTTCGGCGGGACGTCTCTGCTGATCGTGATCGGCGTGGGGCTCGACACGGTGAGCCAGATCGAGTCCCACATGCTCACCCGCCACTACGAGGGGTTCATGAAGAAGGGCCGCATCCGCGGCCGGGCGTAGGAAGGGGAGGCGGAGGTTTCCATGCGGATTATCCTGTTGGGCCCGCCGGGCGCGGGAAAAGGGACGCAGGCCAAGCGGCTGATGGACGCCGAGGGAATCCCCCAGATTTCGACGGGGGACATTCTCCGGAAAGCGGTAGCGGACCAGACCCCGCTGGGTCGGGAAGCGAAGAGCGTCATGGACAGCGGCGGGCTGGTTCCCGACCAGGTCGTGATCGGCCTCATCCGCGAACGGCTGGGTCAGTCGGATGCGGTGAAAGGCTTCATCCTGGACGGTTTTCCGCGGACGGTCCCGCAGGCCGAGGCGCTGGACGGCCTCCTGGTTGACCTGAAACGGCCTCTCTCGGCCGTGGCGGCCATCGACGTCGAACCGTCCGAGCTCGTGCGGCGGCTCTCTGGACGGCGGGTCTGCCAGGCGTGCCAGGCGGCGTATCACGTTGAGTTCAACCCGCCCAAGCGGGAAGGGGTCTGCGACCGGTGCGGCGGCGCTCTCATCCAGCGGGACGACGACAAGGAGGCGACGATCCGACGCCGGCTCGAGGTCTACCGGGAGCAGACCGAGCCGCTAATCGCCTATTACAAGGGGAAGGGGCTGGCCCGGCTGGTAAACGGGATCGGGAACGTCGACGAGATCTCGGGCCGGCTCAGGGAGGCATTGGCCGGGGCCTAGCCGCCCATGATCATGCTCAAGACCCCCGTAGAGATCGAGAAGGTGGCGGCCGCGGCCCGGGTCGTGGCGGACGTCCTCGAGTCCCTCCGGGAGCACGTTCGGCCGGGCGTCACGACGGCGGACCTCGACCGCTTGGCGGAGGAAGCGATCCTGCGAGAGGGGGGCAAGCCGGCGTTCAAGGGGTATCACGGATATCCGGCGACGCTCTGCACGTCGGTCAACGAGCAAGTGGTGCACTGCATCCCGCGCCGCGAAACGGTGCTCAAGGAGGGCGACATCGTGGGTCTCGATCTCGGCGTCTATCGGGACGGGTACTACGGGGACGCGGCGGTCACGCTTCCCGTGGGGCGGATCTCGGCGGAGGCCCAGCGTCTCTTGGAGGCGACCGAAGGGGCCCTTTACGAGGGGATCCAGGCCGCCGTGCCGGGCAAGCGCGTGTCCGACATCTCCGCGGCCGTCCAGTCGTTCGCGGAGGCCCGCGGCTTCTCGGTCGTGACCGATTTCGTGGGCCACGGGATCGGCCGGGATCTCCACGAAGATCCGCAGGTCCCGAACTTCGGGCCGCCGGGTCAAGGGCCGCGGCTCAAGCCGGGAATGGTCCTGGCGATCGAACCGATGATCAACGCCGGAAAGGGCGAGACGCGGGTGCTGGGCGACCGCTGGACGGTGGTGACGGCGGACGGGTCACTGTCGGCTCACTTCGAGCACACGGTGGCCGTGACGGACAGGGGTCCAAGGATCCTGTCGGAGGGCCTCGGAAGGTGCCAGACGTAATGGAGAAAGAAGAAGCGATTGAAGCGCAGGGAACGGTGATCGAGCCGCTGCCAAACGCCATGTTCCGGGTGGAACTGGAGAACGGGCACAAGATTCTCGCTCACATTTCCGGCAAGATGCGGATGCACTACATCCGGATCCTTCCTGGGGACAAGGTCATCGTCGAGCTGTCGCCGTACGATCTGACCAGGGGAAGGATTACATACAGATTCAAGTAAATTGAAAATTGGAAATTGGAAATTTCAAATTGTGAATCGGAGAACGTGAACGATCAGCGACACTTTGCAATTTATGATTTGAGATTCTCTCAGGGGAGTGAAATGAAGGTTCGTTCGTCGGTTCGGAAGGTTTGCGACAAGTGCAAGATCGTGAAGAGGCGCGGGGTCATGCGGGTGATCTGCGAGAATCCGCGCCACAAGCAGAGACAGGGATGAGATCGGTTGGCGCCGATTGTAAATTGAAAATTGGAAATTTCAAATTGAAGGAGTCGAGTCGTTTGATTTTCAATTTACAATTTACAATTTGCAATTTGAAATCGTTCTAGGAGCAAGGAGGAGGCCGTGGCGCGCATTGCCGGAGTGGATCTCCCGCGGGACAAGCGGGTCGAGGTGGGTCTGACCTATATTTACGGGATCGGGCGATCGGCGGCGGTCAAGATCCTCGCGCAGTGCGGCGTGAGCCCCGATACGCGGGTCAAGAACCTCACCGAGGAGGAGGTCGTCAAGATCCGGGCGGCCCTGGAGAGCGAACACAAGGTCGAGGGCGATCTCCGCCGCGAGCGGAGTCTCGCGGTGAAGCGCCTGATGGATATCGGATGCTACCGCGGGCTCCGACACCGCCGGGGACTGCCGGTTCGCGGCCAGCGGACGAAGACCAACGCCCGGACCCGAAAGGGGCCGCGGCGGGCCGTCGCGGGCAAGAAGAAGGCGCCGGCCAAGGCATAAGTTCGGGGTTCGGAGTTCGGAGCCCCGAGATCAGAGGCGGGGGACCGGGCTTTTGGCTCTTCCTCCGGACTGAGCGCTCCTGGCTCCGAACTCACGGCATGGGGGGGAAATGGTAACTCCAAAGAAGAAGAGCGGCAAGAAGGAGAAGAAGAACGTGGCGTCGGGCGTGGCGCACATCTGCGCGTCGTTCAACAACACGATCGTGACGATCACGGACCCGCATGGGAACACCCTCTCGTGGGCGACCGCCGGGAACCAGGGCTTCAAGGGATCGCGGAAGAGCACGCCGTACGCCGCGCAGATGGCGGCGGAAGCCTCCGCCCGGAAAGCGATGGAGCACGGTCTGAAGAGCGTTGAGGTTCACGTGAAGGGACCGGGCGCCGGACGCGAGTCGGCAGTCCGCGCCCTGCAGGCGGCCGGGCTCGAGATCAGCATGATCAAGGACGTGACCCCCGTCCCTCACAATGGTTGCCGCCCGCCCAAGCGGCGGCGGGTCTAGGGGAGGTCTCAGCGTGGCGCGTTATATCGG
>Ga0154722_1056_pt1 | contig 13786 bp, 9 predicted proteins | sample Rifle2008BG16ft_FD_105730 | JGI IMG/M metagenome (GOLD analysis project Ga0154722, IMG submission 105730) | Nitrospirae bacterium RBG_16_64_22 | reverse complement strand
CGAATCTCCGTCCGTTCGCGTCGACTTCTCCGATGGGAGAACGATTTCGGGCAAGGGCGAGGCGGTCCTGCGAGTTGCCGGCCGGGACGTAGTCATCAAGAAGGCATCGGCCGTCGTGGACGGGATGGACGTCTCGGCCGGCGGGAAGGTCTCTCTTTCGCCCGAAGGGGCGGTTGACATCGCGGGCCGGGCCCGGGGACCGATCGAGAAAGCGCTCATCCTGGCCGGCCGGACGGAGGATGGAGGGGGTCTTTTCGAGCTGGAGGGAAAGATCACTGGAACCGTCGCGGCGCCGCTCGGGCGGGGCAGGCTCACGGTTACGGAGGGGAGGATCGGGCCGGTCCGGGTTGAGCGGTTCTCGGGCGAGATTTCGGCAAGCCGGAATGGTCTTTCGGTCGGGCGGGGAGAGGCGAGCCTTTTCGGGGGGCGGGCGAGAGGAACGGCCGAGATCGCGTGGCCGGACGGCCGGGTCAGATACGCGGCCGAGGCCGATTTCGAGGCTCTTCGGACGGAACGGATCGGCGCCCTGGTCCGCAGTCTGCGAAGCGGCGCTCCAGTCGTTCCCGGAACGGTGAGCGGCCGAGTCGACCTCAAGGGTGACGGAGGCGAACCGTGGCCGCGGGAGGGATCGGCGGACGTGGAATTCCTCGGCGAAAAGGGATCGACCCTGTTTCCGCGGACGCCTGCCGTCAGGAAGGCGCGCGTGGCCGTGCGCCTCCCACGGGAGGGCGCGGGGAGCGTTTCCGCCGAAGCGGAGACGGAGGGCGGCCGGATCGATCTGAAGGGACAGTTAGCGCGGTCGGGCGAGATCGACCTTCTCGGGTCCGCGGCCGTTGACGACGTCGGTCCCTGGTTCGCCGGATTTGCCCCTCGACCGGCGTCGGGGCCCGCTCGAGCGGAAATGAGGCTTGGCGGCCGCGTCGACAGCCCTTCGCTGTCGATGACGGTCAAGGCCGGGCCGGGCCGATATGCCTCCGTCCCGGTGTCGTCCGTGGAAGGGCGAGCGAGGTGGGAGGAAGGACGGCTCACGCTCGACGACGTGACGGCCCTGATGCCCTCCCGTCGGCCTGGAGGGGGTGACGGGCGGTTCGATCTCAAGGGGTCGATCCTGGGGAATCCGAAGCCGGTCCGTTTCGACCTCCTGTTGACCGTGGCCCAAGGGGACCCCAGGAGCGTCACGGCTATGTTCCACCGAGACCTCCCGATCGAACTCGCGGCGGACGGATCGTTCCGCCTGACCGGAACGCCATCGGCCCTTGCCGGGCGGGGGGTGCTGAAATCCGGACCGGGAGAAGCTTACGGTCAGACGTTCAGCGCGGCCCAGGCCGTCTTTTCCCTGACGAACCGGGATATCCGCTTCGACCGGGCGGCCGTGCGGCTGAACGGCGGCGGGGTTGAGGGAAGCGGCCGAATCGGGTTCGACGGTTCATACGAAGCCGATCTCAAGCTGGCGTCTCTTCCTGTGTCGAAGATCTCTTTCTTGCAGGGTGTCGAGCCGGCCGGCGCGCGGATGGAGGGCGCGCTCGGGGGGTGGGTCCGAGGGAAGGGGACGTTCGCGGACCCGGGAATCGACGCCGAGATTATTTCTTCGGGCCTTCGCCTGGGGGGCAGTGCCGTCGGGCCGCTCCGGACGCGCCTCTCGACCGAGGGGCGTTCTATTGTCCTGAGGGCCGATCTGGCCGAGCCCTCCATTCACGCGGAGGCATCGCTATCCCTGCTGGCTCCCCGCAACTTTCGGGCGCGGGCGGCATTGGAGAACGTCCAGCCGCTCGCGTATCTCGGGCCCGGGTGGCAGGAGAAGGGCGTCGTGAGGCTTTCGGGAGCGGGGCAGATCCAGGGAGACCTCGACGATCCGCGTCTTCTTCGGGGCGAAGTCCGCTTGCACGCCGTGGAAGCATCGAGCGGAGATTTCCGGGTTTCCAACCTGGGGAACGTCGTCTTCTCCATCCGGGAAAGGACCGTCACGGCAGATCAGGCGGCGTTCGCCGGTCCTTCCACGTCGTTCAACGTCCGAGGACGGTGGGAGGTGTGGGGGGCGGTCGACCTCGGCCTGGAGGGACACGCCGACCTTCGTTTTCTCAAGGTCTTGACGTCCGAGGTCGAGGACGCGTCCGGCACGGCGTCGTTTTCCGCGAGGTTCTCCGGCGAGGCGTCGTCGCCGGCCGTTCGAGGCTCGGTTCGGGGAGCGGGCGGATCGCTCCGCCTCAAGTCAATCCCTCAGCGCGTATCGTCTCTCGGAGGCGAGATCCATTTCGCCCCCGGCCGCGTTCTGCTCGAAGGGCTGAAGGGGGAGGTGGGCGGAGGGTCCGTTACGATCGACGGCAGCATCTCGTTGGCCGGCCTCAAGCCCGCGTCGTTCGCCGTCGTGGCGCGGGCCCGAGGGGTTACGGTCCGCCCGTGGGGCGAGGCGGCCGTCAAGTCGAACGCCGATCTCGTTCTGGGAGGGGCGGCGGCGCGCCCACTTCTTTCCGGACAGGTCCGGCTGGTCTCCGGGCGGTACCGGGAGCGGTTCGACTGGAAGACGAAACTGGCCGATCTGCGGCGGCGGGCGGAGCGCCCAAGGACGGATGCGGGATGGCTCGGAAAGGCCGACCTGGCCGTCCGCGTCGTGGGAAGAGAGAACCTCTGGATCGACAACAACGTCTTGCGCGCGCCGGTCACGGTGGACCTGGGGCTGGGCGGAACGGCGGGCCGCCCCGGCCTCGTGGGACGCGTCGAGGCCCGGGAAGGGACCATCCTCTTCCGCTCCCGGGAGTTCCGGATCGTGAACGCGGCCGTCGAGTTCGTCGATCCGAGACGCATCCAGCCGGTCATGGACGTCCGGGCGGAAGCGAGGATACAGTCGTACGTCGTCGAGATGTCGCTCATGGGAACCCTCGACCGGTTCTCGCTCGCGCTCAATTCGAGTCCCCCGCTGTCCGAGTTCGACATCCTGTCCCTCCTGACCGTGGGGCAGGTCCCGAAGGCCCTCGCGGGGCGCGAGACGGGAGTGGCCGCGGGGGAGGCCGTTTCGTTCCTGACGGGGCGCCTGCAGGACGTGGTCGAGGAGCGCGTCCGCCGAATCGCGGGGATCGACCGTTTTCAGATCGATCCGTACGCGACGACGTCGAGCCTGGCGGGCGCCCCGCGCGTGACGGTTGGGAAGCGGCTGTTGGGCGACAGGCTGTACGTCACGTACTCCGCGTCAATCGGGACGAGCGAGGAGCAGATCATCCAGATCGAGTACCGCCTGACGGACCAGATCTACCTCGTGGGGGACCGCGACGAAACGGGCCAGGTCGGAGGGGATGTCAGGTTCCGGTTCAGGTTCAAATGAACGAAGATTCGGTGAATCGGTAAATCGGTGAATCGGTGAATAGGTGAATCGGTGAATCGGTGAATAGGTGAATCGGTGAATAGGACGAAGGTCGCTGGCGTACTCAGTGTCTTCCTCATGATCTCCTGCGCCGCGTTTGCGCAGGCGGGGGAGACGTCCGCGCTCGCGGGGCGGCCGATTACAAGTGTGGCGTTCGAGGGTCTCGTCCGGTTCCAGGCCGCGGAGGCGCAGGACCTGGCCGGGTTCAACGCCGGGGAACCTCTCGACGGAGCGCGCCTCAGCAGGGCGATCAAGCGCCTGATGGCCACGGGGCGCTTCGGCGATGTCCAGGTCGAAGGGAAAGAAGAAGCGGGGGGCACCCGGCTGGTCTTCCGCATGACCGAGCATCCGTTCCTCAGGAAGATCGCGTGGGACATCCCGCTTTCCATGCGGGATGAGATCGAAAGGCGGGTCCCTTTCCGAACGAACGGACCGTTCGATTCCCGGAGCGTTCCCCGCGTCGAACGCCGGATCGTCTCCTTCCTTCGGGGCGAGGGGTTTGCTTCTCCCGTCGTAGAGGTTCGTTCGGTTGACGAATCATCCGGCAACGTGGATCTTCAAGTCCGGATCGTTCCGGGGGAGCCGAAGCGCTGGGCTGACGTCGAGGTCGTGGACCGGAGCGGAACGAAAGTCGATCTCCCCGGCGGGACGTCTCCTCCTTTTGGAAAGGGGACGCCCGTTCGCGCGGCCGACGTTCGCCATGGAGCAGAGAAACTCCTGGCATCCCTTCGGGAGCGCGGATGGTTCGAGGCGTCGGTTTCACTTGCTGTGGAGGCGGACAAACCAGACCCATCAGCGAGGTTCACCGTGGAGACCGGGCCTTGGTACGACGTCCGGTTCGAGGGCGGGATTCTCCTCGAGGATCCGCGCTGGCGGGAAGAAGTCCGGAGGGTCCTGACGGACTGGACGGGCCCGGAGGCGCCGGGGGACGCGGCGCGCGTCCTGGAAAGGTACTACCGGGAGGCCGGGTATCCTTTCTCGCGAGTCGACGCCAAGACCGATTCGGTCGAGGGCGCCGCCCGCCAGATCGTTTTCCAGGTCGACCCCGGTCCCCGGCCGCGCGTCGTGGATGTGCGCGTTTCGGGCGCGCGGCAGATCGGGCCGGAGGAGGTTCTCCCTCTTCTCTCGGTTCAGCAGGATCGGTGGTACGCGCGTGGTTTCTTCGATCCGGGCCGTCTCGAAGAGGACGTGGAGACGATTCGGGCTTTCTATCGCTCGCGGGGATTCCTGTCGGCCGATGTCGGCGCCGCGTCCATCGACCTTTCGCCGGACCGTTCCTCCGTGTCGGTCGAGTTTCAGGTCCGGGAAGGCGAGCGGACGTTCGTGCGCTCGGTCGATCTCGCGGGGCTCGTCTGGAACTCGCGGGAGGAACTCCTTCCCCGCATCCAGACGCGGCCCGAAAGTCCCTACGAGGAGGAAAAAGCGGAAGAAGACCGGATCCGCATCTTGGAGCAGGTGGCCCGAAAGGGCCATCTGCAAGCCACGGTCGATCTCCTCTCGACATTCTTCGATGAAGGGCGTTCTGTCGGGATCACGTTCGACGTGGATGAGCACGAGACGCGCGCTCTGGGCCGGATCATCGTCCTGGGCCTGGATCGGACCCGGCGTCCGGTGGCGGAGCGGGAGATTGGGCTGAAGGAAGGGGACCCGTACGACTTCGAGGGATTTCTCCTGGCCGAGAACCGCCTCCGGCGGCTGGGGATCTTCTCCGAGGCCCGGTTCCATCCGGTCGATCCGCTCGACGAGTCTCCCGTCCGGGACGTGGTCCTCTCTCTCAAGGAGGCGGACGCCGGGACGGTCGAGTTCGGCGCCGGGTACGGCGACTACGAGCGGTGGCGCGGGATGATCGAGGTCTCCCACCGGAACGTCGGAGGGTGGAACAGGCGCGTGTCGGGACGCCTGGAGGCTTCCACGCTGGAGAAAAGATTCCTGCTGACCGGGAGGGAGCCGCGCGTGCTCGAAACGGAATACGATCTCCGGGCGCAGGGAGTGTGGGAGGAGACGGAGAAGCGGAACATCGACACGCACGAGACGATCTACAAAATCCGCCGGAGCGGAGTCGCGGCCGGGCCGGAAGGGACTTACGCCTCCATCTGGAAGGCGTCGCTGACCTACCAGTACGAGAACACGACGATCCTCGAGATCAGCCCCGGGGCCGTCCTCTCCCGGGAAGACGAGGGCCGGCTGGGAGTGTCGAGCCTGACGCCGGCCCTCTTCCTCGATCTCCGGGACGATCCCTTCGAGCCGAGGCGCGGTCTTTTTGCGGGCGTGTCCGTCAAGGGAGCGGCGAAGGCGATCGGGTCGGAGATCTCCTTCTACAAACTCTCGATGCAGGCGAGCGCGTACGTTCCCCTCACGGGCCGCGTCGTTCTCGCGGTCGGAGGGAAGTGGGGGCGGGGGAAAGCCACCGGCGAGGACAGGAACCTGCCGGTCTTCGACCGGTTTTTTCTGGGCGGCCGGTCGTCCGTTCGGGGGTTCTCGCAGGACACACTCGGTCCCAAGGGAGCGGATGGGACGCCGTCCGGGGGGAACGTGATCGTCCAGGGGAATGTCGAGCTGAGGTGGTCGCTGGGAAGGGAGTTCCAGGTCGTTGCCTTCGCGGACGCGGGGAACGTCTGGCTCGTTCCGCCCGCCGCGAGCGACCTCAAGCTCCGGCAGAGCGCCGGTGTCGGCGTCCGGTACAAGACGCCCGTCGGGCCGCTCCGTCTCGACTACGCTCGGAAGATCGACCGGGAACCGGGCGAGTCAGCGGGAGAATGGCATTTCTCTCTGGGGCATGCGTTCTAGGAAGGGCCGGTGAATGGGTGAATGGGTGAATAGGTGAATGGGTGAATGGGTGAATGGGTGAATAGGTGAATCGGGGAATCGGTGAATAGGTGAATCGGGGAATAGGTGAATCGGGGAATCGGTGAATCGGTGAATCGCGCAACCCCCTCCCCTTCAAGGGGAGGGCCGGGGTGGGGATGGGTTTCAATGCCTGACATGTCGAGTAGCGGTTTCCGCAATCTGACCGGGGGGAGCCCCTTCAAGCGCCGACTCGCGACGATCCTGGCAATTGCCGTACTTCTTGCCGCTAGGCCGGCGGGGGCCGGCGTTCTCCTCGACGGCGTTGCGGCGACGGTCGACGGCCAGGTGATCACGCTCTACGATTTGACGCGCGCGGAGAGTGTGGCGCGGATCCTCGTCGGGGAAGATCCGGCCGCCCGGGCGCGGGTGTCGAGGAAGGACGTCCTGGAGGCGGTCGTCAACCAGAGGCTGGTGCTGACCGAGGCCGTCCGACTGCGGATGGACGAGAGCGATTCCGAGCGGGTGGAAGAGGTCTTGCGGCAGGCCGCGGGCCGTTACCCGTCGGCCGCGGCATGGAAAGCGGCAGTCGAGGAGGCGGGCCTGTCCGAATCGGACGTCCAGGAGGAAGTGGGAAGGCAGGTGAGGCTTCTCAAGTACCTCCACCGCCGCGTTCCGGTTGCCGTGACGCTCGCGGAGGCGGGGCGGTACTTCGAGGAGAACCAGGCCCGCATGGGCGGGGCGTCCTTCGGCGACGTGGTCGACAAGGTCCTCGACCTGTTGCGCGAGGAGAAGTTCAACGCCGCGATGAAGGAGTATCTCGCGCGCTTGCGCGAGAGGTCGAATGTCGTCGTTCGGCGGTGAAACCGGAAAGACCCCCCCCGCCCGGCGGAAAGGTTGAAAGCGTCCATTCAGAGGCCATTCAGAGGCCGATTGACCTGCGGCGGTGCTCCTCCTATAATCCTGGCATGTCACATCCCTGTCGGCGCCCGCTCGGATTCCTTGAAAAAGCCCGTGTTTTCGTCTGGCTTGGGCTTATCGGCCTTGGCGGCTTTTCCCTCCTGTTTTCATTCCCTTCGCCCACTTTCTCATCCATGGGGAACAACGAGAGCGTGATCGTCATCACGGTGAGCGACGCCATCACGCCCGTGACGGCGGAGTACATCGGCAAGGGGATCGACATGGCCGTGGACCGGAAGGCGGTGGCCCTCGTGATCGAGCTGGACACGCCTGGCGGGCTGGACACGGCCATGCGGGAGATCATCGTCAAGATCCTCGGCTCCGACGTGCCCGTGATCGTTTACGTTTCCCCGTCCGGGGCGCGGGCCGCGTCGGCGGGCGTGTTCATCACGCTTGCGGCGCACGTGGCGGCCATGGCGCCGGGGACGAACATGGGGGCGGCCCACCCCGTGAGCCTGGGGCAGGGGAAGATGGACGAGGAGATGGCCGCGAAGGTGACGAACGACGCCGCGGCGTACATCCGGTCGATTGCGGAGAAGAGGGGAAGGAACGCCGACTGGGCCGAGGAGGCCGTCCGCAAGTCCGTGTCGGTGACGGAGAAGGAAGCCGTCAAGAAGAAGATCGTCGATCTCGTCGCGGAGGACCTGACGGCGCTCCTCAAAGCGGTCGACGGCCGCGAGGTCGTGACGGCGACGACGCGAAAGACGCTCAAGGTCGAAGGCGCTTCGGTCAAGCGGGAGCCGATGGGCGTGCGGCTCAAGTTCCTCTCCATCCTCACGAATCCCAACGTCGCCTACATCCTGATGATCCTCGGGTTCTACGGCCTCTTCTTCGAGCTCTCATCGCCCGGCGCGATCTTCCCGGGCGTCTTCGGCGGCATCTGTCTGATCCTGGCCTTTTATGCGTTTCAGACCCTGCCGGTCAACTACGCGGGGCTCATGCTGATCATCCTCGCCATCATCCTCTTCCTGGCCGAGATCAAGGTCGTGAGCTACGGGATCCTGACGATCGGAGGGGTCATTTCCATGATCCTGGGGTCCGTCATGCTCATCGATGCGCCCGGAGACGTTCCCTACATGCGCATCTCTCTCGGGGTGATCATTCCGACGGTGGCCATCACCGTGCTATTCTTCCTGGTCGGGGTCGGGCTGGCGATTCGATCGCTCCGGGAGCGGGCGGGGATGGACAAGGGCGGATTGGTCGGCTTGGAGGGCGTCGTTAAGACCACACTGGATCCGCGCGGCTTGATCATGGTCCACGGCGAGCTTTGGAGCGCCGTCTCGGAAGAGCCGGTTGCCGCGGGCGAACGCGTGATCGTCACCGACATGGACGGCCTCACCGTCCGCGTCCGGAAAACCTAAGGGAGGACCTATGAACTATATCATCAACACGCTGCCAGCGCTCATCGCCGTCATCTTCATCATCGCCGCCGTTGGGCGGGCGGTCATCAAGGTCCTCAAGGAATACGAGCGGGGCGTCATCTTTACGCTCGGGAAAGTGAGCCTCGCGCACGGCATCAAGGGGCCGGGGCTCATCCTCCTCTTCCCCATCATCCAGAAGATGGTGAAGGTCGATCTCCGGACGGTGACGATGGACGTTCCGCCGCAGGACATTGTGACGAAGGACAACGTGACGGTCAAGGTGAACGCGGTCGTCTACTTCCGAGTCGTGGAGCCGCGGAAGGCGATCCTCGAGGTCGCTGATTATTACTACGCGACGTCCCAGATCGCCCAGACGACGCTCCGGAGCATCCTGGGACAGAGTTCGCTCGACGACCTTCTTTCGAAGCGGGACGAGATCAACGCCGACCTCCAGAAGATCATCGACCTTCAGACCGAGCCGTGGGGGATCAAGGTCTCCGTCGTGGAGGTGAAGAACGTCGATCTTCCCGTAGAGATGCAGAGGGCGCTGGCCAAGCAAGCCGAGGCGGAGCGGGAGCGGCGGGCGAAGATCATCCACGCCGAGGGGGAGTTCCAGGCGGCGCAGAAGCTGACCGACGCGGCCTCGATCATCGCGACGACGCCCACGGCCATCCAGCTCCGGTTCCTCCAGACGCTCACCGAAGTCGCAGCCGACAAGAATTCGACGATCGTCTTCCCGATCCCCATCGACCTCTTCAAGCCGTTCCTGGAGAAGGGGAAGGAAGGGAAGTGACGTCTGATGGTCAGAGCGAAGAACGCAATCCCGGACAGTGGCGAGCAGTGGCTCCGGGAGATTTCCGAAGCCTACGCGGACGCTCGAGAGGCAATCCCGTTCGGCGACCTGCTGGGCACACCCTTCGATGAAGGTGATCTTTTTCACCTGGCGCCTTCGGTAGCGCTCAAGTTCCGCGGGTTGCCCATGACCGAGGCGAAAATCCGCCGGGTGACAGAAGCCTCGCTCGCGAGTTACGTTGCGAATCGAGAAGAACACGAGGCGACCCTGAACGATCCTCGCTTGTCATTCGCTTTTTGCTACCTGGCGAGTCATTTTGGTCTGGGCCTCTTGTCGGTTCCTGAGCTGGAAGCAATCATGCGGTACGTGGAGGAGAACGAGGCGGAGCTTGAGCGGCCGATCGAAGACGCAACGAGCCCCTAACGCGCGCATGCCGCAGACGCGCGTGGGTGATGCGCACGAGGTCAGCCGGACGCCCCCGAATCTATCCGCAAAGTCAGCGGTCGGGCTTCTCAAGTGTGAGGGAGGGATGAAGACCGAGGGGGTTGTGGTGGGCGCCGCAGGGATGAAGCCCGTCCGGCGTCGCCACGCGAGCGGCGCAGATTCTCTACTGGCGGCTGTGGATGCGATCCGACGCGATGCGGCGCAGCGGTTGGACCCTCGCCGCCGCGTCCTCATGGGACAGTACCTCACTCCTGCGTCCGTGGCCGCATTCATGGCCGGGATGATCGAGTGCCGAAAACGGGTCATCCGCGTTCTCGACCCAGGTGCCGGGGTCGGGTCCCTCTCGGCCGCTCTTGTAGCTGCCATGTGCCGGGGGCCGCGACGCCCGGACGCGATCGCCCTAACCGCGTACGAAATTGATCCCACCTTCATCGGCCACCTCCGGGCGACGCTCGACTTGTGCCGCGCGGCGAGCGAGGACGCGGGGATCCGGTTCGAGGGACGCATCGTCGCCGAGGACTTCCTCGAAGTCGGGGCGAGAACCGTGGCCCGCGATCTCTTCGCCGCCGGGGAAGACGAACGATTCGACTGCGCCATCCTGAACCCGCCCTATAGGAAGATCCGGACGGAATCCCGCGAACGCGAGATCCTCCGCGCGATCGGGGTTGAGACGAGCAACCTGTACGCCGGCTTCCTAGCCGTGACGGCGCGGCTCCTGGCCTCCGGCGGTGAGATGGTCGCGATTACGCCAAGAAGCTTCTGCAACGGCCCATACTTCGAGCCTTTTCGCCGCTTCTTCCTGGAATGCATGCGCTTTCGCCGGGTCCACGTATTCGACGCGCGGGACCGCGCCTTCTCCGACGCCGAGGTTCTGCAGGAGAACGTCGTATTCCGTGCGGAGAAGACGACCGATCCGGGCTCGGACGTCGTCGTCTCATCAAGCCTCGGTCCCGACGAGTCGACCGCGCACATTCGAACAATCGAGCACGACGACCTCGTTCGGCCCAACGATCCTTATGCCTTCATCCACATCGTCCCGGACGGCGATGGAGATATGGTTCGGCATCGGGTGGTGGGTCTCGATGCGAGGTTGGCGGATCTCGGCCTGACCGTCTCCACTGGACGGGTAGTAGCTTTCCGGGCAAAGGATCTCCTCCGCGACCACCCAGGACGGAATACGGTCCCTCTCATCTATCCTTGTCACTTTCAGAGGGGCTTCGTAAAGTGGCCGAACGGCCACACCCGGAAGCCGAACGCGCTTGTACTCGCCCCCGGAGCCGATGACCTGCTGGTCCCCGCCGGGCATTACGTGTTGGTGAAGAGATTCTCGGCCAAGGAGGAGCCGCGTCGGATTGTGGCGGCCGTGTACGACCCCGCGGACGTCCCGGCCGACCGGGTCGCGTTCGAGAACCACCTAAACTACTATCACCACCGGGGTGCCGGGTTGCCGGCGACCGTGGCGAAGGGGCTAGCCGCATTCCTGAACTCAACGCTCGTGGATTCCTACTTTCGCCAGTTCAGCGGACACACTCAGGTCAACGCCACGGACCTCCGGTCCTTCCGCTATCCGTCTTGGAACAGGCTCAGTGCGCTCGGCCGGCGGATCGGGAGGAGCTTCCCTGCCCAGGAGGGGTTGGATCGTCTCACCGAAGAGGTCGTGTTCCGTGGTTGATCGGTTACGCGGCAGACGGACCCCCACGGCGAAGCGCGTCGCTGAGGCACTGGACATCCTGAAGGGGCTGGACGTGCCGAAGGCGCAGCAAAACGAGAGGTCTGCTCTCACTCTCCTCGCGTTGCTCGGAATGACGCCGCGGAAGCGGTGGAGCGAAGCCGAAGCGCCTATGCTCGGCATCACCGAGATGATGAACGTTTTCCGAGACCGATTCGGAAAGAGATACGCCCCGAATACGCGGGAGACGGTTCGCCGGTTCACCGTTCACCAGTTCGTCCAGATGGGGCTGGTCGCTGCGAACCCTGACGACCCGCATCGCCCCGTGAACAGCCCGGACAACCGTTACCAAGCGGCCCCAACGCTGCTCAAGCTCGCCCGGGCGTATGGTTCGCCCGAGTGGAGCGAGAGCGTGACGGTTTTCCTTAAGACTTCCGAAGCGCTCTGCCGGCTCAAGCCGAGGGAGCGCGACATGGCGCTGATCCCCGTGAGGCTTCCCGACGGCAGGAAGTTGCGGCTTACGCCGGGAGGCCAGAACGAGCTCGTGAAGAAAATCGTCGAGGAGTTTTGCGCCCGCTTCACTCCGGGCGGGGTTGTGGTCTACGTCGGCGACACGGGCGATAAACAGCGGCACATTGAGACCGGTTACTTGGAGCGGCTTGGCGTAGAGATTGACGAGCATGGGAAAATGCCCGACGTGGTGATCCACCTCAAGGCGAAGAACTGGCTCGTCCTGATCGAGGCCGTCACGAGCCATGGCCCCATCGGTCTCAAGCGGCACAACGAGTTGAAGGAACTCTTCAGAACGGCTCGCGTCGGTCTGGTGTTCGTGACGGCCTTCCTCACCCGACGGGCCATGATGAAATACCTCGCGGACCTCGCGTGGGAGACGGAGGTCTGGATCGCCGAGACGCCCAGCCACATCATCCATTTCAATGGCGAGCGGTTCCTCGGGCCGTATAAGTGACGCACGCGGTGGACCGGCAACCCTCGCCATCCCAGTCCCGCTCACGGAACATGGGGAGATGGCAATCCCCCGTTGGGGGGGAAGACTCATGACCATGCGCTTCAAGTTAGTCGATTCCGGCTGGGACCGAGTGTTCGACGAGGCTTTGGCTGCCGATCATTCCGAGCTTAGGATTGTCTGCCCTTTCATCAAGGAGCAGGTAGCCAAGCGGCTGCTGCGGGCTGGCAGGCCGCGGTTCATCCAAGTCATCACGCGTTTCAACCTCGGCGACTTCTACAGTGGCGTGAGCGATACGGGTGCGCTCCGGCTGCTGTTGAAGCATGGGGCGCACGTTCGCGGTGTACGCAATCTCCACGCAAAGGTCTACCTGTTCGGCGGGCGGCGCGTCGTTGTGACTTCGGCGAACCTGACCGAAGCCGCGTTGTTACGGAATCAAGAATTCGGCTTCGCCGCCGAGGAACCCGGCATCATTGCCTGCTGCCGTAAGTATTTCGACGAGCTCTGGCAACGAGCCGGCTCTGACCTGACGATAGCCCGCCTGGAGAGGTGGGAAGCGCAACTGAGCGGCATATTGGCGGGCGGCTCAAGGCCATCCGAGACAGCGAGATTGCCCGACGAGGGCGTGGATGCTGGGATAACAGTGTCACCCATCATTCTTCCGGTATCAGTGGCAGACGCTCCGCAGTCGTTTGTCAAATTCTTCGGTGAGGGTGACAATCGGGCAGAACGAACGATGAAGATCTTTGAGGAGGTGAAGCGGTCCGGCTGTCATTGGGCCTGCGCATATCCTAAAGACAAACGTCCGCGACAGGTCAAAGACGGCGCGGTCATGTTCATGGGAAGACTGGTGGAACCCAACGATACCATTATTTATGGCCGAGCCGTGGCGATGCAGCATCAGGAAGGACGCGATGACGCCACTCCTGCCGATATGAAGTTGCGGCCGTGGAAGGAGAAATGGCCGCATTACATCCGGGTGCATCATGCCGAGTTCATTGCAGGGACTTTGAGTAATGGCGTTCCTCTCTCTCAGTTGATGGATGAATTCAAGTCAGATGCTTTTGCCTCCACGAAACAGCACGCTGCCAAGGGGAGCGGCAATACCGATCCGCGAAAAGCGTATATGCAGCAGGCAGCGGTAAAACTCTCCGATGAGGGATATAACTGGCTCAACAACAGGTTGGAGGCTGCATTTCAAAATCATGAGAAGCTGACTTCGAGCGAGCTGGAAAAACTCGATTGGCCAGATCGTATCGTAAGGCCCCGTCCCGGCGGAAGTCATCGCGAGTGACGCGGGGACGTTGGATCGGTGTCGAAACGCTTTTTCGGTCTCTCCCTCTGGGAGAAGGGACGTTTTCGGCAAGCTTCTAATCGTCCGGTGTGATCCGGCCTTCGACGGTGGGAGCGACGTTGCCCGCCTTCTCTATCCACTCGACGACGCTCGACGAAAGAG
>Ga0154722_1074_pt1 | contig 13947 bp, 13 predicted proteins | sample Rifle2008BG16ft_FD_105730 | JGI IMG/M metagenome (GOLD analysis project Ga0154722, IMG submission 105730) | Nitrospirae bacterium RBG_16_64_22 | reverse complement strand
GGTCGGAAACGGTCAAAGTCCCTCCTTGCATTTTCCGTTCATTCGCCTTGGCCCTGCCTCCAGGTGCGCCGTGCCTGCGCCGCGCCGCGGCTCACGCCGCTTGACCGGGCCATGACCGACCGTATAACATCCAGGCATGCGGCAGTTCGCGTCCATCGCTCTCATCCTTGCCGTTCTGGCCGTTCTGGCTGGGGCAAGCCCGGCCCGTCCTGACACGCCCTCAACGGACTGGGGCCGCCGCTACGGAGAACTAGCGGCCCGCTTTCCAGATTCCTATCGGGCCATAGTGGACGGCTTCAACAGCGGCGTACTAAGCCTGGCCGAAGCTCAGAACGCCATCGAAGCCCTAGGCAGGCCGACGGCAGGCCCTCGGGGCAAGACCTGACCATTCCGCTCCGCGGGGCGGCGCTCCGCGTTCGATTGACCTTCCCTTGAATCGCCCTCGCCCGCTCCGCGACAGTCTGTGGGACGTCTACGCGCCGTTCTACGATCTTTTCACATCCGCCATTCCGGACCGGGTCCGCCAAGCGTACGTCGATGCCCTTCGCCTTTCCCCGGGCGACCGGCTCCTGATCGCCGGAATCGGCACCGGACAGGACGTCCCCCTTCTTTCTGAGACGGCCATGGCCGGGTCCGTCGTGGTCGGCGTCGACCTGAGCCCCGCGATGCTGGCGCGCGCCGCCCGCCGCCTGAGATCGTCCCCCCGCCTTCGCGGCGGCCTCGCCCTCATGGATGCCCATGACCTCGGCTTCCGGGACGTCTCGTTCGACCGGGTCCTCCTCCCGCTCATCGTCGCCGTCGCCGCGGAGCCGCGCGTTATCCTTCGGGAAGGGGCGCGCGTCTGCCGGACGGGAGGACTGGTCGTCATATTCGACAAGTTCCGGCCCGCCGGCTCGCCCCCTTCCCTCCCCCGCAGGATTCTGAATGTCTTCAGCCGGACGGTCGCCACGGACATCACGCTCGACCCGTCCGAGGTCGCCGCCGGCCTCCCTCTCCGCCTCCAGTCCGACGAGCCGGCCTTCCTCGGGCGCCAGTTCAGGATCATCGTCTACGAGAAGATTTTCAATCGCTCCTGACTGGGAGTGGTTTTCCGATTCACCGCTTCACCAATAGCAATCAGCTATCAGCCAAAGGCTTTTTCCCCTGGTTTGCCGACCGCTGATCGCTGACCGCTGAGAGCTTCCCTTTTCACCCTTTCACCGATTCACCGATTCGGCGTTCTTCCATTCCTCCGCCATTCCGATCCGCTCCAGAACCGGCGGATGAGACGCCAGGATCGTTCGGACCCAACCCGGCGGCGTGATGTCTCCCTTGTTCATCAGGGCCAGCCGGCGCTCCAGAGCGATGAATCCCTCGCTGTCTCCCGCGATCACAAGGGATGACCAGTCGGCCTGCCGCTCCATTGTCCTCGAGAAGGCCCGATCGGCCGGCAGGACTGCAAGAGACAGAACCATCCCGACCAGCAGGAGGAAGGGAAGGCCCGCCGGATCGTCCGGCCTCGTGATCCCGAACCATTCACGGTTGGACGCCATGCGAAGCAGGATTCCCGCGACCGTGAAGGCGGCGAGCGACGAAGCCGCCGCCAGCGAGATCTGGATCCACAGGTGCTTGCGGTTCCAGTGTCCGAGCTCGTGCGCAACGACGGAGACGGCCTCATCGAGCGTCATGTCTCGAAGGAGCGTATCGTACAGGACGATCCTCTTCGTCCGGCCCAGGCCCGTCACGTAAGCGTTTCCCCCGCGCGTCCGGCGGGACGCGTCCATCACGTAGACGTCCGCGACCGTCATCCCGGACTCCCGCGCCATGGAGACGATCTTCCCGCGCAAGGGAGACTCCGGAAGCTGAGTGAACGTGTTGAACAGCGGGGCGATCACGATCGGCCCGAGGACGGTCAGGACCAAGATGAGGGCGCCCGATCCAAGAGCCGCCGGTATCCACCAAGACTCCACCCGGGCAATCACGGCGTACAGAACGACGGCCAGCGGGATCGCGATGACCCCCGCCACGAGCAATCCCTTCGCCGCATCGAGGACGTATCCCCCGATCGTCTGGACGCTGAGACCGAGTCGGTGCTGAAGGACATACCCTCTGTAGAAGTCGAGCGGGGCGTACAGAATAGCCAACAGCAAGCCCAGACAACCGGCGTACAGGCTCACGGTCAGCCACGGGCGTCCGCCCGAGACCGAGGAGCAGGCATCCCTCAGCGCGACGGCCCCGCCGAAGGCCAGGAATATAGCCAGGACCGCCGGCCCGAGGAGCAGACCCGCAACGGCTGACGCGCGCCTCTCGACGATGTATGCCTTTCCCCGGGCGATTTCCTCCGTCGCGAAATGACGCGTTGCGTCGGCCGCGGGCCATGCGCCAAAGAAACGGACCTCGCGTCCGCCCCCGGTCATGAACCAGAGCACCGCGCCGAAGACCAAGACCGACAAGACAAACGGCAACAGGATCGCAGCGTGACGGCTCATATTCTTCCCGGCCCTCCGGTCCCTCTCTGCCGAAGCATATCGACCCGCCGGGAAGTGATGCAACGGTTCTTTTCCGGATGCGCCTCGCGCCGAAAAAAGATGGCCGCATCCCGGAGCCTCGGGATGCGGCCATGAGGACCGACAGAGGAAGGCCCGTCAGGAAGAGGGAATCGTCACGCTCACGCTGTTCGAATGGGCCGAGATGTTGTAGGCATCGTCGTACGCCGCGACTTCGTAGGAGTACGTCGCGCCCGCCGTCACGCTCGAGTCGGTGTAGGTCGTCGTCGACGATGTCCCGCAGAGCGAGCCGTTCCGGTAGATCTTGTACCCCTTGACGCTGACGTTGTCCGTCGAGCCCGTCCACGAGAGGTTGACTTTCTTGCTCGGAGTCGTCACGACCGTTGCGGAAAGGCCGGACGGAGCCGTGGGAGCCTCGGTATCCGGCGAGCCCGTCGTTGCCGTCGCCGTGTTGCTCTTTGCCGAAACGTTCCCGGCTGAATCGAACGCCGCCACCTCGTACGTATACGTGGTATTCGGGCTGATCGAGTAGTCGTAGTAGTACGTGCTGGCCCCGCCCGGCTTTCCGGCGAAGCTCTTGGCCGTCCCGATCGCGGAACCATTCCGGTAGACGTAGTACCCGGCAACGCCCACGTTGTCGCTCGACGCGTTCCACGCGAGCTTCACCTTGAACGGCGACAGGTACGGCGTCGCCGAAAGGCCGGTCGGGGTCGAAGGCGGCTCCGTGTCGGGGACGCTGTTCTTTTTCTTGGCTTCACTGCAGACCTTGGCGTCCGGCTTGACGTCGAAAGAACCTCCCGAGGAGCTGGCGTGCCCGGCGGAATGCGTCTTCACGTTCGAAATCGCACCGTCCGACCCGAGCGAGAAGGTTGCCTTGAAGACCTCCACACCGTTCAGGAACACATAGATGGTGTGGTCCCCCGGCTCAACGTTGACCGACCACTTTCCGTCGGTCCCCGTAGTCGTGGAGACGGGGTTGCTGTGAACCTCGACCGTCGCGCCTCCCACCACGGCGTTGTTGGTGTCGGCCACCTGGCCGGAGACGGCGACTTTCCCCGCCGAAGACCCCTCCTCTCCGGATGGGCCCGCTGGGTTACTCCCGCCTTTCCCCGACGAACAGCCGAGCGTAAGCAGGACCAGCATGACAAGGGCCGCGCCGTTGCGGAGGAACGTTCGAAGAGCGTCGTCGGTTCTCATCTTTTCCCCTCCATTGACCGAGTTGTTGGCCCCCCCATGGCGGAAAAAACAAAAAGCCGCCAGAGAAGGAATCTCTGGCGGCCCGACTCGCGTATCCCCCGATGGGCGGACTTAGCGTCGCGGCTCTGCGGCCCCCGCTTTCGCGGGGTGTGCTCTGAGCAGAGGTGTTCGCTGGTCATGGCAAAGAGCAACGAGGATGCCACACGCGAAACGACCGCCCCGTTTGGAAAAGACAAGCAATTTCAAGTAGAATTGACCCGGGGAGAAGATATTGCGGGTGTATGGATTCCGGTACAAACTGAGGATGACAGCCGGACGGTAATTGTCACGACGGCCAGGGAGAACCACGCATCTGGAACGAACGCCCTCTTCTAGGAACTCTGGCTAGAACCTCGCAATGCGCCTTTTTTCGATCTCGGCCGACACGGCGGACTTCGAGAACCCGATAAAGACCTTCCCCTCCACGTCGATGACAGGGACACCCGTCTTTCGGCCCAGTTTCTGCTGGACCTCGCGGAAAGGAGCCGGCTCCTTCTCCACGTCGATCTCGGTGAGCGAGACTCCGATCTGGTTGAAGTAGTTGCGGGCGCGTGTGCAGACGCCGCACCACGTCGTACTGTACATCGTTACGCCGACACGGGAGTAAGGAAGCAGGAGCGGCTCGGGTTTGGACTCGTCACGGACCGCCCCGCTGGCGCGGGGCCGGGCAGGTTCGGGCGAAATCCTAGCCGGACTTTGGGCAGGCTTCTGAGACGCGGGCGCATCGGTCAAATCGTGCGTCTTGGCTTTGCCTCGGACCCCCGCTGGAGGCGGGGAATTCGAGATGTGGACGTTCCCTTTGTCGTCCGTCCACTGATAGTACTCGGCGGCAAAGGCCGTCCCGGCCGCCAGCAGGCCCAGCACGATGAGCCCCATCACAGCAATCCGCCCGGCATCTCGTCTCATGGCCGAACACCTCCCCCTAGAGCAAAGCCTGCCACGCCAGGTCCCTCCAGTCAAGACCTCACCGGGCGTCTTTCAACCTTGGCCGCCGTAACGGTCAGGACGACCGCCCCGGCAAGGATGGCCAGCGCCGTCAGAACGCTGTCCAAGAGGGTCGGCGCCGCAAGAAGGACCGTCCCAAGTCCCAGCATCATGAGGCCCGAGAGGAGCTTGAGCCGCCGTCCCTCATTCTCCTTGAGCTTTCGGGAGCCGAGAGTCGCGGTGAAGAGAAGAACGATCACGCCCAGAGGGATGACGTAGACAACGTTGTACAGGGCCAGGTAGCCGTAGTACGCGGACGCCGAGAGATTGTGGAGCGTGAGGGCGCGAGTGAAGACCATGGGGAACCCGGCCGTGCAGAGGAGTTCGTACGAGTTCGCCGCGGCCGCCAGGACAATCGTTCCCGCGACCATCGACGGAACGCTCGCGGCGCTCACGAGTCCGCGCATCCGGGCGAAGAGGCCGGGCTTTGCGCTATCGGGGATAGAGAGCGACACGCCCTTCTTGAACCGGAAGTAGTCCTTGATGTTGATGCCCGCGACAGCGACCGCCACGACGCCGGCAGCAACGGTGACCCAGTTCGTCCTTCCCATCAGCAGGAACAGGTTGAGCCACGCCGCCATGAAGAGGAAGTAGACCGCCGCCGAGAAGAAAACGAATATCCCACCGATCACAGCCATGCGAACCCGGCTCCGGGCGTGGACGAGTAGGCTCAAGAGCGAAAGGAGGACGAAGAAGGCGCAGGGATTGAAGGTGTCCAGGCCGGCGATGACGACCGTGAACACAGGGAGCGACATCCGCCCGGGATCGATCGTTCCGAGGACCGGAACCGTTATCGGCCCCTCCCCGTCCGACCGGAAGACTGGCCGGCCTTCCTGAATCGCCTTGCGGCACTCCATAACCTGCCTACGGATGAACTCGCCGGAGGTCTTCTCGTCCGCGTAGCCAACCAGAATGCGCCCGCACAACATGAACGTCGGGACCGGCGTTGGATCCCTCCCCAGGGCCTCTGCCATCCGGGCGAACGTCCGCCTGTTTTCCTCGCTCTCGCTCAACTCGTAGGAAAGGACGACAAGCCAGGGATATTGCCGGCGAAGCTCATCCAGGAACGGCAACGCCTTCTTGCAATGGGGACAAGTCTTTGACCAGAAGAAGTGCAGGTTGACGAACTGGTTCCCCGCCTCGTCCACGCTCTGCCAGGCGATGGCTCCGTCGGCAGGCCCTTGCGTTCCAGCCCACGCCTGAGCGGAAAGGGAAAATACGAAGGATGCGGCCAGGATTGCACGACGCATGCGCGATCCCCACGGATTACGCGGCTCGGCCTATTTCCTCAGAATGAGAACCAGGAACAAGAGACCCGCCGCGGCGGAAAAGGCCGCGCCGTACCAGAACGGCGCGGCCGGCCCCACGTGGTCCCACAAGAGCCCCGCAACCAGCGACGCGGGAAGGATGGCGAGCCCCACGACCATGTGGTAAATCCCGTACCCCGTCGCCCGCCGATCCGGCGGGATGATCGTCGCCAGGTAGGCCCGCTGGACGCCGTCGGTCAGGCCCATATAGACGCCGTAGAGGGCGAACAGACCGGCCGCCTGCCAGGGAGACGATACCAGGGCGAACCCGGCGTACACGACCGAGAACAAGGCAAATCCCAAAAGGACGAACCGCCTCTTTCCGAACCGGTCGGCCAGCATCCCTCCGGGAACGGCGACGAGCGCGTAGACGACGTGAAACCCCATGTAGACGCCCGGCACCCATACAGGACTTACGCCGGCGTTCTCGGCCCGGAGGATCAGGAACGCGTCGCTCGAATTGCCCAGCGAGAAGAGGCCGACGACGAGGATGAAGCTCCAGAACCGGCCGTCGAACTCCTTCGCAGACCAGATGAAGCTCCTCCGCCCAGACGGGACCGGACCGTCGGCCGTGATGAAGAGGATGATGAGGAGGACGGCCAGGACGCCGGGGATGATGGAAAGCCAGAAGACCAGGCGGTAATCGCCGGCATAGAAGTACAGGACCAGCATCGCGAGGGCCGGCCCCAGCACGGCCCCCAGCGTGTCCAGCGTCCGGTGGAGGCCGAACGCCTTCCCCATGATTTCGGGCGGCGTGGAGGCGGCGACGATCGCATCGCGAGGGGCCGTCCGGATCCCCTTCCCGACGCGGTCCACCAACCGCGACCCGAAGACGGCGCCCCATCCGCCCGCCGTCGCCAGGATCGTCCTGGAGGCCGTCGAGACGCCGTATCCCAGCCCCATAAGGAGCTTGTTCTTGCCGAACCGGTCGGCGAGCGCCCCGGAGAAGAGCTTGAGGATGCTCGCCGTCGCCTCCGCGACCCCTTCGATCAGGCCGATCACGGACTTGTTGACGCCGAGGACGGAAGAAAGAAATAGCGGGACGAGGGGATAGACCATCTCGGATGAGACGTCCATGCAGAACGAGACCCACCCCGTGATCCAGACGTTCCGGGGGAGCTTTCCAGCGTGTTTTTCGTTCACGGCGTTACCCGGCTTTTTTTCGTGCGTGCTCACAGCACTGGACGATCTCCGTGTCGCTTACTTCGATCAGGCCATGCTCCACGATATCGGAGATCTCGGGGAGGATTCGGCTGACGACATCTTCCGTCTCCACGACGACGACTACGATCGGAAGGTGTTCGGCCAGCCGTAGGATCTTCGTCGTGTGCAGTGTCCCGTCCTCGCCGAATCCCGCGACGCCCTTGAAGACGGTCACCCCCCGCACATCCCGGTGATGGAGACGATCGATCAGGACTTCGACCGTCGGCTTCCCGTGCCAGTGCTGGGACTCGTCCAGGTAGATCGTGAGCTTCTTTCCTTTTCCCCGCATCATGGCGCGTTCCCCCCTTAAATCCTGCGGCCCAGGACAATGCCCCCCGCCAGAGCCGCGAAGCAGACCCCCACGGAGAGGACCACGTTGGCGGCGGCGCGGAGCCAGGACCCGTCTTCGATGAGCATGTACGTTTCGTACTCGAACGTGGAGAAGGTCGTATAGGCCCCCGCGAAACCGATGGCCACGAGAAACCGCCAGTTCGGACTGAGCAGTCGTCCCGCGGCCATCGCCATGAAGAACCCCAGGATCAGACTGCCCGTCGCATTGATGACCAGCGTCCCATAGGGAAACGATCCGCCCAGGCGCGCCGCCACGACCCCTCCCACCCAGTACCGGGCCATCGCGCCAAGCGCCCCCCCGACGGCAATCATCGAATACTTCCCCATGCTCTCCCACACGGACCCTGCCCTCCCACGGAACCGCCTTGCGCGAGAATGTAGCACAATGGAAGGCGTGATTCGACCCCATCTGGTATATTGCCTTCCCTGTTTTCGGGTGTCCTCGAACCGGCCGCCCGCCCCCGGAGGAATCCACACCAATGGCCGAAAGACCGGGACCAGCCGCCGTCCTTCTCACCGCCCTCGTGCTTGCCGCCCTCGTGCTCACCGTGAGAACGGCGGAGACGGACTCGCCCATCGCCGTTCTCACGGGAGAAACCTTCGACTACGCCGTTCGGCCGGGAGACTTCCTCTTCCGCATCGGCGCCAGGTTCGGCGCGGACGCCTACGTCATCGCCCGCGACAACCATCTCGCCGATCCATCACGGCTTCTCCCCGGGCAGATTCTCCGGATCGACAACCGGCACGTCGTCCCCGAGAAGATCGAAGAAGGCATCCTCATCAACCTGCCCCAGCGGATGCTCTTCTACTTTGAGGCCGGCGAGGTCGTCCTGTCGTTTCCCGTCGGCCTCGGCAAACCAAGCTGGAAGACGCCGACGGGGACTTTCAAGATCGCCCAGAAACGCGAGAACCCGATCTGGAACGTCCCCAAGTCGATCCAGGAGGAAATGGAAAACGAGGGGGAGGTCGTCCGAGACCGCGTCCCTCCCGGTCCAGACAATCCCCTCGGCAGACACTGGCTCGGTCTCAGCATCGGCGGATACGGGATTCACGGAACGATCGCGCCAGACAGCGTGTACCAGTTTCAAAGCCACGGCTGTATCCGCCTCCACCCCGAAGACATCGAGGAGCTGTTTGACCGCGTCGAGAACGGGTCGCCCGGAAAGATCGTCTACGAGCCGGTCCTCATGGCGGAAGATGCCAGGGGCCGGATACTGCTCGAAGTTCACAAAGATGTTTACAAGAAGGGGGGCGATCCGCTACAAACGGTCCTCGCTCTCGCCGCCCGCCGAGGAATCGAAGGGCGCGTGGACTGGGAGGGGGCCCGGGAAGTTGTCCGAAGGAAGGAAGGACTGGCGCGCGACGTCACCGGATCAACACATCGACAAACGGACGAGATGAACCGATGATGCACGCATTGCGACACAGCCGGAAACTGATCGAAAAACCCGTTACCCGCCGCGGCTTCATCAAGCTGGGAGCCTTCGTCGCGGCCGCGGGCCTTGCCCCTCGGTCCGTCTTCGCGGACATACCGGCCTTCGCCGAGCCCGAACGACGGCTCGCGTTCTACAACACGCACACGGGCGAAGCCCTTCGCGTCGAATACTGGGCGGGTGGAGACTACATCCCCGGCGCCTTGGCCGAGATCAACCGCGTCCTCCGCGACCACCGAACGGACGAGGTCATGCCCATTCACCAGGATCTCCTGGATCTCCTCCACACGCTCGGAGGCGTCCTGGAGTTCGGCGAGCCTTTCCACGTCATTTCCGGCTACCGTTCGCCCGAAACGAACGCCCGCCTTCACAGGCAACGCCGCCGCGTGGCCCGCCATTCCTTCCACCTGGAAGGGATGGCTATCGACGTCCGCGTTCCTGGCCTCAAGCTGTCCCATCTCAGCCGGGCGGCCCTCTCCCTCAAGGCCGGCGGCGTCGGCACCTATCCCCGCTCGAACTTCATCCACCTGGACATCGGCCCTGTAAGGCGGTGGTAAGGCGGACTTCCTGCGGCGGCATCTTTCATTCCCCCGGATCGTCCTCCAGCCTTGATCCCGACGATCATCCCAGAACGATCGAGACGATGTCGGACGCGGCGCGCGGCCGGGCGGCTCTCTTGACGTTCTCCTTCATCCGGGCGAATCGCTCCGCGTCGTCCAGAAGCGCGTCGATCTTGTACGCGAGCGCCGGAAGGTTGTTGCACCGGATCGCCACGCCTTCTTCGAGGAAATGGTCGCTGTTCCGCTCCTCCTGCCCCGGGATCGGATTGACGATGACCAGAACGAGGCCGCGCGCCAGGGCTTCCGTGCTCGTGAGGCCGCCCGCTTTGCCGACCAGGAGGTCCGAAGCCGCCATCCAGGCGTCCATTTCCATGGTGAAACCGACGATCTTCATCGGGTGCTTCATCCCGGATAGGCCATTCAGTTTCTTCTCCAACTGGGCGTTCCGTCCGCAGATCACGACGATGTGGACCGGACGCCGCACTTCCTGAACTGCTTCCACGAGCGTTTCGACCGGTCCGACGCCAAAGCCGCCCGCCGAGACAAGGATCGTCGTCCTGTCCGGATCGAGGCCCAACGCGGCCCTGGCCGCCCTTTTTGGTTTCTCCACGCCGAAAACTGGGTCGATCGGAATTCCAGTGACGTGGATCGTATTCTCGGGAATCCCGAGAACCGAGAGATGGACCCGCGTTTCTTCCCGGGCCACGAAGTACCAGTCCACGCCCTTGTAAAGCCACATGGCATGCGCGTCCAGATCGGTCACGACCACGCCGATCGGCGTATCCAGCACATTCTTCTTTCTGAGATCGACGAGGATCTCGGCGGGGAGGAAGTGCGTGCAGATGACGATCTCGGGCTTTTCCTTCTTGATAAGGCGCACCAGGGAGACGGTGTTCAGCCGGTCGAGGGCGAGGCGGCGCTTCTGATACTGCCAGGGACGATCCAAGGCGTTGTAGAGCCATCCCAGGATCTCCGGCTGTCTGTTGACGAGATCGACGTAGAGGTCCGAGTAGATCCGTTTGAAGATGGGGTTCGTGTACTTGAGGACCTCAACGTGCCGGGCCGGAACGCCTCGCGCCCCGAAAGCCGCAACGAGTGCGTCCGCCGCCCGGAGATGTCCCGCCCCCGACGCAGCCGAGAGAACCATCACTGAACCGGTCATCGATACCCTCCCGCCGAAAGAATACCGGACGACCACCGGCAAGACAAGGCCGTCGATTGCCTTGAACCCGCCCTTCCGTCACGGTATGATTCAGCCGCCATGAAGAAACACGCTCCCGCCGTCTCCACGCCAGTTGCCGCCGCCCAGTATCAGGGAACGGCCCTCATCGCGGACCCGATCCACGGCTACATTCCCTTTACCGTCCCGGTTTCGAGCGGTGCTCCGGCGTCCGCGGAGATCACGGAAAAAGACCTCATCGACTCGCCGTGGATGCAGAGGCTCCGACTCATCTATCAGCTCCAGTCGGCCCGCTGGGTCTTCCCCTCGGCGGAGCACTCGCGGTTCGTCCACTCCCTCGGGGCCATGCACATCGCCGGCCGGTTCGCCCGGCACCTCTATCCGACGCTCAAGGAGGTCGTCCCCGAAACACCCTCTGAGCCCTTCGTCGAGGAGATCCTCCGGATCGCGGCCCTATTTCACGACTCAGGACACGGTCCTTTCGGCCACTTCTTCGACGACAACTTCCTGAACGCGTACGGGATCACGCACGAGATCGTCGGCCAGCAGATCATCACGCGAGGCGTCGGGAACTTGATCTCGAAGGTCCGCCGCTCTCCCGACGGCGACTTCGCCCCCGGCGAGGAGATCGACCCGAACCACGTCGCCTTCCTCATTCGAAAGGACCCAGGCCCGTCCGCGTCCGGCCTGCCTCGGTGGCTCACGATCCTCCAGCCCCTTCTTTCGGGCGTCTACACGGTCGACAACCTGGACTACGTCCTCCGCGACGCCTACATGTGCGGCGTCTCGACCGGCCCCATCGACCTCTCGCGGCTCATCCACTACACCTTTTTCACCCCTCAAGGACTCACGCTCCACAAGGCGGGCGGCTCCGCCCTCGGCATGTTCCTCAACGCCCGCCTCTACATGTACTCGAACGTCTACTACCACCGGACGACGCGGGCCATCGACCTGCACCTTCGCGAGATCTTCCGGGAGACGATCCGGTCGATCTTCCCCCACAATCCCATGAAGCGCCTCACCGAGTACCAGCGCCTCACCGACTGGTCGCTTCTGGAAGAGGTCCGCTCATGGCCGCGCTCGCGCCATCCCCGCCGAAGACGCCTGGGCGCCGAATGGAGCAGGATCCTCGCCCGCGACATCAAATGGCGCATGGCCTGCGACACGACCCTTTCGGTCCGGCAGGCCGAGAAAGGGCGGACGATCATCTCCCACGCCGACCTTGAGGAGAAAGTGCGCAAGGAACTCCCCCGGGCGCTGCGAAAGATCCCCTTCCGCGTCGACATGGCGAGCCAGGATCCGCGCCCGGAGAATCCCCTCATGATGGGCGAGCGTCAGATCTACGTCTTCAATCCGTCCTCCAGAAAGGTCTCGAAGGAGTGGCTCATGGACTACTTCGAGCACATCCCGGCCAAGATCGTTCACTGCCGGGTCTTCGCGCTCGACCACCGGCACGACGCCGAGCTGGCCGAGATCACCGAGCGCGTCCTCCGGACGGATCGCGCCAGCATCACCACGAACGTCTGATCCCATAAACCGTCAGGAGCCGCCCCGATGGCCGATTCCATGCCCGTCGCCCTCAAAGAGACAGCCGCCCGCCACGGAAACCGCCCGGCCTTCAAGGTCCGCGACGGGAACGCCTTCCGCCCGATCGACTATGCGAGCCTGGAGGAACTCGTCCTCGGGGTCGCCGAGGGCCTTCTCGACATGGGCTTCGGGAAGGGAGACCACATCGCCCTCATCTCCAACAACCGCCTCGAGTGGATCGTCTCCGACCTTGCGATTCAGAACATCGGGGGCGCGGACGTCCCGCGAGGCTCCGACTCGACCGCCGAGGAACTCGCCTACATCATCAAGCACTCCGACGCCGTCGCGGCGTTCGTCGAGGACGAAACCCAGCTCGAGAAACTCCGGCCCGCCTTCGGCGATCTTCCCGCCGTCCGCGCCATCATCGTCATGGACGAGCGGTTCAAGGGAGGAGACGGGAAGCGGACGTTTCCTTTCGACGCGGTCCTCGCGCGCGGGCGGACCAGGCGGGCCAAGGGAGACCGGCGGGCCGACGCGATCCGCGATTCCCTTCGGCCGGACGATCTGGCCACGATCATCTATACCTCCGGGACGACCGGAACGCCCAAAGGCGTGATGCTGACGCACGGGAACCTTTTGTACGACGCCCGTGTCATTCAGCCGCTCCTCGGCGTGACGCCCGAGGACCGGTTCCTCTCGATCCTCCCGTCCTGGCACATTCTCGAGCGGATCTCCGAGTACTGCGCCGTTGCCTGCGGTTGTTCCACGGCCTACTCGAATCCCCGAACCCTGGCAGACGATCTCATGCTGGAAAAGCCGACTGTCTTCGTCACCGTCCCCCGTATCTGGGAGGGGATCTACTCGAAGATCTGCCAGAAGATATCGCAGGAATCGGGCGTGAAGAGAATCCTTTTCCACAAGCTCCTCTCCACAAGCCGGGCCTGCCGTCGTTCAGAGAGGATTTTGAACAACCTGGAACCCGCCTACTCCAAGGTGGACCAAGCGCGGTTCTCGGCCGAAAAGATCACATCTCGCCTTACGCTGGCCGCTCTCGCTCCGCTCTACCGGCTCGCCCAGAAGAAGTTCGAGGCCCTGCGGTCCCGGACCGGCGGCGCTCTCCGCATCGCTATCAGCGGAGGCGGGGCCCTCCCGGCTCACGTCGACGCGTTCTTCGACGCCGTCGGCATCACGATCGTCGAGGGTTATGGGCTCACCGAGACGGCCGCCGGCGTCGCCATCCGGCGAAAGGAAGGGCCCGTCCTCCGCACCGTCGGCCCGCCGATGCCGGAGACGGAAATCGAGATCCGGGACGAAAAGGGAAACCGGCTCCCCCCCGGCCAGCAGGGAATCATCCACATCCGCGGGCCCCAGGTGATGAAGGGGTACTACAAGGACGCGAACGAAACGGCCAAGACCCTTTCGCACGACGGCTGGCTCAACACAGGCGACCTGGGCCGAATGACGCTGACGGGGGAACTGGCCATCACCGGCCGGGCGAAGGACACGATCGTTCTCCTCGGCGGGGAAAACGTCGAGCCGGAACCGCTCGAGGCCAAGATCTGCGAGAGCGACCACATCGCCCAGGCGCTCATCGTCGGACAGGACCAGAAGTCGCTCGGCGCGTTGATCGTGCCGGACCGGGAGGCCGTCGAGCGGTTCGCCCAGGCGTCCGGCATCTCA
>Ga0154722_1065_pt1 | contig 13977 bp, 10 predicted proteins | sample Rifle2008BG16ft_FD_105730 | JGI IMG/M metagenome (GOLD analysis project Ga0154722, IMG submission 105730) | Nitrospirae bacterium RBG_16_64_22 | reverse complement strand
GGCTCCATGCGCTTCGGCGCCGGGCGTCGACCAGCGGATCAATTGCTCGAGGCGGTGGGTGCGGAAGGAGCGGAGGTTGCCCAGGAGGTAAACCGCTTCGAGAAAATTGGTCTTGCCCTGGCCGTTGTCGCCAAGCAGGAGGCAGAGGCCGGGCGCGAGCGGGACCTCGGTGCGCGCGTAGTTCCGAAACTGGATCAATTGAACGGATTCGAAGTGCATGTAAGGGTCAGACCCGCATCGGCATGACGACGCACTGGTACCCCGACACCCCGGACGGCGTGATGAGGCACGGAGACAGCGCGTCGATGAATGAAAGGCGGACGGTGTCCTGATCGATCGCGGCCAGAATGTCGAGGATGTACCGCGCGTTGAAGCCGATGGTCACCTCCTGCGAAGGAGGCGGAATCGGCAGGGACTCCGTCGCCTCTCCCAGGTCCGGGTTGTCCGTGGAGAGCGTGACGCCGGCGGACCCGAGGGAAATGCGGACGGCGTTCGTCTTCTCGCGGGCGAGGATCGAGACCCGGCGCATGGCCGCCTGGAGGAGGATGCGGTCGCAGTCGATGGACACGCTGGTGCTGGCCGGAATGACCTGTTGGTAGTGTGGATAGGCCCCCTCGATCAGCCGCGCCGTGAGGGTTGTGCCGTCCTGGCGGAAGGAGAGGTGGTTGCGGGAGAATCCAAGGGTGACCTCCTCCGGGCCGTCGTCGAGGATCTTGCGGATCTCCGCCATGGCTTTGCGCGGAACGACGATCTTACGTTCCCCGTTCAGCGGGGCGGCGCCGGATTCGCAGGCGCGGGAACTCTCGGCCAGACGATGGCCGTCGGTCCCCACCAGGAAGAGAGAAACGGCCGCGCCCTCGGCGCCGGGCGAGGCGTGAACGAGGATGCCGTTCAGGACCTGGCGGGGGTCGTTTTCGGCCGCGGAGAAGAGCGTCTTGCGGACCATGTCGGCCAGGACCGTGCGGGGAAGGGTCAGCGTCCATTCGTCGGACGTGATGGGCAAAGAAGGAAAATCCTCCTTCGGCAGGCCGACGAGAGAGAATGTGGCCGAGCCGGCGCGGATCTGCAGGTGATGGGCATCGCGGGCCTCGAGGAGGACGCTCGCGTCCGAGAGCTCGCGGATGATCTCGTAGAGCTTCTTGGCCGACACGCTGACACCGCCGGGGCTCTCGATCTCGGCGGGGAGAACGGAGCGGATAGCGATCTCGAGGTCCGTGGCGAAGAAGACAATCTCGTCACGGCCGGCTTCAAGGAGCATGTGCGAGAGGATCGGCATTGTGCTTTTCCGCTCGACGACCCCCTGGAGACGCTGGAGGGCTCGGAGGAGTTCATCGCGGGAGATCGTACATTTCATGGACGGGGGCTCCTTTCCCAATGGTCAGGCCAGGATGAGCCTGCGCAGGGTTTCGATGTCGCGCGCGAGGGCGACGTCGCTGGACGAGCGGGCCTCCACCTGCCGGCAGGCGTGCAGGACGGTCGTATGGTCCTTGCCGCCGAATTGGCGGGCGATCTCCGGCAGAGACATCTTCGTCAGATCACGGCAGAGAAACATGGCGACCTGCCGGGGTTGAACGACGGCCTTGGTGCGGCGGCGCGAGCGCATGTCGATCAGCTTTGTGTGGAAGTGGTCGGAGACCGCCTTCTGGATGAGATCGACGGTGAGGACTTTTTCGCGGGGCTGAATGATGTCCCGGAGCGCTTCGCGCGCGAAGTCGACGCTGAGCTTCCGGCCGAGCAGGGACGCGTGGGCGCCGAGGTGTATGAGGGCGCTCTCGAGATCGCGAATATTGGAGCGGATATGGGTGGCGAGGAAGATGGCGACATCTTCGGGGAGTGACAGCCCGCCCGCGTCCGCCTTGTTTTTGAGGATGGCGACCTTCGTTTCGAGGTCCGGAACCTGGATGTCGGCGATCAGCCCCCATCCAAAGCGCGAGCTCATGCGTTCCTGAATGCCGGGTATCTCTTTGGGAGCGCGATCGCTGGAAAGAATAATCTGGCGGTGAGCCTGGTAAAGCGTATTGAAGGTATGAAAGAACTCCTCCTCGGTGGCCTGCTTGCCGGTGATGAACTGGATGTCGTCGATCAGAAGCGCGTGGATCGTTCGGTAGCGGTTCCGGAAGTCTTGCATCTTGTCAAACCGGATGGAGGCGATGACCTCGTTCGTGAACTGCTCGGACGAGAGGTAGAGGACCCGGCTGTTTGGGTGATGATCGAGGATGCTGTGGGCGATGGCATTCATGAGGTGCGTCTTGCCCAGACCGGAGCCGCCGTAGAGAAACAGGGGATTGTACGCGCGGCCGGGGGTTTCGACGACGGCCCGGGCGGCGGCATGGGCGAACTGGTTACAGGACCCGACGATGAAGTTGGAAAACGTGTACCGGGGAGTGAGGCCGCTGGAGTCGGTTCGTGGAGATCCGATCGGTGTGGAGGGAGCGGGAGCAGGAACGGGAGAGGGGGAAGCGGGCGGAGGCGCGCTTGGGGCGTCCGTTGTGGCGGCGAGGCGAATGAGAAGGGTGGCCGGTTTTGGGTCGACAAGCCCTTCGGTTGCATCGAGAATTGTGCGGGAATAACGTTCTTCGATCCAATCCTGGTGGAAGCGGCTCGGCACTTCGATTGTGACCCGTTCACCGGTCACCTCGACAAGGCGACTGGGTCGGAGCCAGAGCTCAACCGCTTGGCGCCCAACCTTCTCCTCGAGTTGTTCGAGAGTTCGATTCCAAATATCAGACAGATGCATATGGGCCGACAGTTCCGGTTGAGGAGCGGGCCCTACCGGTTTCCTTTGGGCGCTGTGTCGAGGGTGAGTTGTCAACAGCTTTACCCACAACTGTTAATAACCACAAAAACACCACAAAAACAATAGTTTATATATATTTCCTTGAGGTTTACATAATCAACCTCACGGGGTCGCTCTTGGATGGTTGTTTTTACCCGCCAGAATCCAGAACAGAACAACAAACCTCGAAGATTAAGGCAAGAGTCCAAAGGCATCATGCCCGACCCCAACAGGATGCGTATATTTATCAAAAGCGGCCTGCTTTCGCAAGGAAAATGTTTCCCACAATCCGCGCTGTTTATTTTTTGTTAATAAGCAGTTAGCCTGCAGGTATTGGTGGTTTTCCACAGGAGGACTGGCCCCTGGAAGATTAATTCCAACAAGAAAATAACAGGACGAATCGTGGCGGGTCTGTAACTTAGCCCTCCTTTACTCACAATCCACAGGACTACTAATACTCCTTCGAACTTTATAAACGATTAGTAAAAACAGAAAGGCTCCTGGGAATTGGGAACTCCAAAAGGATATTTTGGCGTGATTGAATTGAGGAAGGGAGGAATCGGGTCTTGACCTAGAAGCGCGAAAGGGATAGATTTGTAATTTTTTCCGGTGAGTACTGTCTCTTTTTGGGGGGAAAGACGATGTCGGTTACATATCGGCAGCCATCAAATCTGCGGCGCAAGAAGGTTCACGGATTCAGGGAGCGAATGAAGACGAAGGCGGGACGTCGGGTCTTGAGCCGGCGGCGGGCGAAAGGTCGAAAGAGGCTGACGGTATCGGACGAGAGGTGATGGGCATTCGTGAAGTGGTGGGCGCCCCTGCGAGGGGCGGAAGAATACCGGGCGGTTCTTAAAGAGGCGGCGCGGAGAGCCGGGGCGTTTGTGGCGGTGTCCGCTCGATCGCGCGAGTCCGGGAGCGGAACCAGGCTGGGGATCTCGGTGTCCCGGAGGGTTGGGATCGCCGTATCGCGGAACTATATGAGGCGGGTGATCCGGGAGTGCCTGAGAAGGTGTCCGTCCCCGCGGGAGCCGTTGGACATCGTGATTGTGGTGCGGAGGTCTTTTGGAAGAAGGGAGTTTCGGACTGTGTGCGATGAGGTGAGGAAACTGGTGGCGACGGCGGGCGGGGGAGCCAGTTGCTGATTGTTCGGCAGTCGGTCCTTTTCTTGATTCGAATGTACCAGCGGTTCGTTTCTCCAATGGTTGGTCCTTCCTGCCGGCACATCCCCTCCTGTTCGAGATACGCGTCTCAAGCCGTGGAAGAACATGGATTGGCTAGAGGAATGGCGCTCGCAAGCTGGCGCCTGCTGAGGTGCCACCCGTTCAGCCGGGGAGGGTATGATCCTGTTCCGCGGCGATCGGGAGGAAAGTAAGAAAATAAGCCGTGGATTGACGGGGGCCGAGAGTCAAGTCTCGGTTTAGCAGGTTGCTGAAAAAGCCATACCTGCCTGCCGGTAGGCATGGGATGGGCTTTTTCAACATCCCGATAGGTGTCTGGGATAACGGGGAGATCTGGAGAGTTGGAAAAGCGCATTCTTGTGGCAATCGTCCTTTCGATCGGCGTCCTTGTGGGATTTCAGTATTTTCAGTCTTTGACGGGCGGGGGCCAGGAACGCGCGCGCACGGCAGAGCCGGCGCGCCCACAGCAGGCGGGCAAGCCCGCGGATACGGTCGAAAGGATGCAGGCCTCGACGGCGGTCAGCGCGGTTGGGAGTCCGAGCGGAAGAACCGTCAAAGTCGAGACGCCCTTATATAGCGCGGTGTTGGCGGCCGACGGCGGGGGCAGGATCAGCCGGTGGTATCTGAAGCGTTACAACGGGCAAGGGTCGGACTCGCCCGTCGGCTTGGTGGGTGAATGGGATGAGCTTCCGCTGACGCTCAGGATCCCCGGGGTCGATGGCGCGGCGCTTCCGTTCTCCGTCGATCGGCAAGAGGTTGTTCTTGCCGAAGGAAGCGCCCCCCAATCTCTCCGTTTCGAACACTCAACGAGCGCGGGGCGTATCGAGCGCCGGATCACGTTCCACGCCGATTCGTACCAGATCGACGTGGAGACGACGGTCTCCGGGTACCCTTCGTATTCCGTCTCGCTGGGGTCGAATACGGGCCTGGTCGACGATCTGGACTCTGGCAACTGGAACGTCTATGTCGGCCCGGCGGCAAGGGTCGGCAGAGACCTGCGGCGCGAGAGCTTGGCGAAAGGCAACGGCGCCGATCAGATCCCAGGGGAAGCGGATTGGGCGGCGATCGAGGACAAGTACTTTGTCGCCGCGGCCATTCCGGCCAAGGCCCGCGCGGGAGTCCGCTTCGAGTTCGAGGCTCCTCGGCAGACGACGCTTAGACTCGCGGAGGGAGCCCCGAAGATCAGCGATCTAAAGACGGGAGACCCGCTTACGGCCGTTGTGGATGCATCCGGGCGGGTCGCGAGGGTTTCTAAACAGCGCGGCGCGGTTGCGCCGTCCGTGGGCGGGGACGAGCGAATCGTCGTCGGGAAGGTCACGGCCGTCTCGGCGGCGCAAGGGACACTGCAAGTCGAGACCCGGGCGATCGCGCGCGTCGTCATCCCGGGCGCGCCTGGCCCCGCGCCCGACAAGCTCAAGGTCTACCTCGGACCCAAGGAGCGGGACCGGCTGGCCCGGATGAACGCGCACGTCGAGGACCTCGTCGACTTCGGCTGGTTCACGGTTATCGCTTTGCCTATGTTCTGGGTCATGAAGTGGATCCACGGGGTCTTCGGGAACTACGGCATCGCCATCATCCTGCTGACGGCCCTTCTGAAAGGCATCTTTTTCTACCCCACACACCTGAGCTACAAGTCGATGAAGCGGATGCAGGAGCTCCAGCCCAAGATCATGGCTCTGCGCGAGAAGTACAAGAACGACCAGACGCGCATGAACCAGGAAACGATGGAGATCTACCGGAAGCACAAGGTCAACCCGATGGGCGGCTGTCTGCCCATGGTCATCCAGATGCCCTTTTTCGTCGGGCTTTACAACATCTTTTCGCTCGCCATCGAGCTTCGTCAGGCCCCGTTCGCCGGATGGATTCACGATCTCTCGGCGCCCGATCCGTATTACGTATTGCCGATCCTGATGGGCGCGTCGATGCTGGCATCGCAAAAGCTGACGCCCACGACGATCGATCCCACACAGGCGAAGATCATGCTAATCCTTCCCGTCGTCTTCACCTTCATGTTCATCTCCTTCCCATCCGGCCTTGTCCTCTACTGGACGGTCAACAACATCCTCACGATCGGCCAGCAGATCTACATCAACAAAGCCCCGGCGAAGTAGGACCAAGGCCGCGGCCGGCCCAACGAGCCGCCCCGAGACTCTTCTGCGCAGGCGGACGGAAGCGAGCCATGATTCCCGAAATCCCTCGGACGATAGCGGCGATCGCAACGCCTCCGGGCTCCGGCGCCCTCGGTGTCATCCGGATAAGCGGGCCGGACGCGATCGCGATCGCCGGGGGCCTCGTTCGCGTCCCATCGGGCGCCGCACTCGAAACGCGCCCCAGCCGCAAGCTTTTCTTGGTCCGCGTCCACGATCCGGCGACGGGCGGCACTCTTGACCGCGGTCAGGCGGCGATCATGCGGGCGCCTTCGAGCGCGACCGGGGAGGACGTGGTCGAGCTGTACCTGCACGGCGGGTGGGTCCTCCTGACGCGCGTCCTGCGGCTGATACTGGAGCGCGGAGCGCACCTTGCGGGACCGGGCGAGTTCACCCGGCGGGCTTTCGAGAACGGGAAGATCGACCTGACCCAGGCGGAAGCGGTCAACGATCTGATCCTCGCGACGAGCGAGCAGGGGCTCGTCGAGGCCTCCCGCCAGCTCGACGGGAGCGTTCACCGGCGGGTGGAGGCCTTGGCGGACGACCTGGCCGATCTCGTGAGCCGCCTGGAGGCGGGAATCGAGTTCGGGGAGGACGTGGAGACCGGCGCCCCGGCCGCGGCGGCCCTGTACGGCCTGTTGGGCGAGATCGAGCGGCTGATCGCTTCGCACGAAATCGGGCGGATCCTGCGCGAGGGGATTCGCGTCGTCCTTGCGGGAAGGCCGAACGCGGGCAAGTCGTCGTTGTTGAACGCCCTGCTCGGGACTGAACGCGCCATCGTGACGCCGATTCCCGGGACGACCCGGGACATCATCGAGGAGGTCCTGACGATCGAGGGTGTGGCCGTCCGGCTGGTCGACACGGCCGGGCTCGGGGGCGGCGGCGGTCCCGCGGACGAAGCGCGGATCCTCCGGGCGGAGGACGCGCTTGCCGCGGCGGATGTGGCTGTATGGGTGGTCGATGGGAGCGAGCCACTATCACCGGAGGAGGCCGGCTTGTCGGCCCAGACAGCCGGGAAAGAGCTGATTGTAGCCGTGAACAAGATCGATCTCCCCGTGCGCGTTTCCCGGGAGGAGGTCTCGGGCCTGATGATCGGGCGATGCGGCGGCGCCGGCGGATATGGTACGGTCGTTCACCTGTCCGCCGTGAGCGGCGAGGGGGTGGGTCTCCTCAGGGACAAGTTGGCCGAAAAGGTCCGGCAGGCGCTGGCCGATCCCTTCAGGGAGCCGGGCGTCTCCGTCAACCTTCGGCAGAAGGAGGCCCTGGCGAGGGCCGGCGCCGCGCTGCGCCTCGCCGCGGAGACGGCGGACGCGAAAGGCCCGCTCGACTGCCTCTTGCTCGACCTGAGAGAGGCATTGGACGCTCTCGGGGAGATCACGGGGAAAGTCTGCACGGAGGACATTCTTTCCAGGATTTTCAATCAGTTCTGCGTGGGGAAGTGAGGCCAAACACATCATTGATGAGCAAGGCTACGAAGCCGTTGTTCCACGTGGAACAATCAACCTGGAAAAAGCAGTTGAACCGCGGAGCGCGCGGAGAACGCAGAGGAGTTTCAGGGATGGGAAGACACATCGACCTCACCAGGCAGGTGAGCATCCAAACCGCCTGAAAGGATGTTCCTCCCCCGATCGGATCGGGGCCCTCTGCGGTGGCGGTTTTCAGGATCAACCGACAGTTCATTCGGTGCGCGGATGGAGAGGGGACTTGAGAGAGTTTGACGTCATCGTCGTGGGCGGAGGGCACGCAGGCATCGAGGCGGCGCTGGCCGCCTCCCGCCTGGGGTGCCGGACTGCGCTCGTCACGATGAGCCGGGACACGATCGGGGCCATGTCGTGCAACCCGGCGATCGGCGGGGTTGCCAAGGGGCATCTGGTGCGGGAAATCGACGCGCTTGGCGGGGAGATGGCCCGTGCGATCGACGAGACGGGGATCCAGTTCCGCTTTTTGAACACGGGGAAGGGGCCCGCGGTCCGGGCGCTCCGGGCCCAGGCGGACAAGCGCCTGTATGCCCTCCGGATGCAGAGGGCGGTCGCCGTCCAGCCGGGGCTTACGGTCATCGAAGCGGTCGCGGGCCGCGTTCGCGTGGCCCAAGGGGAGGCGCGCGGCGTGGAGACGGAGGAGGGGGGGTTCATTCCCGGGAGAAGCGTGGTCTTGACGACGGGAACGTTTCTTCGGGGCCTGCTCCACTTCGGAATGGATCGGCGCGAGGGCGGCCGGGTGGGGGAGAGGTCTGCAACCGGCCTTTCGGCCTCTCTGGCCGAGATCGGCTTCCCTTTGGGCCGGCTCAAGACGGGGACTCCTCCGCGGCTGGACGGCCGGACGATCGATTTCTCCTCTCTCCTGGTCCAGCGGGGGGACGATCCGCCCCCGCCGTTCTCGTCCTCGACCACCGCGATTCCCTTGCCCCAGGCGGCGTGTCACCTCACGCATACGACCCTTGCCACGCACGAGATCATTCGCCGGAACCTCGACCGTTCGCCGCTTTACAGCGGCGTCATCAAAGGGCTCGGTCCCCGCTACTGCCCGTCGATCGAGGACAAGGTGGTCAAGTTCCCGGACAAGGAGCGCCACCAGGTCTTCCTCGAGCCGGAAGGCCTCAACACGGTTTCCGTCTATCCCAACGGGATCTCGACGAGCCTCCCCGCGGACGCGCAGGAGGCGTTCGTTCGGACGATCCCCGGCCTCGATCGGGCCGAACTCCTCCAGCCGGGGTACGCCGTGGAATACGATTTTGTCCCGCCGACGGAGCTGTTTCCCTCCCTGGAGACGAAACGGGTCCGGCGCCTCTTCTTCGCCGGACAGATCAACGGGACAACCGGGTACGAAGAAGCGGCCGGTCAGGGCCTCCACGCCGGGATCAACGCAGTCCAAGCCGTCCGGGGCCGCGATCCCTTCATTCCGAGCCGGTTCGAGTCGTACCTGGGCGTCATGGTGGACGACCTCGTGACGCGGGGGGTGGACGAGCCGTACCGCCTCTTCACCTCCCGGTCCGAAGTCCGCCTCCACCTCCGGCACGACAACGCCGACCTCCGCCTGACGGAGGCGGGGTGGAAGCTCGGCCTTGTGAGCGGGGAGGCGTACGATCGCTTTTGCCGGCGGCGGGCAGGCGTCGAGGAGGAGAGGGCGCGGCTGAGACGGGAGCGGGTCGGGGCGCGGGTCGTTCTGGGCGTCCGTCCCGCCCGCCCGGATCTGTTCCTGGAGGAGGTCCTCCGCCGCCCCGAGATGACGTACGAAGCGCTGGCGAGCCTCTTTCCTCCGCCCACGCCCCTGCCGCCGGAGGCGGCCTTCTCGGTCGAAACGGCCGTCAAATACGAGGGATACATCCGGCGGGAGGCGGAACTGGCCGCCCGGCTCAGGCGCCTGGAGGCCGTCCCGATCCCGCGGGGACTCGATCCGGCCGGACTCCCCGGCATCTCGAGAGAAGTGGCCGAGAAGCTTTCCCGGGTCCGGCCCGCCAGTCTGGGGCAGGCCTCGCGCATCCCAGGCGTGACGCCGGCCGCCGTGGCCTTGCTCCTCGCCGTCGCCCTCCGGGAACGGAAGCGGGGGAATTGTTCCACGTGGAACAGTGCGGACGGGGAAAGGGCGGCCTTCACCCAAATCGAGGACGCCTGAACCTAGAAAAAGCAGTTGAACCGCAAAGTGCGCCGCAATCCCCGCCCCTTGGGGCGGGGTCAAGGCGCACGAATGCAAATAACGAAAAGTACCTTAGAGGTCGGAGAAGCCCCGCCTTTCAAGGCGGGGTTCTTCAACCGCGGAGCACGCAGAGAACGCAAAGGAGTTCCATGGATTGGAAGACACACCGACCTCTGCGTTCTCTGCACCAGGCAGGTGAGCATCAAAACCGCCCGAAAAGATGTTCCTCCGCGTCCTCTGCGGTGAGTGAACTGTGGTTTTTAGGCTGAAAGGGCACATTGCCATGGGCGCGGTCGCCCCGGCTCCGGGATCGTCCGTCGGAATCTTAAAAGTTTTTCTTTTCCCCGACCTGTGCTAACCTTTGAACCCTGCCATGGGCCGGATCATAGCCATCGCCAACCAAAAGGGAGGGGTTGGGAAGACGACCACGGCCGTCAACCTCGCCACGGGCGTCGCCTTGGCCGGGGACCCGGTCCTCCTGGTCGATCTCGATCCGCAGGGAAACACGACAAGCGGTCTCGGGATAGACAGATCCACCCTGGAGAAGCATTCCTACGAGTTCCTCATCGGGCGGGCCTCGTTCGATGAAGTCAAGAAAACGACGGAAATTCAAGAACTTACGCTTGTCCCGGCGCGGATCGACCTGATCGGCGCCGAGGTCGAGCTGGTCGGTATTCCAAACCGGGAGCGGCTTCTCAGGCGGGCGCTGGAAGGCCCCAAGCGCTCCTATTCGTTTGTCTTCATCGATTGCCCGCCGTCCCTTGGCCTTCTCACGATCAACGCACTGACGGCCGCCGATGCCGTCCTCATCCCCGTCCAGTGCGAGTATTACGCGATGGAGGGGCTGACCCAGCTCCTCAACACCATCCGCCTCGTGAAGCAGTCGTTCAATCCGGACCTGGAGATCGAAGGGATCGTCCTCACGATGTTCGACGCCAGGAACAGGATATCGACCCAGGTCGAACAAGAGGTCCGCGCCCATTTCGGCGAAAGGGTCTTCACGACCGTGATCCCGCGCAACGTCGCCCTCTCCGAAGCCCCCTCCTTCGGAAAGCCGATCCATCTCTACGACGTCCGGTCCAAGGGGGCGGAAGGGTACACGAGCCTCTCACGGGAGCTGATCTCCAATGTCAAAGCCGGCTCTCGGTAAAGGCCTCGGCGCCCTCATCCCCGAGTTCGCGCCTTCGCCGGGCCGCCAGGCCGAGGGCGTTCGGCTCCTGGGTCTGGACGAGATCCATCCGAACGTCTACCAGCCGCGGCGGGTCTTCGATGACGAGCGCCTGAAGGAACTGGCCGATTCGATCCGGGAACGCGGAATCATCCAACCGGTCCTCATCACGCGCCGGCCGGAAGGCGGTTACATGCTCATCGCCGGCGAGCGCCGGTGGCGCGCGGCGCGGCTGGCGGGCCTGGCCGAGGTTCCGGCCATCGTGAAGGAATCGTCTCCGGCCGACCGGCTCGAGATCGCCCTGATCGAGAACATCCAGCGGGAAGACCTGAACCCGATCGAGACGGCCGAGGCGTACCAGCGCCTCGTGCGCGAGTTCAAGCTGACCCAGGAAGAGGTCTCCGCGCGCGTGGGCAAGCCGCGGGCGACGGTGGCGAACTTTCTCCGGGTCCTTTCCCTGCCACCCGAGATCAAGCAGGAGATGGCGTCGGGGCAGGTGAGCATGGGCCACGCCAAGGCGATCCTCTCCCTCGACAAGAAGGCGGATCAGCTCCTGCTCCTTCGCGCGATCGTCCGCCGGGGCCTCTCCGTCCGCGAGGCCGAGGAGATGGCGCGCCGGATGGGGAAGGAAAAGCCGTCCGCGGTTCGCCCGCCCGTCCGCAAGGCGGGGGAGGTCCACGTGTCCCAGCTTGAGGACCGCCTTCGCCGGGCTCTTGGCGCGAAGGTCCGCGTTCAATCGAGAGGCGCCGGGGGAACGATCGAGATTGCGTACGCTTCACGGAGCGAGCTCGACCGGCTGGTCGATCTTCTTCTGGACTGAACCGCAAAGATCACAGAATCCCCGCTGTTCGAGGCGGGGGTCTTCACACTCGGCCGAACAAAGGAGGACATGATGCTCAAGAGAGGACGAGATCTCCCGCTGGAATCGGATGTAAAGGCTTTTCTGGGGAAGGGCACGACGTTCAAGGGGATACTGACGTTCGACGGGACCGTCCGGATCGACGGGACGCTCGAGGGAGAAATCCACACCGAGGACACGCTGATCGTCGGGGAAGAGGCCGAGATCACGGGCGAGATCCGCGCCGGAACGGTCGTCTCGTGCGGGAGGATCACCGGGAACATCTTCGCCTCCCAGCGGTGCACGCTCAACAAGCCGGCCCGCGTGAAGGGGGACATCCAGGCGCCTGTCCTCACGGTCGAAGAGGGGGTCGTTTTCGACGGCGGCTGCCGCATGTCGAACGTCGCCGAGTCCGGGAAGGTCAAGCCGATCCTCCGCGAGGCCGGATCGGAGAAGGACCGCAAGGAGATGGCCGGGTAGATATCCCGCCGGATCGCGGGATCGAGTCCGCCGGAAGCGGCCCGCGGCGTTTCGACGAGCGCCTCGGCGAGAGGCGCTATCGGGAAAGGAAATAAGAGCGGCGTGGCGGAACGGCACAGGTGACACGGCGCCACGTGACGGGCCAATAATGCACAGCATGTGAGGCCGGGCGAGTTGAGCGAAACCTTTGAGGCCATAAAGAAACTCGTTAGCGCCGAACAAGTTCGGATATCCGAGCATGGTTACGACGAGATCACGGCGGACGGCATATTCGTTCGGGATGTACTGGGCGGCGTGGACAAGGCCATTGTCGTCGAAGATTACCCGACCTTTCCCAAGGGTCGCGCTGTACTCGTGCTACAATTGGACAGAGATGCCCGGCCAATTCATGTAGTGTGGGGGATTCCGAAGGGGTTCAACTCCCCGGCTGTGGTTGTGACCGCTTATCGTCCCAGTCTAGACCGATGGGACAGGACCTTCACGAAAAGAAGAGGCAAAGATGAGCAAACGCCATAGGATCAAATATGTGCATGAGGGCAAGTATGTTGCAGAGGTGGATGTTGAGCTTTTCGAAGATGAGACGGAATGGTCGCCCTACTTGTCGGTAGGGGACGCGTACAAGCTTGACGATGTACGCGATGCGCTGAGGCGCGGTGATATCGCGGCCGCGACGAAGCTCGCGCGCGTTTTTGCACTTCAGCCCGTAGCCGTTTCACGGTGACGAATACCAGCCGGGTTCATCAGATGCCGCACCTCAGGTGACCCGGCGCCACGCTGGGCTGAACGAGGATAGAACAAGTGCGACGCCGATGCCAATGCCCGATTCTTGCGCGGTCGCGACGGCGCTCGTGCCCGAGGTCGAGGCGGTGGCGGGGTCGTTTCAAGCCCGCTTCTGAGACATCGGATTTCGCGCCGGACGTGAGCGCGGCTGAGGGGCGCGGGGGGACGGAAAGAAAAGACCCGAGCTATATTTTTATCAACCCCCCCCAGATGTCCCCGAGGTGGCCCCCAAGGACCGGCGCCCGCCGGCTACGGCTTGCGAGGGATCGGGACGATTTGATGTTGTTGGAGGGGTTGCGCGAGGACCAAACGGGGTCCGTCGGGCGCTCGCGGCCCGGCGGATGGGCTTTGAGAAGGAGGCCCTTATGCCGATCCGCATATCCTGCCGAAATAAATGTCGCGACCAGCCGCAACCCATTGTACGCAAAGGCGTTAGCATGCCTCTGGCAGGAAAACCAAAGGTTTCTTATGCGGACAGGAAAGCAACTCCCCGCACCTTATGCGGGTCCATCTAATCATTGTTGGGCTTCACACATCACCAAAAGGTAGCCAGTATGAAAATTAAGATTCTCAGGATGTATTTGTTGTTCCTTGCGCTGTTCACACTTTTTTGGTGGCCACTCTCACACTGGTTCTATCCAGATTGGTACCACACCCTATTGGGTTTCAAGAGCTACGATTATTCACTTGTAAAAATCATTGGAACCATTGGGGTGGTTCCGGTGCTTGGCATGTTCTTTGCTGCAAATGACCCGATCAGGAACCGTGATTTTGTCATCTCATTGCTAGTTTTTTTCCCTACTTTAGCAATGACTTACATTTATCTGATTAGTGCACACGAATTTCCAGAACGCGAATACATTAACGTCAGTCTACTTGTCGTTAATACGGGCGTGCTCTGGCTTCTTTATCCGTGGAAAGAAGCCCAACCCTGCGGTCAACCGGACGCGGCGCGATAAATCCGCGCAGCGCCGGTT
>Ga0154722_1051_pt2 | contig 14065 bp, 14 predicted proteins | sample Rifle2008BG16ft_FD_105730 | JGI IMG/M metagenome (GOLD analysis project Ga0154722, IMG submission 105730) | Nitrospirae bacterium RBG_16_64_22 | reverse complement strand
CGAGCTTGCAGAGCAACGCAAGCCGCTGGTCATCACCCAGAACGGGGAGGCCAAGGCCGTGCTTCAGGATGTCGCGTCCTACGAGGAAACCCAGGAGACGATGGCGATGCTCAAGATCCTCGCCCTCGGCAATCGCCAGATCGAGGAAGGCAGGGTTGTGTCGGCCAAGGTCGCTCTCAAGCGCCTTCGTGAGAAAAAGGCGCGTGGCTGATGCGATTCGAGGTGCTGTTGACCGAGGATGCGGCGCGGGACCTCGAGGAAATCCACGACTACATCAACGAACACGATGAGTCCGTCAAGGCGGACACCGTGCTCGAACGCCTGGAATCTGCGCTCGAAAGCCTTGCCACGACCCCCGGCCGCGGTTCTTACCCGAAAGAGCTCCTGGCGCTTGGCATTCGCGAGTACCGCCAGACGTTTTTCAAGCCATACCGCATGATCTATCGAATCGGGGGGCGGCGCGTCTACGTTTATCTCATTGCCGACGGACGGCGGGACATGCAGACGTTGCTCGCACGACGGCTGTTCGGGACGTGACAAGTTCGTACCCATTGCCCCGAAAGCAGGCTGCTGAAAAACAGTCCCGCAGGGCGGGACGTGCGGTGCAGGGATGCACCGCCAAATCGCGAATATTTGAAGTCGAGCGATTTGAAAGACTTGCGCGAATTCACTTCGCGCAAGTCGTGGCTGAAAAAGCCATGGATGGACTTTTTCAGCTTCCTGATAGACGAAGTTCGGATCTTCTTGCGGCCGAGGTTGCGCCCCGAACCCGCGATTTCCGCGAGGGCGCGACACGTGCTTGCGCCGGGAGGGGGGGTGTGGTAAATTCCGCGCATGTCGCGCGTCGTTGCAGTGATCCCGGCCCGGTACGCCTCCACTCGTCTTCCCGGAAAGCCTCTGGCCGACATTCATGGTTCTCCCATGGTCGTCTGGGTCGCCCGCGCGGCGGAGCAGGCCCGCGGGGTGGACGAGGTGCTGGTGGCGACCGACCATGCGGCTGTCGCGGCCGCGGCGGAGGCGGCGGGGTTCCGGGCCGTGATGACGTCTCCCGATATTCCGTCGGGCACGGACCGGGTCGCGGGGGTCGTCCGGCGTCATCCCGCCGATATTGCGATCAACGTCCAGGGCGACGAACCGATGATTTCTTCCGAAGCGATCGAGACGCTGGCCGGCCTGATGCGCTCCGATGCGTCGATTAGAATGGCGACGCTCGCCCGTCCGTCGGCCGATCCCTCCCTCTTCTCGAACCCGAACGTCGTCAAGGTCGTCCGCGACGCGCGGGGGGACGCTCTCTACTTTTCCCGCGCGCCGATCCCGTGGCCGCGCGAGGGGGAGACCCCGCCGTTCCTCGTCCACCTGGGGATCTACGCCTACCGTTCGGAGACGCTCTTCGAGGTCTCGGCCCTGCCTCCCTCTTTCCTCGAACAGACCGAGAAGCTCGAACAGCTCAGGGCACTGGAGGCGGGGATCAAGATCCGCGTGGCCCAAACGACGTGCGAGTCGATCGGCGTCGACACGCCGGAAGACCTTGAGCGCGTCCGCGGCATCCTCTCGGCGGAAGGGTCCCGCCTCTCCGGGGCGGGAGCGGCCCGTCCCGCGCGGAGCCAAGGATGACTAAGTTCGTCTTCGTAACGGGGGGCGTTGTCTCGTCGCTCGGAAAGGGTCTCGCGTCCGCGTCGATCGGCACGCTCCTCGAGGCCCGTGGGTTCAAGGTGAGCCTGCAGAAGCTCGATCCCTACATCAACATCGATCCGGGGACGATGAGCCCGTACCAGCACGGCGAGGTCTTCGTGACGGACGACGGCGCGGAGACCGACTTGGACCTTGGGCACTACGAGCGGTACACGACCGTCCGCATGGGGAAAGAGAACAACTACACGACGGGCCGCATCTATTTCGAGGTCATCAGCAAGGAGCGGCGGGGCGACTACCTGGGCGGCACGGTCCAGGTGATCCCGCACATCACGGACGAGATCAAGCGCGCGATCGTCTCGGCCGGGGCGGGGGCCGACGTCCACATCGTGGAGATCGGCGGCACGGTCGGCGACATCGAGAGCCTTCCGTTCCTGGAGGCCATCCGCCAGATCCAGTTCGACGTCGGGAAGGAGAACGTCTGCTACGTCCATCTCACGCTCGTCCCGTACATTGCCGCGGCCGAGGAGCTCAAGACGAAGCCGACCCAGCACTCCGTCCGCGAGATCCGGGCCATCGGGATCCAGCCGGACATTCTCCTCTGCCGGACCGACCGGTTCCTCTCGCCGGAGATGAAGAAGAAGATCTCCCTCTTCTGCAACCTGAGCGTCGAGGCGGTGATCACGGCCAAGGACGTCGAGACGATCTACGAAGTCCCGCTCGTTCTTCACGGGGAGGGGCTCGATACCCAGGTGACGAGGGTCCTGGGGCTCAAGTCGGAGGAACCGGACCTCTCGTCCTGGGACGTGGTCGTGAGGGGGATCAAGTCTCCCGGCCGGGGGCGGGTGACGATCGGACTGGTCGGGAAGTACGTCGAGTTGAAGGAGTCTTACAAGAGCCTGATCGAGGCGCTGACCCACGGCGGACTCGCGAGCGACGCCGGCGTGGACCTGGCCTGGGTGGACGCGGAGGAGATCGAGCGGAGCGGAGCGGCGCGGTCGCTCACGGGCGTCGACGGGATCCTCGTCCCGGGGGGGTTCGGCGTCCGCGGCATCGAGGGGAAGGTCGCGGCGGCCCGCCACGCGCGCCAGAGCGGGGTCCCGTTCCTCGGGATCTGCCTGGGGATGCAGTGCGCGGTCATCGAGATTGCCCGCGACCTGCTCGGTCTGCCGGCGGCGAACTCCCTCGAGTTCGACGAGGCGACGCCGGACCCGGTCATCTATCTCATGGAGGAGTGGTGGGACTACCGGAGGAACGAGACCGTCCGGCGAAGCCGCGAGTCCGCCAAGGGCGGGACAATGCGGCTGGGCGCCTATCCCTGCCGGATCAAGCCGGGGACGCTGGCCCGCGAGGTGTACGGGGCCGAGGAGATCTCCGAGCGGCATCGCCACCGTTACGAGTTCAACAACGCCTACCGCGAAGCGCTCGAGAAAGCGGGGCTGACGATCTCGGGAACGTCCCCGGACGGAAGCCTCGTCGAGATCGTCGAGTTCCGGCCGCATCCGTGGTTCCTGGCCTGCCAGTTCCATCCGGAGTTCCAGTCGCGTCCCCGGCGGCCGCACCCCCTCTTCGCCGGTTTCATCGGCGCCGCGTGGCGGCATCGCCGCGGACTCGCGGCGGGCGGCGATCGGCTCATGGAGCCCGCGGCATCCGAGAGGGGTCCGGTCCGAAGGACTCCGGACTCCTTCGGAGGAGAGGGTCGCGGTTGATCCCGGTCGCGCCGGTCGCTTGCGGGTCCGTCGTCGTGGGCGGGGGCGGTCCCCTGGCGCTGATCGCCGGTCCGTGCGTGATCGAGAGCGAAGAGCACGCCTGGCGGATGGCCGGGCGCCTCAAGGAGACGGCGGAGCGGGAAGGGTTCCCGTTCATCTTCAAGGCTTCCTACGACAAGGCGAACCGCTCGTCGATCCGCTCGTTCCGGGGCCCGGGACTCGCGGAGGGACTGCGGATCCTCGGGCGGATCCGCGAGGGACTCGGCGTTCCCGTCCTGTCGGACGTCCACCGGTTCGAGGAGATCGGGCCGGCGGCGGCCGTCCTGGACGTCATCCAGGTCCCCGCGTTCCTCTGCCGGCAGACCGATTTCCTTCTGGAGGCGGCCCGGACGGGCCGGACCGTCAACGTCAAGAAGGGACAGTTCATGGCCCCCTGGGACATCGGAAACGTCGTGGAGAAGATCGCGTCGACGGGAAACGGAAAGATCCTCCTGACGGAGCGCGGGGCGTCGTTCGGCTACAACAACCTCGTGGCGGACATGCGGTCGCTGGTCGTCCTCCGTCGGACGGGATATCCCGTCGTGTTCGACGCGACGCACTCGGTCCAGCTCCCCGGCGGGGCCGGGGACCGCTCGGCGGGCGACCGCGAGTTCGCCGCGCCTCTGGCGCGGGCGGCGGCGGCCGTGGGGATCGACGCGCTCTTCCTCGAAGTTCACGACGATCCGGACCAGGCCCTGTCCGACGGTCCCAACATGGTCCGCCTCGACCGGCTCCCTTTCCTGCTGAGAGAGGTTCGCGCCGTTGACAAGGCCTTGCGGGAGGTCTCATGTCCCTGACGGCGGCCCGCCGCGTTCTGCGCATCGAGGCGGAGGCGATCCGCCGGCTCATTCCGCGCCTCGATCACCTCTTCGAGAAGGCCGTGGAGACACTCGATCAATGCCGCGGGCGCGTCGTCGTGACGGGCATGGGCAAGTCGGGGATCATCGGCCGGAAGATCGCGGCGACGCTCGCGTCCACCGGGACGCCTGCGCTGTTCCTTCACGCGGGGGAAGGGCTCCACGGCGATCTCGGCATGGTGGCCCGGGGGGACGTCCTGCTCGCCCTCTCGAACAGCGGGGAGACGGCCGAGATCATCCGCCTCCTCCCGCTCGTCCACCGGCTCCGCATCCCGGTGATCTCTTTTACAGGCGACCCTCGTTCCACGCTCGCCCGCCGGAGCCTGGTGAGCCTCGACGTGAGCGTCGAGAAGGAAGCCTGCCCGATGAACCTGGCTCCGACGGCCAGCACGACGGCGGCCCTGGCCCTGGGGGACGCGCTGGCGGTCGCTCTCCTCGAGCGGCGCGGCTTCGAGCCCGAGGACTTCGCCCGTTTCCACCCGGGGGGGAGGCTGGGCAAGCTCCTCCTCACGGTGGAGGACGTGATGCACCGGGGGCGGGAAGTTCCCGTCGTGACGGCCGACGCGCCGATGAAGAAGGCCATCGCGGAGATGACGGCGAAGAAGCTCGGGATCACGACGGTCGTCGACGGACGGGGACGGCTCGCCGGCGTCGTCACGGACGGAGACCTCCGGCGGGCGCTCGAGCGGGGGATTCCCATCGCCGACCGCACGGCGGGCGAGATCATGGGCCGGAACCCCAAGACGATTGCGAAGACGGACCTGGCGGCGCTGGCCGTGGCCCGGATGGAGGAACACCAGATTACGGCGCTGGTCATCGCCGGACGGGGCCGGAAGGTGGAAGGGATCATTCACCTTCACGATCTGATGAAGGCGGGGGTCGTGTGACGGCGCGACCTGCGCCGCAGGCGCGAATCGCCCGCGGGCCGTCTCTTCGCGCGCGGGCCGCGCGGATCCGTCTCCTGGTCCTCGACGTCGACGGCGTGTTGACCGACGGCCTGATCCGGTTCGAACCGGGAGGGGGCGAGACCAAGACGTTCCACGTGCGGGACGGCCACGGCCTGGTGGTGGCCCAGCGGGCGGGGATCGGCGTGGCGCTCGTGAGCGGACGAACGTCGCGCGCCGTGGACCTGCGGGCGAAGGAGCTCGGGATCCGGGATGTCCACCAGGGCTGCCGCGAGAAGGCGGGAACGCTCGCCCGGATTCGGCGGAAGTGGAAAGCCGGGCCCGAAGAGGTCGCCGTGATGGGGGACGATCTGGTCGATCTTCCCCTGTTCCGGGAGGCCGGACTGGCGCTCGCTGTGTCGGACGCCCCGGTCGAAGTGCGGACACGGGCCGATTGGGTCTCCCGGAGCCCCGGCGGGCGGGGGGCCGTGCGCGAGGCGGTCGAGATGCTCCTCAAGGCCCGCGGAAGTTGGGAAGCGATCGTCCGGTCGGAGGCGGAGGGAAAGCGTTGATATTCCTGCGCGGGATGCTAGAATTCGACTCAGACACCGGGCCGGGAGGATGAATCTCCCGAACCTGCTGACGTCATTGCGGCTCGTCCTGGTTCCCGTCTTCGTCGTCGTGTTCGAGGCGGGCAACCCGGCGCGCGCCGGCTTGGCCGCGGCCGTTTTCGCCGTGGCCGTCGCGACGGACTGGCTCGACGGGTACGCGGCCCGCCGGAGCGGGCAGACGACGCGGATCGGGAAGCTCCTCGATCCGATCGCGGACAAGGTCTTGATCGCGGCGGCGCTGATCATCCTCGTGGACGCGGGGCGGACAGCCTCCTGGCTGGCCGTCCTCCTGATCGGCCGCGACTTCGTCGTGACGGGCCTTCGCTTCGTGGCGGCGACGGGAGGACAGATCATCGCCGCGGACGCCGGGGGAAAGGTGAAGATGGGGGTCCAGACGGGGGCGTGCTTCCTGCTGATCGGGTCCGACGTGTTCGCCGGATTCCCGGCCGAGACGATCGGGACGCTCGGGCTCTGGGCCTCGCTGGGCCTGTCCTACTACTCGGCCGTCCGCTACGTCCGACAATACGGCGCGGCCCGTTGGCAACAGGGGGGATCGAGATCGTGAGCAGGCGGTCGGGGACTCGGATCCATCGGGCGGCATGGCTGGCGGCGGCGGTCTGGCTGGCGTTCGCTCCGCCGGCGGGGGCCGAGGCGCCGGCGGCGCCCAAGACGCTCTCGCCTGAGCTTTCGTCCCTCTGGGCGCAGCATCGCGAATCGTTCCGCGCGCCGAATCCATCCCAGACGGCGGCCGAGATCGTCCGCGCCATGCGGGAGTCCCAGCTCGACCGGGGGATCCAGTCGCTTCCGGCTTTCGCGGCCGCCCTGGTGGAGGAGGCCCGGCGCGCCGTCCGTATCCACGAGTACGAGCTGGCCGTCGACCTCCTGCGGGGAGCGAAAGACCTGGCGCCGGACTACCCGCCCGTCTATTTCCAACTGGCCCGCGTCTACTGGCTCCAGAACAAGCTGAACGCGCTCAAGGTGCTGGACGAGCTGGCGAGCGGCGTCGGGGCCATGTCGCAGAATTTCTGGTGGTCGTTCTACAAGACGGGGAACTTCGTTCTCCTGGCCATCACGGCGCTGTTCGTTTCCTTCTTCTTGGGCGCCCTCATCCTTCTGGTGCGGACGACTCCCCTGATCCGGCACGCGCTGTCGGAGGCGGTTGGCGGGCGCGTTCCGGTACTCGCGCTCGCGGCCGTGCCTTGGGTTACGGTTCTCCTCCCGGTCCTCCTCGGGTTCGGGATCGCCTGGGCGGTCATCCTGGCCGCGCTCTGGATGTGGATCTTCCTGTCGCGCAAGGAGCAGGTCGTCGTGGGGTTGTTCGTCCTGTTCCTCGCCGTGATGCCCCTGGCTCTCGACGCGCTGGCCGGCTTCGTTCTCGGCGGCTCTTCTCCCGCCGTGCGCGTGTTGAGCGAGGTCCGGGACGGGACGGTGTCGGCCGAGTCCGCCGCGTACCTTGCGCGGGCCGACGGGGTCCGGGCGAACCCGACGATCCTTCTGGCACGCGGGCTCGTGGCGAAGAGGGAAGGGCGGCTGGCGGACGCCGTCCGGGATTACGAAGCGTACGCCGCCGCGGGAGGATCTCGCCCGGCCGCCGCCAGGAACAACATGGGGAACGTCTACTACACGGCGGGCGACCTCGATCGGGCGGCCGCGGAGTACCGGGAGGCCATCCGGATCGATCCGAAGCTCGTCACGGCCCACTACAACCTGAGCCAGGTGACGCGCGAGCAGTTCCGGTTCGACGAAGGGGACCAGCTCTATATCCAGGCGCGGGAGCTCGACGCCGAGGCGGTCAGCTCGTACCGGCGGATCGCGGGCCCGCATCCGAATCGCGTGGTCGTGGACGAGAACCTGACGCTCGCGGACCTCTGGAAGGGCGTCGAAGCGTCGGGCGCGCGCCGCGTGGAAGTCTCCGAGGCGCTCTGGTCACGCTTCATGCGCGGGATCAGCCTCCAGGTCCTTCCGATCTTCACGGGCGGCCTCATCGTGCTCGTTCCCCTGCTGGGATACGCCCTCGGACGCCGGCTCTCCATCCCCTACTCCTGCCGCAAGTGCGGGCAGGTCATCTGCGACGAATGCCAGGTCGCGACGAAAGAGCGGATGTGCAGCGCCTGCCACCAGACGCTCATCACGATGGTCGGGATCGACGTGAAAGACCGCGTCCGCAAGATCCTCGAGATCCAGAAGCATCGGGAGCGGGAGTCGTTCGTCACGCGGCTTCTATCGTTCCTCCTCCCCGGCGGAGGGCACATCCTGATGGGGCGGACGGCCGTCGGGATCCTGGCTCTGTTCGTCGTTGTCCTATGGGTCCTGACCTGGCTCTTGTCCGGATCGTTCCTTGTCGTGCCGGGGGAGGTGTACCGCGAGACGACCGCCGCCGGGTACACCGTTTTTCTCCTTGTCCTGGGGTTGTTCGATCTGTTCATCGTTCGTCATGCTTACAGAATCCACCAGATGTGAGATGAGACAGGGAGAGGCTGATCGTGGCACTTGAAGGAAGCATCCGGGATTTCGGGCTCACCGACATCTTTCAGCTCATCGCCATCCAGAAGAAGTCCGGCGTCCTCGAGCTGACGAGCGATCTCGACAACATCGGGATCTATTTCTACGACGGCCGGATCGTTCGCGTCAAGGCGCTCAAGAAGGACGAGTCGATCCTTCTGGGCCAACTGCTCGTTCGATCAGGCCGGATCACGGCGCAACAGCTGAGGAAGGCGCTCGATATCCAGCGGGAAACGATGCAAAAGCTCGGATACATCCTGTCGGCGAACAACATCCTGAGCGAGAAGGACCTTCGCGAGACGCTCCACTACCAGATGCTGGAGACCGCGTACAAGGTGTTCCGGTGGAACCGCGGCCACTACAAGTTCAGCCAGGAGGTGGTCACGTTCGATCCGGCCTTGACGATCCCGATCGACCCCGAGCACGTCCTCATGGACGGCATCCGGATGATCGACGAATGGCCGATGATCGAGTCCAAGATCCGAACGTTCGACGCGGTCTACGCGCGGGTGGAGGGGATCGAGGAGAGACTCAAGCGGCCGGTGCGGGCGCCGATCGATAAGGTCGAGGCGGAGTTCAAGGCGATCGTCTCCCGGCTCGGGCCGAAGGGGCAAACGGAAGACCTCTCCGAGCTCGAGGAGGAGATTGAGGCGCCGGTCTCGCAGACCGGCCTGACGGAAGACGAGGAGATCGTTCTCTCGCTGGTCGACGGCCGCCGGGATGTTCACGAGATCATCGACGCGAGCCGGCTGGGCGAGTTCGGCGCCTGCAAGGGGCTGGCGGGGCTGTTGGACAAGAGATTCATCCAGGAGGTGGGGCGAAAGTCGAGGCCCCAGGAGGAGAAACCCGCCCGGCGGTTCGAATGGCTCGCCATCTTCGGAAACGCCGCGTTCTACGGCGTCCTCGGCGTGGGTCTGGCTCTGACGCTCCTGCTGTGGTTCGTGCGGATGGGGGGGATCCCGTCTCTCTTTGGGAGCATGTCCGACGGGACGATCCTGCCTCACGTCGCGATGAACCGTCTCGACATGCTCCGGTTTCTTGCGGAGACGCACGAGCTCCGGACCGGCCGCCCGCCGGCCGGCGTGGAGGACCTCGTGAAGGCCGGTCTTGCGCGCCGGGCGGACGGCGTCGACCCGTGGGGGCGCGCGATCCGGATCGGGCCGGCGGGGACGGGCGGGATCGTCCTGCGCTCCGTGGGACCGGACGGGACGGCCGACACGCCGGACGACATCGTTCTCGCAGTTCGAACGAGGACGGGACCGAAGAGCGAGGAACCCGGCGACGGTTCGGCGAAGCTGCCGCTTGACAAGGGGGGTCCGGTCAAGGATAATCCGCCTCCTCCGAACACCGAAGAGAGGAAACCGTGAAAGTCATTCTGAAGGAAGACATCGAGACGCTGGGAAGGGCCGGGGATCTGGTCAACGTCAAGCCCGGGTACGCCCGCAACTACCTCGTGCCGCGGGCCAAGGCCGTGGAAGCGAGCGCGGAGAACATCCGGCTGGTGGAGCACGAACGCGGCGTCGCGCGCGAGCGGATGCAGAAGATCCGCCGCGAGGCCGAGGATGTCGCCCGGCGGATCGCCGAGATGCCAATGGTCATCCGGCAGGCGGCGGGCGAGGAAGACAAGCTGTTCGGGGCCGTGACGACGCAGGACATCGCGCGGCTCCTGTCCGAGAGCGGGATCGAGATCGATCGCCGGAAAATCATGCTTGAAGAGCCGATCAAGCGCCTGGGCCAGTTCGAGATTCCCGTGAAGCTCCCGGCGGACGTGATCGGCAGACTCGTGGTCACGGTCGAACGGACCTGACCCGTCTCCCGCTTCGCCCTTTCCCGAACGGGTGCCCCCGGGGCCGAGATCCGATGCCCGACGGTTATTCCAATCCAGACCGCGTCCCTCCGCAGAACGTCGAAGCGGAACAGAGCGTCCTGGGGGCCATCCTCCTCGATAACGAGTCGCTCACCGACGTTCTGGAAATCCTGACCGATTCCGATTTCTACCGCGAATCCCACCGGAAGATCTTCCGGGGCGTCATGGCCCTGTGGGAGAAGGGCGGCGGCATCGACACCGTGACCCTGACCGACTGGCTCAGGAGCCGCGGCGAGCTCGAGTCGGCCGGGGGCGCATCGTACATCGCGAGCCTCCTGCACGACATCCCCACGGCCGCCAACATCGCCTACCACGCCCGGATCGTCCGCGAGAAAGCGGTCCTCCGCCAGCTCATCCACTCCGTGACCGACATCGCCGGCCGCGGGTACGAGGGGGCCATGGAGCTTCCCGAACTGCTCGACTACGCCGAAAAGAAGATCTTCGAGATCTCCGAGCGGAAGGTCCGTCCCTCGTTCATCGGCATGCGCGAGATCGTCAAGGACAGCTTCGAGATGATCGACCGACTGTACGAGCGCAAGGAGAGGATCACGGGCGTTCCCTCGGGGTTCACCGATCTCGATCAGTTGACGGCGGGGTTCCAGGCGGGCGACCTCATCATCGTGGCGGGACGTCCGGCCATGGGGAAGACGGCCTTCTGCGTGAACATCGCCCAGTACCTGGGGATCCACCGGCGCCTGCCCGTGGCCGTCTTCAGCCTCGAGATGGCGGCCCGCCAGCTCGTGATCCGGATGCTCTGCTCGGAGGCGCGCGTCGACGCGCACAAGCTCAAGTCCGGCTTCCTCGCCGATTCCGACTTCCCCCGCCTGGCCAACGCGGCGGGCCGGCTGTCCGAAGCCCCGATCTTCATTGACGACACGTCCTCTCCGACCATTCTCGAAATCCGCGCGAAGGCGCGCCGCCTGAAGGCCGACAAGGGGCTTGCCCTCGTCGTCGTCGATTACCTGCAACTCGTTCGCGGGCGGGCCGGCGTGGAAAACCGCGTCCAGGAGATCTCGGAGATCTCGCGGGGGCTCAAGGCCCTGGCAAAGGAACTGGACGTTCCCGTGATCGCGCTCTCTCAGCTCAACCGCGCCGTCGAGGGCCGAAACGACCGGAGGCCCCTGATGGCCGATCTGCGCGAGTCGGGCGCGATCGAGCAGGACGCCGACCTCATCATCTTCATCTACCGCGAGGAAATGTACCGGCCCGACGACGAGGAGGCCAAGGGGAAGGCCGAGATCATCGTGGCGAAACAGCGGAACGGTCCCACGGACACTGTCGAGCTCGCCTTCCTGAACACCTACACGCGTTTTGAGAACCTCTCGACCCATCGGGCGGAAGAACCGGCTTTCACCGCGTAGTCGGCGATGCGCCGACGGAAGGTTGAAGAGCAGTTCGGAGTTTGGAGTCGGGAGCGTGGAGATGAAGAGCGAGCCTCTGAACCGTTTTTCAACTCCGAACTCTGAACTCCAGGCCCTGAACTCCATCCAGCCGGCCGCCTAATCGCCTGACGCGGGTCTGTGGTATATTTCCCGCCACCCGCTTCTCTCTCTGTGGACCGAGAATAGCCGATGTCTCATCTGCACCTTCCCGACGGGGTCCTGCCGGTCTGGCTGTGGGCCGCCGGTCTGCTCGCGGCGGCCGCGATCAACGGCGCGGCTCTGTGGTTCCTGCGGGGCAAGGATCTGCGGAGGAGCGTTCCGCGGATCGGCGTCTTCGCGGGGCTGATGCTCGTGGGGATGAACCTTGAGATCGTCCCGATCGCGTACCACGTCAACCTGGCGGCGCTGGCGGGAATCGTGCTTCCTCCGGCGCACGCCGTGGTCGCCGTGACGCTCGTCAACCTGACGCTCGCCACGATGGGTCACGGCGGCGTCACCGTCACGGGCGTCAATGCCACCCTCCTGTCGATCGAGGCGCTCTCGGCCGGATTGATCTACCGCCTCGCGCGCCGCATGGTTCAGCCGGGGAAGGCCGCAGCCGCCTCGACTTTCGGATCGCTCATCCTTTCGACGGGCGCGGCGCTGGGGGTCATCGCGGCGGGGGGAATCGACCTGGGGGTCGTCGGGGAGTGGGGAGGTCTCCTGGGTTCGCGGCCGGGGGGCGCCGGTTTCCGCCTGGGGGACTTCGCCGCCCTTCTCCTTCCGCTGGCCGCGGTCGGATGGGTCATCGAGACGGTCGTCTCCGCCTCGCTCGTTCGCTTCCTCGTTCAGGTGCGTCCGCATCTGATCGAACCGCCGCCCCGCAAGGCGGGGCCATGACGAGGTTCGATCTCGGGCGCATCGACTATCACGCCACGCAGCGGCGGAGCCTGATGCACGCCGCCTCGCCGCAGGCCAAGCTTTTGTCGCTGGCCCTCCTCATCGGGTCGGTCGTCGTGACGACCCGGGTCGACGTGCTGGTCGTCCTGGCCGCCGGCGCGCTCCTCCTCGCCCTCGCCTCCCGCGCGCCGGTCCGCGATCTCGCGAGTCTCGCCCTCTTCCCCGTTCTCCTGGCCTCGCTCCTGGCGTTGAGTCAGATCCGGGGCGGCTGGACTCTCCCGGCTCTCATCATGCTCAAGGTGTTGACCGTGTCGCTGGGGACGCTGTCGGTCGTCCTCTGCACGCCCTACCACGAGATTTTCCATCTGGTCAATCACTGCCTGCCGGCGCTTCTCGCCGACTCCCTCCTGATGGCGTACAGGACGTTCTTCATTCTCCTCGACCGCGCGGGACGGGTGTGGGGGACGCTGAGGCTTCGCGGCGGCTGGCAGGCGGCGCATCCGGTCCGGTCGCTTCGGAACGCGGCGAACGTGCTGGGGCTCCTGGTCGTGGACGCGGCCGACCGGGTGCAGAACCTCTACGATGTCATGCGCGTCCGGGGATACCGCGCGGGGACGATCCAGCGTCACGTGTGGGTGGGCTGGCGTCCGTGGAACCTCCCGCCCCTCGCCCTCACGTCGGTCATGCTGTTTGTCTCCCTGGGGGGAGAGGACCTCCTTCCGTTTACGCTTCAGCCGTTCACGGCCGGCCTGCTGGCGGCCGGGGCCATTCTCTTGTGGCTGAGTCAGGAGGCGCGGTGGAACCGATCATCCGCGTAAGCTGTATCCGGCACACCTATCCGGACCGTACGAGCGTCCACTTGTGCGGACTCGACTTCGTCGTGCCGCGGGGCCGGCGGGTCGTCGTCCTGGGGCCGAACGGATCGGGCAAGACGACGCTCCTCTCTCACATCCTGGGGCTCCTCGCGCCCGACGAGGGGACCGTTCGCGTTCTCGGTGTCGATCCGGCCCGCGAGTTCTCCCGGATCCGCGAGCGGATCGGCGTCGTGTTTCAGAACGTCGACCAGCAGATCATCGGGCCGACGGTCTACGACGACGTCTCGTTCTCGCCCCGGAACTACGGATACACGGAGAAAGAGACGGAGCGAATGGCGGACGAGATCATGGACGATCTGGGGATCGCCCCGCTTCGGGACAAGATCTGCCATTACCTGTCGGGGGGCGAGAAGAGGAAGGTCGCCCTGGCGGGCGCGCTCGTCCTCCGGCCGGACCTCCTTGTCCTGGACGAGCCGTTCGAGGGGCTCGACCCGAGGTCGAAGGGCGACCTGGTCGCATTGCTGGGCCGCATCCACCGGGAACGGGGGATGACGATCGTCCTGTCGACGCACGACATCAACATTGTTCCGCCGATGGCCGACGAGGTCTATCTCCTCGCCGCCGGCGGCGAGATCAGGCACCGGGGAAAGCCCGCGGAGATCTTCGCGGAGCCCGCCCGTCTGCGCGAGGTGAACCTGGAAGCGCCCATTCTCACCGAGGTCTTCCAGGGACTCAGAGAGCGGGGGATTCGGGTCTCGATTCCGATCACGCCGTCCGAGGCCATCGAGAGCCTGCTCGCGCTCCTGAAGGAGGGGCGGGGAGAGGGGATGGGGTGAAGATAGATTATCATAAAAACCGCAGTTCACTCACCGCAGAGGACGCGGAGTC
>Ga0154722_1085_pt4 | contig 14183 bp, 11 predicted proteins | sample Rifle2008BG16ft_FD_105730 | JGI IMG/M metagenome (GOLD analysis project Ga0154722, IMG submission 105730) | Nitrospirae bacterium RBG_16_64_22 | reverse complement strand
CTGACACGTCGGGAAGTCGGGACAGACGCCGCCGGCCGCGCTGTACCGGACGACGACCCCCACGAAGGATTGCAGGCCGACGAGGGCAAAGAAGGGGACGGCGAAGGGCAGGCGGCCCGTCCCCGGATCCTTGTCGCGCACGAGAGCGTACGTGAAGACGAGGGAGACGAGGATGAGCGTCGAAAGGACGATGTGCGAAGATGTGATCACGGTGTGCCAGGCGGTCCGGAGGAGCGGCGCATCCACCAGCACGACCACGCCGCCCAGGATGACGACGCCGACGAGGAGGGCGAGCGTGACGCCGGCGGTCACGCGGGGCGCGTTCCGGTAGCGGCGGCAGACGAGGATCGTGGAGGCGAGGATGAGGAGGCCCGCGATCCCGCCGAGGAGCCGGTGTCCCCACTCGAGCCAGATGTCGACTTTGAGCGGCGGAGCGACCGATCCGTAGCAGAGCGGCCAGTCGGGACAGGCGAGACCGGAACCCGTGGACGTGACGAGGCCTCCCAGGACCATCAGGAGGTAGACGGACAGGGCGGTCAGCGCGACGATGAGTCGGACCACGAATGCGCCCTCCTTTCCTGCTTTGCCTGGTATTTCTTGACCGTCTCCTGGATCTTCTTTGCCCGGTGCTCGGCGGGCAGGAACATGAGCACGCCGAACACGAAAGAGACGAGGGCGACCCCTCCGAGAATCCAGGCGACGCGATTGATGGATTTCCTGGTGTGAGTCATGACCGCTTCCCGTAATGATACGGCGACCAGCCCTCCGGGACCTCGACCGGGAACTTGTCGAAGTTGTGCGGCGCGGGCGGCGAGGCCGTTGTCCATTCCAGGGACGGCGAACCCCACGGATTCCGGTCGGCCTTGGGGCCCTTGAGGCCGCGGATCCATGCGAGGAAGCTCAGGACGACGCCCGCGGCCAGGATGAACGCGCCGACCGTCTGGATTTCGTTCAGCGTGATCCATTCGGGGATCGCGGGATAGTCCGCGTAGCGGCGGGGCATGCCCGCGATTCCGACCATCATTTGCGTGAAGTAGAAGATGTTCGACCCGACGAGCATGAGCCAGAAGCTTGCTTTTCCGAGCCCCTCCGGGAACATCCGGCCGGTGACCTTGGGATACCAGAAGTAGGCCCCGCTGAAGGCGCCGAAGGTTACGGCCATGGCGAGAACGTAGTGGAAGTGGCCGACGACGAACGCAGAGTCGTGAACGTGGATGTCGAACGAGGGAAGGGCCAGGGGGATCCCGGTCAGCCCGCCGATCAGGAACATGAAGATCCCGCCCAGCGTGAAGAGCATGGGCGTGTGGAACCGGATCGCGCCCTTGTGGAGCGTGGCGACCCAGTTGAAGATCTTGATCCCGGTCGGGACGGCGATCAGCACCGTCGTGTAAGACATGACGATGCGGAGCCAGTCCGGCATGCCGGAGGTGAACATGTGGTGCGCCCAAACCTCGAAACCGAGGATGGCGATCGCCCAGAGCGCGATCATCATCGATTTCTGGCCGAAGATCGGCTTTCGGGACATGGCGGAAATAACCTCTGAAAAAACGCCGAAAGCCGGGAGGATCATCACGTAAACCGCCGGGTGGGAGTAAAACCAAAAGAGGTGCTGGTAGAGGACCGGGTCCCCGCCGACGGCCGGGTTGAAGAACCCGGTCCCGATGTACTTGTCGAGGAACAGCATGGTGACGGCCCCCACGAAGGCAGGGACGCCCAGGAGCTGGATGACGATCGAGCCGATGAGACCGTGGATCATGAGGTTCATCCTGCCGAGTGTGACCCCCGGGGTCCTCATCTTGAGGACGGTCGTGATGAAGTTCACGCCGGTCCCGAGCGTCGAGCCCGCGACCAGCCAGATGATGAGCACGTAGAGGACCGTGGGCCCGGCGCCGTCGTTGAGAGAGAACGGCGGGTACCCAGTCCACATCATCTTGATGTGCTGGCTCGGGATGAGCGTGATGAGGACCAGGATGCTCGCGGAAAAGAAGAACCAGTACGAGAGCTGGTTGAGCCGGGGGAAGGCGACATCGCGCGCGCCGATCATGAGCGGGATGAGGAAGTTCGTGAAGGCCCCCCAGAAGGCGATGGCCCACCAGAGCAGAAGAACCGCCCCGTGACCCGTGAGGAGGTAGTTGTAGAAGTCGTGGGAGACGTACTGCATGCCCGGCGAGGTGAGCTCAAGGCGGATCACCAGGCCCATGAGGCCCGCCACGGCGAAGAAGACGAGGGACGTGACGGCGTAGAGGACGGCGATCTTCTTGTGGTCCGTTGTCAGGATCCACTCCTTGAAGCTCGCCCTGAACCACGGCGTCTGGACGGCAACAGCTTCTTGCATCATATGCCTCCTTCTAGCTCGGTTGCTGGAGCCACTTGTCGAACTCATCCTGGCTCACGACCTTGATCGTCGCCAGCATCATCGAATGCAGCGTTCCGCAGTACTCGCGGCAGTATCCTCTGTATTCGCCGATTTTGTTGAACTGGAACCACATGTGCGTCACGCGTCCGGGGACCGCGTCTTCCATCGTTTTGGCCTCCGGAATGTGAAAGGCGTGGACGACGTCGGTAGACGTCAGGAGGAGTTTCACCGGCTTGCCGACCGGTACGTAGAGGTCGTTGACCGCCTTCTTGCCGTTCGGGTATTCGAACGTCCAGGCCCACATCATTCCCTGGACCTTCACCGGGAGGGCGCCGGGCGGGGCGGTCCTCTGCTGGGTGTAGTTCGCGAAGCTCTGGGTCGCGAGGTAGATCACGATGATGAGCGGGACGGCCGTCCAGAGGATCTCGATCCCGAAGCCGCCCTCCTCATGGGAGCCTTCCTCGTTGACGCCCTTCCGGTAGCGGTACCGGAAAAGGAAGTAGATCATCGGGAGGGCGACAACGAGGTAAATGATGACGGCGACGACGAGCCAGATGTTGAAGATCTGGTCCCAGAACTGGGCCGGGTAGGCGACGGGGGTCTGCCCGCCGGCCCAAGCGAGGGGTCCGCCGGGCCAGCCGGGAACGAAGAGAAGCGTCTCCATCATTGTTTGCGACCTCCTTTGGGGGATCTTCCGTACATGAATGCCGCGATGCCCGTGACGGCCAGAACGCCGAGCCCGAGGCCGCCGAAGATGAGCGTCGGATGGATGACGTAGCGGCTTCGGGCGGAATCGTACCGGTAGCACGCGAGCGTTGCCATGTCGACGAGCTCGTTCAAGCGCCGGACGCGGTTCCTGGCCTCGACGAGGGCGAGCCGGATGTCCTGAGGACGGGGATCGGTGCCGTACAGGTAGCGCATGACCTCTCCCGCCGGGGAGAGAAACGTGAGGACGGTCGGATGGACAAACGCCTGGTCCCGCTCCGAAAAGAAGAAGGTGAAGCCGATCGCCTGGGTGAGCCGTTGGCTGTCCTCAGGGGAGAGCAGGCCGAACGTCCACGAAGCGGGAACGGGCCCGACGCTCTCCTTGAGGCGGGCCATGGTCTCCGGCGTATCCTTCTTGTCGAACGAGAGGACCAGGACGCGGAAGTCTTCTCCTTCGAGAGGACGAACCGATTCGAGCAGATTGCGGACCGTCGTCGGGCAGGGGCCGTGGCAGGTGTAGTAGGCCAGGACCAGGATCGTCGGCCGATCGCCGATCAGCCCGTGCAACCGCGCGGTTCCCGACTCCGTCCGCACGGCCACGTCGGGCACGGCCTGACCCAGGTATATGCCCTCCTCGATCCGCAGGGCGTCGGGGTCGAACGCGTCCCGGAGGGCGGGTCGGTTGTAGCCGGCCTCCGCCGAGGCCGCCCAGGCAAGCAGGGCAATGGCGATCAGCGTCCGCATGCTACCGGAGGCCTCCCACGAGGTAGGCGTTGCTCGCGACCATGAGCCACATGATGTCGACGAAGTGCCAGTAGATGCTCGACGCCCGGAAGAACGTGACGCGCTGGGGCGTCATGAGGCGCGTCGCGACGACGCCGAACAGCACGATCTGCATGAGAAGGCCGATGACCACGTGGGACGTGTGCACGCCCGTGAGTGAGTAGAAGGTCGTGGCATATATGCTCGACCCGAGCTTGAACCCTCCCGCGGCCAGGTGCGCCCATTCGTTCATGTGGAGGACGACGAACAGAAGTCCGAGGACAAAGGTGGCCCCGATCCAGCCGAGGGAGGCGCTGCGGTCGCCGCGCTCCATCGCCCGCTCGGCCATGATGATCGTGCCGCTCGATGCCCAGAGGATGAGCGTGAGCCAGAGCGCCAGAACGAGGTTCAGGTTCGACGGGATCCATGCGCTCCACTGCTCGGCGTAGACGATCCGGCCCATCCAGAAAGCGACGAACATCGTGCCGAAGATGATCACTTCCGAGGCGATGAACGCGCCCACGGCTATAGGGCCGACCCCTTCCTCGGTGCCCTTCGTGAAGAACTCGCGGGCCCATCCCCCGATCCCCACGGCCAGAAGGGCCGCCGCGCCGCCTCCCAGCACCAGCCCGAGGAGAGGCATTTGCCAGGCGAAGTGGGCCGTCAGCGCGAGCGCGGCGAAGAGGACCGCGAGGCCGGTGGAGAGCGGCCAGACGCTCGTTTCGTGTTCTCCATGGTGAACCGCTGCTTGAGCCATATCTCAGCCTCCCGGGAATCTGCTTGTCGTGTTGACGGGGTCGGAAACGATCTTTGCGATGCCTTGCGGAACAGGGGCGCCGGCGGGGGTTTCCAGGTCGGAGGGAGGGATCATTCCGGACGACGGAGCGCGAAACGAGAAGGGAAGACAGGGTGAATGCGTTGGGCCGAGTTCGGATGAGGAGAAGCAGAGCGGGTGAACTGGAGCGCCTTCGCCCAGCAAGGGACGAGGGAACGCGGTCGGATAGAGATTTTGCGCGTACGGCCGCTGACGACTTTGTCGCGACACGATTTCTCCTCGACGGTGAGGAAACTGGGGGGGAAAACGGGGGGAGAATATGAAAGGCGGCGGAGAATGTCAAGACAAATATGGAATCCGCCAGAACATAAATCTGGGAAAAACACCGGCAATGGGTCTTTTGACCTTGACACCCCGCGGGGCGGTTGGTAGCATAACTCCTCGTTTCTTCTCGGAAAATAAGAGGTTTTTCCCTTGACGTTTCAAGATGTTATCCTCTCCTTGCAGGCGTTCTGGGCCAGGGAAGGATGTCTCATCCAACAGCCGTACGATGTCGAGGTCGGCGCGGGAACGTTCAACCCCGCCACCTTCTTCCGCGTCCTGGGGCCGGAGCCCTGGCGGGTCGCGTACGTCGAGCCGTCGCGCCGCCCCACGGACGGCCGGTACGGCGAGAACCCGAACCGCCTCCAGCACTACTACCAGTTTCAGGTCGTCCTCAAGCCGTCGCCCCTGGACTCTCAGGAGGTCTACCTGCGGTCGCTGGCCCATCTTGGGATCAATCCGCTCGATCACGACATCCGTTTCGTCGAGGACGACTGGGAGTCGCCGACGCTCGGGGCATGGGGGCTCGGGTGGGAGGTCTGGCTCGACGGGATGGAGATCACGCAGTTCACCTACTTCCAACAGGTCGGCGGGATCGAGCTCAAGCCGGTCTCGGTCGAGCTCACGTACGGCCTGGAGCGGATCGCCATGTACCTGCAGGGCGTCGAAAATGTCTTCGACCTCGAGTGGGCGCACGGGATCAAGTACGGCGAGATCCACCATGAGGACGAGGTCCAGTTCTCGAAGTACAACTTCGAGGAGGCGGACACGGCCCTCCAGTTCGCCCTGTTCGACCGGTTCGAGGCCGAAGCGAAGAGGCTCCTGGACATGGATCTGGTCCTTCCCGCCTACGACCATTGCCTCAAGTGCTCGCATACATTCAACATGCTCGACGCCCGCGGGGCCATTTCCGTGAACGAGCGGACGCGGTTCATCGCGCGGGTCCGGCACATGGCCCGCAAGTGCGCCGAGGGATACCTGGCTCTGCGCGGGCGGATGGGCCATCCGCTGTTGAGCGCAAGGTCGTGAGCCTGCTGGTCGTCGAGATCGGCTCGGAGGAGATCCCGGCCCGCTTTATTCCGCCCGCTCTCGACGCCGTGAAGTCGCGGATGGAGTCTCTTTTCGAGCAGGAACACGTTTCTTGGGCGGGCATCGAGACGTTCGGGACTCCCCGCCGCCTCGCCGTCAAGATCGACGGTCTTCCGGACCGCCAGCCCGACCGCGAGAAGGAGGTCGTCGGACCGTCGCGGTCGGCGGCCTTCGACGCCGGGGGGAACCCCACCCGGGCGGCGGAAGGGTTCGCTCGGGCCCAGGGCGTGGCCGTCGAGTCCCTGGTTGTCCGGACGCTCTCGAAAGGAGACTACGTCGCCGCAGTCCAACGGCTGGAAGGCGAGGCGGTCAGGGACGTCCTGGCCCGCCGGCTTCCAGAACTGATCGAAACGATTCCGTTTCCGAAGAGGATGCGCTGGGGCGAGGGCCACGTTGCGTTCGCCCGGCCCGTTCACTGGATTCTCGCCCTTCTCGACGGGGAGGTGATTCCGTTCCAGGCGGCGGGGATCCAGTCCGGCCGCTCCACGCGGGGTCACAGGTTTCTTTCTCCGGATCCGTTTCCCCTCCGACACGCGTCCGAGTATCCGGCCGCGCTCGCGCCGCGGCACGTCATCCCCGACCGGACCGAGAGACGGCGTCGGGTCACCGTGCAGGTCGAGGCGCTCGCCGCCGAAGCGGGCGGTGTCGTAGAGAACGACCCCGCTCTAATCGAGACCGTGACCGATCTGACGGAGTTTCCCGTGGCCGTGCGCGCGTCGTTCGACGCCTCGTTTCTTAACCTTCCCCCGGAGGTGATCGTCTCCGTTCTCCGGGAGCACCAGAAGAACTTCGCCGTTCGCGACGCCGCGGGGCGGCTCCTGCCGCACTTTATCGGCATCTCGAACACTCCGGCCACGAGCATGGATACGGTGCGCGCTGGGTACGAGCGCGTCGTCCGGGCCCGCCTCTCGGACGCGCGCTTCTATTTCGACGAGGACGGGAAGAAGCCGCTCTCGTCGTACGCCGGGAAACTGTCGGGCATCGTGTTCCAGGCCGACCTGGGGACGATGGCGGAAAAAACCGCGCGTGTCGCCCTCCTGACGGAATGGCTGGCGGAATCTCTCAAGGACAAGGTCGATCCGGCGGCGGTGGAAGCGGCGCGGCGGGCCGCGGTCCTCTGCAAGGCGGACCTCGTGACGGGAGTGGTGGGGGAATTTCCGGCGCTCCAGGGGGTCATGGGGAGGGTCTACGCCCTCCGATCGGGCGAGAGCGAAGGCGCGGCCCGGGCGATCGAGGAGCACTACCTTCCCCGGAACGCGGGGGACCGTCTTCCGGAGACCGATGCGGGGGCGCTGGTAGCCGTCGCGGACAGGCTGGACACGATCGCCGGCTGTTTCTCCGCCGGGCTGGTCCCGACGGGCTCCGAGGATCCCTTCGCCCTGCGGCGGCAGGGGAACGGGATCGTCCAGATTCTCCTGGCCAGGAAGTGGGATATCTCGTTCCGCGATCTTTGCGGCACCGCCGCCGGAATCCTCGTCCGGTCCGTTCGAGCCGAATCGCCCGCGCTCGTCTCGTCGCTGGTTTCGTTTCTGGCCGGCCGTCTGGCGTCCCTGCTGGAGCAGGACGGGCACCGTCCGGACACGGTGGAAGCGGTCGGAGCCGTCGGCGTGGATAATCCGGTGGATTTCATGCTTCGGGTGACGGCGCTGACCGTCGTGCGGGGAGGGGAGGATTTCCCGTCTCTCTCCGTGGCGATGAAGAGGGTTGGGAACATCCTCCCGGAAAAGCCGTCCGCGAACGTGGACCGGGCCCGGCTTACGCTCGACGCGGAGAAGGAGCTTTACGCGGCGTTTCTCCGGCTGAAGGGCGTGATCGGCCTGCACATCGACCGGCGGGAGTACCGGGAGGCGTTGATCCAGATCGCGCGGTTCCGCCCTTCGGTGGACCGTTTCTTCAACGAGGTGTTCGTGATGGACAAGGACCCGGAGGTCCGCGACAACCGGCTGGCCCTGCTGGCCGAGATCGCCCGGCTCTTCGGCCGGATTGCGGATTTCTCGCGGCTGGTGTTCGAGGGGGAGAATCGGTGAGTCGGTGAATGGGTGAATCGGTGAAACGGTGAATGGGAAATCGACTCAGCCGCCGGACCACCGAGTTGCCAGAACATCCGGGGAGGCAGGAAAAGCGATGGCTACGGCACAATCGAAGACGAAGTACGTCTACTTTTTCGGCAACGGCAAAGCCGAGGGGCGGGGGGCATGGAAGGACCTCCTGGGCGGGAAGGGAGCGGGCCTCGCGGAGATGACGAACGCCGGCGTTCCCGTTCCGCCCGGCTTTACGATCACGACGGAAGCTTGCAATAAGTTCTACGAGAACGGGAAGAAGGTTCCGGGCGGACTCGACGCGGAGGTGCGGGAGAACCTGGCCCGAGTCGAGGCGGCCGTCGGGCGGGGGTTCGGCGATCCGGAAAAACCCCTTCTGGTCTCCGTCCGCTCCGGCGCGAAGTTCTCCATGCCGGGGATGATGGATACGGTCCTGAACCTGGGCCTCAATGACCGGACGGTCGCGGGGCTGGCCCGGATGACGGGGAACGAACGGTTTGCGTGGGACGCCTACCGCCGGTTCATCCAGATGTTCGGAAGCGTCGTCCTGGGGATCGAGAAGAGCGCGTTCGAGGAAAAGCTCTCCGCGCTCAAGGCGGGGCGGCACGCGAAACTGGACACGGACCTCTCGGCGGACGATCTGAAGGAGCTCGTGAAGACTTACAAGGCCCTCGTCCGGGAGAAGACGGGGCGCGAGTTTCCCGCCGAGCCGGCGGTCCAGCTCGAGATGTCGCGCGACGCGGTGTTCAACTCGTGGCACAACCCGCGGGCCGTCACATACCGGAGGTTGAACGATATTCCGGCCAACCTGGGCACGGCCGTGAACGTGCAGGCGATGGTCTTCGGGAACCTCGGCGAAACGTCGGCGACGGGCGTGGGATTCACGCGCAACCCGTCCACGGGGGAGAAGGAATTCTACGGCGAGTATCTCACGAACGCCCAGGGGGAGGACGTCGTGGCGGGGATCCGGACGCCCCGGCCGATCGCGACGCTGGGCCAGGAGATGCCGGAAGTGTTCAAACAGCTCTCCGAGATCACGACCCGCCTCGAGAAGCACTACCGCGACGTGCAGGACTTTGAGTTCACGGTTCAGGAAGGACGGCTCTACATGCTCCAGACCCGGACGGGGAAGCGGACGGCGCGCGCGGCCGTGAAAATCGCGACGGACATGGTGACGGAGGGGCTCATCACGAAAGAGGAGGCGATTCTCCGGGTGGAGCCGAATCAGCTCGACCAGTTCCTTCATCCGATCCTCGACCCGCGGGCGAACGTCAATGTGATCGCGACGGGACTCCCGGCCTCGCCGGGCGCGGCGAGCGGCCGGATCGTCTTCACGCCGGAGGATGCGGTCATCCGCGGCGCGGTGGAGAAGGTTGTTCTCGTCCGGAACGAGACCTGCCCGGACGACATCCACGGCATGGACGCGGCGCAGGGGATCCTGACGGCGCGCGGGGGAATGACGAGCCACGCCGCTGTCGTGGCGCGCGGAATGGGGAAGTGCTGTGTCGTGGGCTGCGAGGAGATCCAGATCAACGAGGAGGCGCGCCTCTTCCGAGTGAACGGCCACGAGGTGAAGGAAGGCGACTCCATCACGCTCGACGGGAGCACTGGGCGCGTGATCCTGGGCGAGGTTCCCACGATCGAGGCCGCGCTGTCCGAGGAGTACGAGGTGTTCATGAAGTGGGTGGACGAGGCGAGGCGGCTCAAGGTGCGGGCGAACGCGGACGTGCCGCGCGACGCGCGCGCGGCACGACGGTTCGGCGCCGAGGGGATCGGCCTCTGCCGGACGGAGCACATGTTCTTCGCGGAGGACAGGCTTCCGATCGTTCAGCAGATGATCCTGGCGGTCGATACGTCGTCGCGCGTGGCGGCCCTGAACAAGCTCTTGCCGATGCAGAGGGAGGATTTCGTCGGCCTCTTCCGGGAAATGGCGGGCTATCCGGTCACGATCCGTCTCCTCGATCCGCCCCTGCACGAGTTCCTGCCGAAGCGGGAAGAACTGATGACAGAGATCGCCGTCCTCAAGGTGACGGGAAGGGACTCGCGGGAAATCCTTTCCAAGGAGGCGCTCCTGAACCGCGTGGAGTCGCTTCACGAGTTCAATCCGATGCTTGGGCACCGCGGCTGCCGGCTGGGGATCGTCTATCCGGAGATCACGCGGATGCAGGTGACGGCGATCATCGAGGCGGCGTGCCAACTCGACAAGGAGGGGATTCGGGTCGTTCCGGAGATCATGATTCCCCTGGTCGGCCACGTGAACGAGCTCAAGAACCAGAAGGCCCTGGTGGACGAGACGGCCGGCGAGGTTATGAAGCGGACGGGCGTGACGGTCGAATACCTCGTCGGGACGATGATCGAGCTTCCGCGCGCGGCCGTGACGGCCGATCAGATCGCGGAGGAGGCGGAGTTCTTCTCGTTCGGGACGAACGACCTCACGCAGACGACGTTCGGGTTCTCGCGGGACGACGCGGGAAAGTTCATCCGGCACTACATCCAGCACGGGATCCTGGAGAAAGACCCGTTCCAGGTTCTCGACCGCGAGGGCGTGGGCCAGCTCGTGGCGATGGGCGTGGAGAAGGGGCGGAAGACCCGGCCGAAGCTCAAGGTCGGGATCTGTGGAGAGCACGGCGGAGAGCCATCTTCGGTCGAGTTCTGCCACGGTGTGGGGCTCGACTACGTTTCCTGCTCGCCGTACCGCGTGCCGATCGCGCGCGTGGCGGCGGCCCAGGCGTCGATCCGCGAAAAGGGGAAGGCGGCGGGATCGGATCAACGATAGGCCGGTGAATAGGTGAATAGGTGAATAGGTGAATAGAACCCCCTCTCCCTTGGGGAGAGGGTTGGGGTGAGGGTGATACAAGCGATTAGATCGGCTGAAGAAGAACGTTTCATGTCCCGGGCGCTGGAGCTGGCCCGGCTCGGGCGGGGCCGGACGAGCCCGAATCCCCCTGTCGGGGCGGTCGTCGTTTCCAACGGCAAGATCGTCGGCGAGGGGTGGCACCGGAAGGCGGGGACGCCCCACGCCGAGGTCCACGCCCTTGTCGAGGCCGGTCCGCGGGCGCGCGGCGCCTCGCTTTACGTCACGCTCGAACCGTGCTGTCACAGGAACAAACGGACGCCGCCGTGTGTCGACGCGGTCCTGGCGAGCGGCGTTTCTCGCGTCGTCGTCTCGGCGGTCGATCCGAACCCTCGGGTGCGCGGAAAGGGGATCGCCAGCCTCCGGCGCGCGGGCATCGAAGTCGCGACGGGCGTCCTGGAAGAAGAAGGACGCGGCGTCATCCGCGAATATGCCTGGCACGTGAAAACGGGGTTTCCCTTCGTCACGCTCAAGCTGGCCCAGTCGCTGGACGGGAAGATCGCCACGGCGCGGGGGGAGTCGAAATGGATCACGGGCCCGGCGGCGCGGCGGGTCGTCCAGAAGATGCGGGCCGAGGCCGACGCCGTTATGGCGGGGGCGGGGACCGTCCGGCGGGACGATCCCTCTCTGCTTCCCGGGGGACCTTTGCCGCGAGGGTCTGAGGCGGCGGGAGGCCGGCCGCTCCGCGTCATCGTGGATGGGAATCTCTCCATCCCGCCGGGGGCGAAGCTGTTGGCGGACGGAATGGGCCCCGTCTTGATCGCCTGCCGGCGAGATGCTTCTCCGCTCAGGCGGCGGCGGTTGGAAGAAAGGGGCGCCGAGATCGCGGCCTTTCCGGCCGTCAGGGGCGGGATCGACCTCCGGCGTTTGATGGCGGTCCTCGGCGCCCGGGGGGTGATGTCCGTCCTCGTCGAGGGCGGCGGAGACCTGGCGGCTTCTCTCCTTGCGGCCGGTGTCGTGCGGGAAGCCGTCTTCTTCGTCGCCCCTGTCATCATCGGCGGGAAAGATTCCGTTGGAAGCGTCGGGGGCGCGTCGCCGCGGCGTTTGCTCGATGCGATCAGGCTGGGGGAAATGCGCGTTGAGAAGATCGGACGCGACATCCTTATCCGGGCAGATGTAACGGGGGGTAGGGATTAGGTCATCAGAAATACCCCGCTAATCCATGCCCTCCAGTCCCGCTTTTTCGCCGTGGGGAACGGATGTTTACTGGTATAATCGAGGCGATCGGAACGGTCGAAGGAATCGAAATCGGTCGTCTGGGCGGGGCGATGACGATCTCGGCGGCGTTCGCCCGGGCGCTTGTCCGCGGGGAAAGCGTGGCCGTGTCGGGAGTCTGCCTCACGGTCGTGAAGAGGTCGGCCAAGGCCTTCCGCGTGGAGGTTTCGCCCGAGACGCTCAGGCGCACGACGCTAGGGAGACTCGTTCGGGGACAGACGGTCAACCTCGAACGGGCGGCCCGGCTGGGCGACCGCCTGGGGGGCCACTTGGTCTCGGGGCACGTCGACGGCGTTGGAAAGCTCGCGGCGAGCCGGCGGGAGGGGAACGCCAGGGTCCTCGAAATCGATGTTCCGCTCTCTCTCCGGCGTTATCTGATCCCGAAGGGGTCCGTGGCGCTGGACGGGATCTCTCTCACGGTCAACTCGGTCCGCGGGAAGCGCTTCTCCGTGGCGATCATCCCCCACACGGCCGAGGCGACGACCATCGGCGGGAAGAAGGCGGGGGATTCGTTCAACGTCGAGGTGGACCTGATCGGGAAGTACGTCGAACAGCTCGTCCAGCCGTACGGGAAGACGGGGCGGGGAAAAATAAGATTCTAAATTGAAAATTGTAAGTTGGAAATTGGAAATTGGAAATTTGAAATCGAAGATTGCGAGACCGAGACCTGAGATCGACATTCGAGAGAGGACCCGACCGTGACCGAGCCTGAACCGCTCGTCCGATTTGACTCGACTGAAGACGGGATCGCAGCGATCGCAAGGGGGGAGATCGTCGTTCTCGTGGACGACGAAGACCGCGAGAACGAGGGGGACCTCACGCTCGCCGCCGACAAGGTGACGCCCGAGGCGATCAACTTCATGGCGGTCCAGGGCCGAGGACTCATCTGTCTTTCGCTCACGGCGGAGCGCGTGGAGGAGCTTCAGCTCCCGCCGATGGCGCCGGAAAACACGGCGCAGTTCGGAACGGCGTTCACCGTGGCCATCGACGCGCGGGACGGCGTCACGACGGGAATCTCGGCCGCCGACCGGGCGCACACGATCAAGGTGGCGATCGACCCGAAGACAAGGCCGGGCGACCTGGCTCGGCCGGGACACGTTTTCCCGCTTCGCGCGATGCCGGGGGGAGTCCTTCGGCGGGCGGGACAGACGGAGGGCTCGGTGGACCTGGCGCGCCTGGCGGGGCTCTCGCCCGCGGGCGTGATCTGCGAGATCATGAACGAGGACGGCACGATGGCGCGCGTTCCCCAGCTCATCTCCTTCGCCCGCCAGCACGGGCTCAAGATCCTGACGATCAAGGACCTGATCCGCTACCGGATACGGAACGAGCGGCTCATCCACCGCGTGGCGGACGCGGCCATTCCTTCGGCATACGGAGATTTCCGGGCCATTCTGTACGAAAACGATCTCGACCACTACCAGCACATCGCCCTCGTCAAGGGCGAGATCCGCCGGGACGTTCCGACCCTCGTCCGCGTCCACTCCGAGTGCCTTACGGGGGACGTGTTCGGATCGCTCCGGTGCGACTGCGGAGACCAACTTCGCCGGGCGATGGAGATGATCGAGGACGAGGGGTTCGGGGTCGTCGTCTACATGCGTCAGGAAGGGCGCGGGATCGGCCTCGCCAACAAGCTCAAGGCCTACGGCCTGCAGGACGGGGGCAAGGATACGGTCGAGGCGAACGTCGCGCTGGGATTCAAGCCGGATCTCCGCGACTACGGCATCGGGGCGCAGATCCTGGTGGATCTGGGGGTCGGAGAGATCCGCCTCATGACGAACAACCCCCGCAAGATCGTCGGGCTGGAGGGGTACGGTCTCCGCGTCGTCGACCGCGTTCCGATCGAGATCCGCCCGCACGAGACGAACATCCGTTACCTGAGGACGAAGAAGACGAAGCTGGGCCATCTTCTGGACCACGTATGACCGCGATCCGCGGAGAGGCGCGGGCGGACGGGCTTCGCGTGGCGGTCGTCGTGAGCCGCTATCATGAGACGATCACGCGGCGGCTCCTGGACGGGGCGCTGGCCTGCGTCCGGGAGAAGGGCGGCGATCCCGATTCGGTGACGGT
>Ga0154722_1087_pt1 | contig 14365 bp, 14 predicted proteins | sample Rifle2008BG16ft_FD_105730 | JGI IMG/M metagenome (GOLD analysis project Ga0154722, IMG submission 105730) | Nitrospirae bacterium RBG_16_64_22 | reverse complement strand
GTTGCGTGGCAACGGAAATGCACAATTAGAAACAACGTTGCGGAAGCGATGCATCAAATCCAAGGGAAAGTCCCCTGGAAAAACGCCTTGACAGCCGGGGGGAGGTGTAGTGCAATGTATTACCACGATCTCGTCCCTGGAGTATGAATGAGGATCGGCGACTTCGAATGGGACGACGGAAACGTTCTGCACCTCGCGCTCGGCCACGGGATCGAGCCGGACGAGGCGGAAGAGGTCCTTGCGATCGCTCCGCTGGTCCGGAAGACGAAGAAAGGACACTATGCCGCCTTTGGCCGGACGCAGGCCGGCCGTCTGCTGGTGATTGTGTTCGAGAAGAGGGCGTCCGAACGCGTCCGGGTCATAACGGGATGGGACATGAGCGGGACCGAGCGGCGGTACTACCAGAGCGCAAGAAGGGGAGCGGGTCCATGAGTATGCCGAAGAAACGGAGAGAAACGATCGCGGAATACTACGACCGCCGGGGCGTCTTGAGCGATCTCGTCGAGGAGCCCGTGGAGTTTGCTCTTGATGAAGAACTTCGGGAACAGATATTGAAGGGAAAGCGGAAGAGGCGGCTGAAGAATCTCTCGATCAAGCTCGACGCCGCGCAGATCCTCGCGCTCCGCAAGATCGCGACGATGCAGTCGATTCCGTATCAAACGCTGATCCGCAAGTGGCTGGCTGACATGATCCGGAAGGAGCTTCGCCTGACAGCGTGAGAGGGAGACCGACCGGGAAGCAAAAACCGACGCACGCGACGGCCACTGCGTCTGCGGGAGTTCTGCTGTCCAACGGAACGGCCCGTCCTGCCTGACTCCGGACCAGTGAAAGCCAAGCGTACCCCGGACGCTATCCCTTCTTTCGCTTCGCGTCGTGACCGGTGAGGTCTCGCTTCCGCAGGCGGATCGACTTCGGCGTTACCTCTACCAGCTCGTCATCGGCGATGAACTCGATGGCCCGTTCCAGCGTCTTCTCGCGCGGCGGGGTGAGGCGGATCGCCTCGTCGGCGCCGGCGGCGCGGATGTTCGTGAGGTGCTTCATCTTGCAGGGGTTCACGCGAAGGTCGTTCGTCCGCGCGTGCTCGCCGACGACCATCCCCTCGTAGATCGGCTCGCCCGGCTCGACGAAGAGGACGCCCCGCTCCTGGAGGTTCCAGAGGGCGTAGGCGACCGCGGTCCCCGTCTCCATCGAGATGAGCGACCCTCGCAGGCGGCCGGGGATCTCCCCGGCGAACGGCCGGTAGGAGTGGAACGTGTGGTTGAGGATCCCCGTCCCGCGGGTATCGGTGAGGAACGCGTTCCGGTAGCCGAAGAGCCCTCGTGACGGAACGAGGAACTCGAGCCGCACCGTCCCGTCGCCGAGGCTCGTCATGTCCTGCATCTCCGCCCGGCGCGGGCCAAGGGTCTCCATCACGACGCCGACGTACTCCTCGGGGACGTCGATCAGAACGGTCTCGAACGGCTCGTTCACTTCCCCGTCGATCTCCCGCAAGATGACCTCGGGCCGCGAGACGGCCAGCTCGTGGCCTTCCCGGCGCATTGTCTCGATGAGGATCGAGAGATGGAGTTCCCCCCGCCCCGAGACCTTGAAGACCTCCGGCTGGTCGGTCTCCTCCACACGGAGCGCAACGTTGGACCGGAGCTCCCGCATGAGCCGCTCGCGGAGGTTCCGGGACGAAACGTATTTCCCTTCCCTTCCCGCGAAAGGCGAGTTGTTGACGATGAAGTAGATCGAGAGCGTCGGCTCGCCGATGGAGAGCGGGGGAAGGGGGGTGGGCCGCTCGGGGTCGGTCAGCGTCTCGCCGATTTCCACCTCGTCGAAGCCGGCGAGAAGGACGATGTCGCCCGCGCGCGCCTCCGCGAGCGGGGTCCGGCGGAGCCCCTCGTAGACGAAGAGATGCGTGACCTTCGCCTTGACGGCGGCCCCGTCGACCATGACGCGGGCGGCCGTCTCGCCCGGCGCGATCCGCCCGTTCATGACGCGGCCGAGCGCCATCCGGCCGATGTAGTTGTCGTATTCGATCGACGTGACCTGCATCTGGAAGGGAATCGCGGGATCTCCCGCGGGAGCGGGCACGTGCTCGAGAATCAAGTTGAACAGAGGCCCCAGGTCCGTCTCCGGACCGGCCGGATCGAGGCGCGCGTACCCTTCCTTGGCCGAGACGAAGATGACGGGGAAGTCGAGCTGGGCTTCGGTCGCGTTCAGCTCCACGAAGAGATCGAAGACCTGATCGACAACCTCGTGAGAGCGCGCGGCCGGCCGGTCGATCTTGTTGACGACGACGATCGGCCGGAGCCCCAGATCGAGGCTCTTCCGGAGGACGAACTTCGTCTGGGGCATCGGCCCCTCGCAGGCGTCCACGAGGAGCAGAACGCCGTCTACCATCGTCAGGACGCGCTCCACCTCCCCGGAGAAGTCGGCGTGGCCTGGCGTGTCGACGATATTGAAGCGGCGATCGCCCCAGTGGACCGACGTGGCCTTGGAGAGGATCGTGATCCCCCGTTCCTTCTCGAGGTCGTTCGTGTCCATGACCCGCTCTGCAACGGCCTCTCCCGTCCGGAAGACGCCGGCCTGGCGGAGCATTTTGTCGACGAGCGTCGTTTTCCCGTGGTCGACGTGGGCGATGATGGCGATGTTCCGGACGTCCGTCCGGACGGCTGTCTGAGTCAGAGCGTTCAAAGAGTTCTCCTGCGGGATAAGCGCACAAAAAAGCCCCGAGACTCTCCCGGGGCTCTCCGGTTGCACGTCCTATTTATACCAGAGCGAGGCGTCTTCCTACAAGGGAGCATATTGCTCCGCTTCTCCTGACATCCATCCCCGCGGCCGCTCGTCAGGCGACGTTGACTGAGAAGCGTTTCCAGGGGTGATCGGCGGCGGCGATTCTCCCGGCGAGCCCCCGCTCATCGAAGCGCCCGAAGGCCTGGGAATTGTCCCAGAGATCGAGCGTCGCCCCGCCCTGGTCCACACGGAACCGGCCGCCTCCGATCACGACGATATCAGGCGAGTCAACGACGAGAGCTTGCTTGCCTGTCCGGTGATGGGGAATATCGCTCTCTTCGAGGAAACGGGCGAGTATCTGCGTGTGGTAGCCGTCAAGCGCCGCCTGGGAGAAGATCAGGTGCTCCTGGCCGCGCCATCGAAGCTGGAGGAACTTGCCGGCGATCCCGGCCGGAGCTCCTTGGGCGCCGGCCTCGATGTAGACAACGATGCGGGTCTTGGTTTCACGCAAGGCAAGAGCCTCCGCCAGACGTTTCTGTCGCGGGCTATCCCGTCCGCCTTCGCCCGTGCCTTCCCGTTCGTCCTGCGCCTCGCATTCTAGCCCCGGCTTATCCTGTGGGCGCAACAGAAAGTAAGCCCAAGAGCCCAAGGGGGGACGGGTTCCGTTTTGTTTTCTAGCGGACCATGGTCTAATTGTCAATTCAACTTACAATCAGCAACCATTTAAGATCGCCTCCCCCCTTGGGGCTGTATTACTCCTCAATATTCTTCGGCAGTCCCTTCGTCCGGAGGCGATTCCCTGGGCAAGGGGCGGCCTGTTCTGATACCCTATCATTCGGTTTGACCGCGGAGATCACGGAGAACGCAGAGGATTGACGGATCTGTGGAGAACGAGACCATCCTGTGCGATTCTTTCTCCGCGCGCTCCGCGCCCTCTGCGGTAAATGAACCGCTCTTTCAGGGTTCACCCGGCTTTCTTGCTGGCATTCGGGACTCTTCGTGGAAAGCATTCGCCTGTCAAAATTGATGGCCTCACGGGGGATATGCTCCCGGCGGGAGGCGGATGCCTTCATCGAGCGGGGCTGGGTCCGCGTGGACGGCGAGGTGGTCGACACCCTCGGAACGAAGGTCCGCCCCTATCAGGTCGTCACGCTGAGCGAGGAAGCGCGAGCCAGTCAGAGCGAGACCGTCACCTTCCTGCTCAACAAGCCAATCGGGTACGTCTCCGCACAGCCGGAGAAAGGGTATCCACCCGCCGTTTCGCTGATCGCCGAGGCAACTCGCCTCAAGGGAGACCGCTCTCCGCGGAAGTTCGATCGATCCCACTTGAAGGGACTCGCCCCGGCCGGGAGGCTCGATATCGATTCGACCGGCCTCCTGGTCCTCACCCAGGACGGCCGGATCGCGCGGCAGTTGATCGGAGAAAACTCGGAAGTGGAGAAGGAGTACCTTGTCCGCGTCCAGGGCGACGTGACCGAAGAGGGACTGCGCCTCCTCCGGCACGGGCTTTCGCTGGATGGAAAGGCGCTCCGGCCGGCGGACGTCTCGCGGCTGAACGGCGATCAGCTCAAGTTCGTCCTGAAGGAGGGAAAGAAGCGGCAGATCCGCCGAATGTGCGAGCAGGTCAAGCTGAAGGTCGTCGGCCTGAAGCGGGTGCGGATCGGCCGTGTCCCCCTGGGGGGCCTCCCGGTCGGGCAGTGGCGTTACCTGGGCGAGGACGAGCGATTCGGCTGAAGCCAAGCGGTCTCACGCCTTGCCGGCGCCTTTTTCCAGCATCTCCTCCGCGTGCCTGCGCGTGACGGGCGTGACGCTCTTTCCGCCCAGCATCCGGGCGATCTCCTCGACCCTCTCGGTTTGCGAAAGCGCGCGGACGCTCGTGACCGTCCGGTCCTTCCGGACCTCCTTCTCGACGCTGAGCTGAGTGTCCGCGAGGCTCGCGACCTGCGGGAGGTGGGTGACGCAGAAGACCTGCGCGCCGCGGGAGAGTCGCTTGAGCCGCTCGCCGACGGCCGAGGCGACGGCCCCTCCGACGCCGGCGTCCACCTCGTCGAAGATGAGGACGGGGACCGGCGAGGCGGCGATGGACAGACTCTTGAGGGCGAGCATCACGCGCGAGATCTCCCCGCCGGAAGCGATCCGGGCCAGGGGACGCGGTTCCTCGCCCGGGTTGGCCGAAAAGAGGAACTCTGCCGTCTCGCCTCCCGCGCTGTTCCACGGCGGATTGCCCTCGACGGGAGAGAACCGGACGGTCAGGCGCGCATGCGGCATCCCGAGGGCTTCGAGCTCTCCCGCGATCTGCTTCTCCAACGAGGCGGCCGCCTTTTTTCGTTTCGACGTCAGCGCGGCGGCTTCGCGGCCCAGGTCCGCCGAGGTCCGGTCGATTTCCCGGGAGAGCGCCTCCCGGCGTTCCCCGGCCGTCTCCGTCTCCGCAAGGGCGTTTCGGATCGTCTCGGCGCGGGCCAGGATGTCCGCGATCGTCCCTCCCCATTTTTTCTTGAGCCGCTCAATCTGAAAGAGACGTTCCTGGACCTCCCTCTGGCGCTCGGGGTCGAATTCGATCTCTTCCAGGTAGGCCCGGAGGTTCGATCCCGCCTCGCCCGCCAGAAGGCGCGCCTGCTCCAGCATCTCCGCTGTCTCGGACAGCCGGGGATCTATCGCGGAGAGGTCCTTGAGAAGTGCGCGAGATCGCGAGAGGAGGGTAGCGGCGTCCGGCTCGCCTTCCGCGAGCAGGGTGTGGGCCTCGGACGCTCCCGCCGAGAGTTTCTCGGCGTGGGTCAGGACCTGCGCCTCCCGGCGGAGCTTGTCGTCTTCGCCGTCGATCAGCTTGAGGTCCTCGATTTCTCTCAATTGAAACCGGTACAGATCCTCTTTTTCCGCCCGGTCCCGCTCGCGGACCTCTATCTCCTCCAGCCGGCGGCAAAGGTCGCGATACCCGGCGAAGCGGGCCTGAAAAGCCTCGCGGTCTTCGGCCGTGCCTCCGAAAGCGTCAAGGAAAAGAAGGTGATGGGACGCGTGCAGGAGGGACTGATGGGCATGCTGGCCGTGGATGTCGACGAGAAGCTCGCCGATCTCCTCCAGGAGAGAGAGGGGGACGGGGCTCCCGTTCAGGTAGGCCCGGTTCCGCCCGGCGCGGGAGAGGACGCGCTTGAGGATGAGCGGCTCGTCCGCGGGGAGGGCGCCGTCGAGACGCGCGGCGGCCCGCTTCCGGACCGGCTCCGGCGGCTCGAAGACCGCTTCGACGGCCGCCTCGTCGGCTCCGGTCCGGATCCATTCACCCACGGCCCGCTCGCCGAGAAGAAGGGCGAGCGCGTCGACGAGGATCGACTTCCCCGCACCCGTCTCCCCCGTGATCGCCGTGAAACCCCCGGCGAAGCCCTGCTCGAGGGCGTCGATCAGCGCGAATTGTCGGATGTGGAGTTCGCGGAGCATACCAACCTGGCCCACCCGGCCGGACGCCCGCCCCGCGATCCCCGCGGGGCGCGGTTACCCATCGTTTAGCACAAACCGCGCGTTTCGGACAAGCGGACCGGGGGATAGGTCTATGTTCCCGCGGCGGCGGTCAGGCGGTGAGGAGCTTGTCGATCTTGGACTTGAGGTTTCCCTTTGGGACGGCGCCCACGACGGTGTCCACGACCTGCCCGCCCTTGAAGAACATGAGCGTGGGGATCCCCATGATCTTGTACCGGCCCGCAATGGCGGGATTCTCGTCGGTGTTGAGCTTGACCACCTTCACCCGGCCCGTGTACTCAGCCGCCATGTCGTCGACGATCGGCGCGATCATCTGGCACGGCCCGCACCAGACGGCCCAGAAGTCGACGAGGACGAGCCCGTCGTGTTTGAGGACTTCCTGTTCCCAAGACTGCTCGTCAACCTTCACGGCATTTCCCATTGAATCCCCCAGTCGTCGCGCTCCCCGCCAGTGGACGGGGACGGCCAAATCTTAGCAAGATCGCCCGCGTCCGTCCACCCTTGACGGGACGTTTCGCAGGCCGGACCGATCGCAATAGAAAGGGGACCTCGGATCTCTCCGAGATCCCCTTGGCCCGGTTGTGTCCGAAAGCGGAGGGGCCTTAGTACATCCCGCCCATTCCACCGCCTCCCGGCATCGCCGGTTCCGGCTTCTCTTCGGGAAGCTCGGTGACCATCACGCTCGTCGTGAGCATGAGGGCGGCGACCGACGCGGCGTTCTGGAGCGCGAAACGGGTGACCTTCGTCGGGTCGATGATGCCCGTCTGCATCATGTCCACGTACTTGTCCGTGGCCGCGTCGAAGCCGATGTTCTTCGGTTCGGACTTGACCTTCTCCACGATCACCGATCCCTCGAGGCCCGCGTTGGCCACGATCTGCCGGATCGGCTCTTCGAGCGCCCGCTTGACGATCTTGACGCCGACCTGCTGGTCGTGGTCGAGCTTCAGCTTGTCGAGCGCGGGGATACAGCGGAGTAGCGCGACGCCGCCGCCGGGGACGATTCCCTCTTCGACGGCCGCGCGGGTGGCGTGCAGGGCGTCCTCGACCCGCGCCTTCTTCTCCTTCATCTCCGTCTCCGTCGCGGCGCCGACGTTGATCACGGCCACTCCGCCGACGATCTTCGCCAGCCGCTCCTGGAGCTTCTCGCGGTCGTAGTCGGAGGTGGTCTCCTCGACCTGGGCCTTGATCTGCTTGACGCGGCCCTGGATCTTGGCCGAGTCGCCCGCTCCCTCGACGATCGTCGTGTTCTCCTTGTCGATAGTGATCCGCTTGGCCCGCCCGAGGTCGCCGATCTTCACGTTCTCGAGCTTGACGCCGATGTCCTCGGAGATCATCTGTCCGCCCGTCAGGACCGCGATGTCCTCCAGCATGGCCTTCCGCCGGTCGCCGAATCCCGGGGCCTTGACGCCCGCGCAGAAGAGTGTTCCGCGGAGCTTGTTGACGACCAGGGTCGCCAGCGCCTCTCCCTCGACGTCCTCGGCGATGATGAGGAGCGGCTTGCCCATCTTGGCGATCTGCTCGAGGATCGGCAGGAGGTCCTTCATGTTGCTGATCTTCTTCTCGCTGATGAGGATGTAGGGATTTTCGAGGTTCACCTCCATCCGCTCGGCGTCGGTCACGAAGTAGGGAGAGATGTACCCCCTGTCGAACTGCATTCCCTCGACGACGTCGAGCGAGGTCGACATCGACTTGGCCTCCTCGACCGTGATGACGCCGTCCTTGCCGACCTTCTCCATCGCCTCGGCGATCAGGTCGCCGATCGTGGAGTCGTTGTTCGCCGAGATGGTGCCGATCTGGGCGATCTCTTTCTTGTCCGCCGTCGGCTTGCTGATGGCCTTGAGCTCGGAGACGACGACCTCCACGGCCTTCTCGATGCCGCGCTTGACGTCCATCGGGTTGGCGCCGGCCGCGACGACCTTGGCGCCCTCGCGGAGGATCGCCTGGGCCAGGACCGTCGCCGTCGTCGTGCCGTCCCCGGCGACGTCGCTCGTCTTGCTGGCGACCTCGCGGACGAGCTGGGCGCCCATGTTCTCGTAAGGGTCCCTCAGCTCGATCTCCTTGGCCACCGTCACGCCGTCCTTCGTGATCGTGGGAGCGCCGAACTTCTTGTCGATGACGACGTTCCGCCCCTTGGGGCCGAGGGTCGCCTTGACCGCGTCGGCAAGCTGGTTCACGCCGCGGAGCATCGCCCCGCGCGCCTCGTCGTTGAATATCATCTGCTTAGCCATTCAGAACCTCCTTTGTGGTCAAATCGGCTCCGGGATTCGGACAGGACCGTCCCCCGGTCAGGGACTGCCGGGCGCGGCCCGATCGGGCTATCCCGCGAAAATGCCGAGAATGTCTTCCTCTTTCAAGATCAAGTAGTCGATGCCGTCGACGACGATCTTGGATCCCGAATACTTGTCGAAAAGGATCGTCTCGCCGACCTTGACTTCCTTGACCTCGCTTCCGACGGCTTCGACGGTGCCGCGCTGAGGCTTCTCCTTGGCGGTATCCGGAATGAAGAGCCCTCCCGCGCTCTTCTCGTCCTCTTCGTTGTACCGGACGAACACGCGCTCCTTGAGAGGCTTGAAGCTCACCTTCGATTTCGATTCGGTCTTCGTTGTCATTCGTTCCTCCTTGTTTCCTGAGGGCCACGCGGGCCCGTTACAGTATCTGTCCCCACCGGAGCACCCCGTTGACGGGAGGGTCAAGCCGGAATTGCCCATGATGATCGGAAGCCTGTCGAGGCCGGCGGAGTCATTCCGGGGAAAAGATCCGGGCCACAATGCGGCCCGGTGCGGAGGAGATAATAATCACCTGGACGTTCCAAAGCAAGGGGGGGATGAAAAAAAAGATCCCCCCTTTCAGGCTCGTCGGGGCAACATGTTGATCTTTCGGCGGTTTCCGGCCGCACATTTCAAGCCTTGGCCCCGCCCTGGTCCTTAAGCCTCCGTGCTTTCTTCCCTAGGGCGTTGCCGCCGGCGGGTTAACCTGACTCGCCGGGGGAAGGTTTCGGAAGACCCTCCACGACTTCAGGAGATCGACGGCCCGCTTGAGCTGAGGGTCGTCGCGGGGCGAGTCCCCGGGCCGCCGGGGCTCCGTCTTCTTGGCGGGCTGGTCTTTCTTGAGGTCCTTGATCGCCGGCTCCTTTTGGGGGGCCTGATCGTTCGGGAGGTGCCGATCGAGGTCCTTCTCCCGCGGACGGTCGACGCCAGCCGCGAGTTCAGGCTCCCGCCCTTCCGCGTCCACGAGGATGTCCGGGGCGATCCCGGTGTTCTGGATCGACCGGCCCTTGGGCGTGTAGTACTTGGCCGTCGTGAGCCGGATTCCGGAACCGTCGGTCAGAGGCAGGACGGTCTGGACGGACCCTTTCCCGAACGTCTGGGTCCCCATGACGACGGCCCGGCCCCAGTCCTGGAGGGCGCCCGCGACGATCTCCGAGGCCGACGCGCTCCCCTCGTTGACCAGGACGACGATCGGGATTCCCTGGAACGTTTCCTCTTCGCGCGTAAAGAACTCGTCCTTGTCCCCCCGCCGCCCCTTGATGTAGACGACGAGCTTCTTCGGCGGGAGGAAGAAGTCGGCCGCCTCGACGGCCTGGTTCAAGAGGCCGCCCGGGTTGTTCCGGAGATCGAGGACCAGGGCAGTGACCTTCGCTTCCTTCATTTTTGCGATCGCCTTTGCGAGGTCCTCGCTCGTCCTCTCCTGGAACTGGGTGATCCGGATGTATCCGACGCCGTCGCCCAGGTCCTTGTGCCGGACGCTCTGGATCTTGATGATGTCGCGGGTAATCGTGAAATCCTTCGGTGCGGCGAACTCGTCGCGGAGGATCGTGAGCGTAACCTGCGTCCCCTTGGGGCCCCGCATCTTTTCCACCGCTTCCGTCAGGGTCATGTCCTTCGTCGATTTCCCGTCGACCTTGACGACCTTGTCGCCGGGGCGGATCCCCGCCTTGTCGGCGGGCGTCCCCTCGAGCGGGGCGATGACCGTGAGCATCGCGTCCTTGATCCCGATCTGGATCCCGATCCCGCCGAACTCCCCCTTCGTCTCGACCTGCATCTCCTTGTACTGTTCCGGCTTCATGAAAGCCGAGTGGGGATCGAGCGTGTTCAGCATCCCGCGGATGGCGCCGTAGACGATCTCCTTCGTCTTAACATCCTCCACGTAATTCTTCTGGACGAGCGAGAGGACCTCGGTGAACACCTTGAGGGTCTCGTATCCTTCCATGTCGGCGACGGCCATGACCTTGGGGACGAGACCCCGGCCGACCAGAAGGCCGGCGGCCATCGTAACGCCGAGAAAGACCATGACGATCGTCGTTCGCTTCGCTGTGCTTCCCAAGAAAACCTCCAGATTTCGCGTCATCCAGATTTGGCGCCAATATTGGCATCAAAGGAGTGCCGTGCCGCCGGCTTGGTGGAATTCGTCAATATGATACCTAAGAAACCTTCCGACGCTCAACGCGTTTTTTTGAGCCACTGAAGCGGATCGAGCGGTTCGGTCCGGTCCCGGATCTCGAAATAGAAGAGGCTCCCCCTGGGCGAGCCCCCCTCGCCCGACCGTCCGATCGGATGTCCGCGGGACACGCGCTGTCCCACGGCGGTCATGATCTCGGCCAGCCGGGCGTAGAGCGAGTAGTAGTGGTCGCCGTGGCTGAGAACGATCAGGTTGCCGAACCCCTTGAACCAGTCGGCAAAGATCACGACGCCTTCATGGACCGACTTGATCTCCGTTCCCGCCGTGGACTCGATCTCGACGCCGTTCCGCGTGAACGTGGCGCCGAGCTCCGGGTCCTTGTACGGCCCGAACGGGCCGACTACTTTTCCCCGGGCGGGCCAGGGCAGGCGCCCTTTCTCGCGGGCGAAGCCGCTGCCGCGATGGGGCTGAAGCTCGCGCTTCTTGGGGAGCTCCGTCATGAGGGTCTTCAGCCTCTGGGCGGCCTCGCGAAGGCCCAGGATGACTTCCTCGCCGATTTTCTTTTCCTTCCGGATCTGGGCCAGGAGGGCGTTCTTCCGCGTTCGCTCCCCGGCGACCGCCCCCTTGGCCTTCTCGACGTCGGCCTCCAGGACCTGGAGGTCCCGCCGTTTGGCCTCGATCTCCTCGGACTTCACGACGAGCCGCGAGAGCATCGTCTGGTAGGTCACGATCGACTGGCGGTCCTGGTCGGCGATCCGGGCCAGGTAATTCAGGCGGCGCATGCCGGCCTGAACGTGAGGCGCGGAAAAGAAGGCCTGCGCCGCGCCCTGGCGGTTGCTCTTGTAGATCGACCGCAGGCGCGCGGAGAGAAGCTTCTTCTGCTCCGAGAGCTTCCTCTCGAACCCGGACTGCTCCTGCTTGAGCCGGTTGTATTCCCTTCGCGACTCCTCCATCCGGCGCCGGATGGAGAAGAGCTCCTTCTCCTTCTCGTTCAGGTCCCGGTCGATCTCGTCCATCTGGGCCATGACCGAGCGTTCCTGGCGGGCGGCTTCGCGGACCTTCTGGGTTTCCTCGCGGATCTGCTTCTGGATCTCGCCCAGCTTTTTCTTGGGGGACGGCTGGGAGGACGCAGAGGCGTCCGTTAGCGGGAGGAGGACCAAAATGAGAAGCGCGAGGAGTCGGAGGCCGGTCATTTCTCGAGAAGGCGCCCGGTCGAAATGCGGCTTCCGATCCATCCCAGGGCGATTCCGAAAAGCTCGAGCCCGGCGGCCGCGGAGAGGGGGAGACGTTCGATCCGGACGCTTCCCACCAGGAGGTGCGAGGTCCGTCCCAGCTCGAAATTGACCCACCCGACGAGGGCCGCGAGGACGGCCAGAGCCGCCGCCGCGCCCAGCCCCCCCTGGATCATCCCTTCCAGAACGAACGGGGTGCGGATGAACGAAGGGGTCGCCCCAAGGATGCCCAGCACCTCGACCTCGTCGCGGCGGGCGTAGATCGTGAGTTTGATCGTGTTCGCCACGAGAAAGACGACGCCCGCGGCGATCAGGCCGCCGCCCGCGAGGCTGACGATGCGGAGCACGCCCATGATGAGGGAGAGGTTGGATATCCACTCCTGGCCGTACTGGATTTCGGCGGCGCCGGGGAGAGCCTTGAGCCGGCGCGCGAGGGCCTCCACTTCTACGAGCGTTCGGGCTTCGGGCTTTAGCTTGATGTCGATGGAGGCCGGGAGGGGGTTCTCGCCCAGCCCTTCCAGGAGGGATTTCTGATCGCCGAGCTCCTTCTTGAACGTCTTGAGGGCCTCCTCGGGGGTCGTGTGGGCGGCTGAGGCCACCTCGGGCTGCCGGCGGACGGCGGCGAGAAGGGCGGCCGCTTCCTTCGATCCGGTCCCGTCGGCGAGATAGACGCTCACCTGGAACCCCTCGCTCCACCGGTCGAGGAGGCGCGTGAAGTTGTGGGCGGTCAGAATGAAAAGACCCAGGATGGAGAGGGCGATCGACGTAGCCAGGAGGGCGAGGACCGACGAGACGCCCCCCGATCGGATCCCGCGGAGCGCCTCCGCCGCGGCGTACGCGAACCGGCCGATCATTCCGGCTCTCCCCCCTGGACGACGTGTCCCGTCTCCAGGGCGATCACCCGCCGGTGGGCGGAAGTGACGATTTCGCGGTTGTGCGTGGCGATCAGGACGGTCGTGCCCCGGGCGTTCGCGTCCTTGAAGAGGTCGATGATCGACCAGGAGGTCTTGGGGTCGAGGTTCCCCGTCGGCTCGTCCGCGAGGAGGATCGTGGGCTCATGGACGAGCGCCCGGGCGATCGCGATCCTCTGCTGCTCGCCGCCGGAGAGATGGATCGGGAGGTTGTCGCGCTTGTTCAGGAGCCCCACGCCGGCCAGGATGCCGTCGACCCGCCGGGCGATTTCCCGCGCAGGGACGCCGGAGACGCGCAGGGCGAGGCCCACGTTGTCGAAGACCGACCGCCGTGGAATCAGCTTGTAGTCCTGGAAGACGACGCCGATGTTCCGCCGGAGGAAGGGAAAGCTCTTCCGCTTGAGACGGGCGATGTCCCAGCCCGCGACGAGGATCTGCCCCTCGTCCGCCCGCTCGGCCCCGAAGACGAGCTTGAGGAGCGTGCTCTTCCCGGCGCCCGTCGGTCCGGTGAGAAAGGCCATCTCCCCTTTGTCCACGCGCAGGGAGATGTCCTGCAGGGCCGGCCAGCGGTTGTCGTACCGTTTCGTGACGTGGTAGAAGCGGATCATAAGGCCGCGGCGGGACGGAGGGGCCGCGTCATGAGGCGTCGGACGGCTTGGGCGTGTCTTCCCCTTCTTCCTTGAGCAGGTAGCCCAGGACGACTTCGTCCAGGCTCTTGTCGGAGATCACGGCCTCGCCGAACCTCCCCTTCCCGCCCTCGCCGGAGGGCTGGCCCAGGCGCCCGGCCTTGATGTCCGAAATGACCGACCTGTGCTGTTCCTCCATGAGCTCCCGGACGACGTCCGAAAGGCAGTCCGCCGCCAGGATGTCGGCGTAGCTCGTCTTCTTGGAGGCGATGATCGCCCCTCCCTGGTAGACCAGCGTCACGATCGTCGGGTTCTTGAGCCCGTTATCTTCCGTCTGGATGTGGAAGACCTTCCCCGCGACCGTGCAGTCCGTGTTGAAACCCGAAAGCATCGGGCCCCTCCCTGGAACCTGGAACCTGAAACCTGGTGAATTCACTATAAGAAAAAGACCCGCGCTTTTCAAGTGAGGGTTTGGGCGGAGGGTTTGGACGGGCGGTCCCGTTCCTGCGGGCAGCGTCCGCGCCGGCAAGCGCACGCGCTTTGGCCGAAAACGCCTTGACTTCCCAACAGTCCGTCCATAGGCTTTTCTGGTCGGGAATATCCGAGAGGCATCCCATTCCCAGCCTCGACGCATCCGGAACGCAGACCGGGAAACGGCCAATGGGGAGGTCGGCGAAATGAGCGAGTCTGCCACGAAGTTCTGCTTTGCCTGCGCGGCGGCCATCGATGCGCGGGCAGAAATCTGCCCGAAGTGCGGCGTGAGACAGCAGGCGGACCCGGCCGTCCGCCAGGCATCGGGAACCAAAATGGCGGCCGGGCTATGCGGCATCTTCCTGGGGGCGTTCGGCATCCACAAGTTCATCCTGGGGCTCACGACGCCCGCCGTCATCATGCTCCTCGTCAGCGTCCTGACCTGCGGCATCGGCGCCATCCCCATGGGCATCATCGGGCTGGTGGAAGGGATCATCTACCTGACCAAGTCCGACGAGGAGTTCTACGAAACCTACATCGT
>Ga0154722_1020_pt1 | contig 14423 bp, 12 predicted proteins | sample Rifle2008BG16ft_FD_105730 | JGI IMG/M metagenome (GOLD analysis project Ga0154722, IMG submission 105730) | Nitrospirae bacterium RBG_16_64_22 | reverse complement strand
CGAGGACTTTGTGGGGCAGGCGCATCTGGTCGGGCCGGCGTCGCTCCTTCGCCGCGCCGTCGAGACGGAGAGGTTTTCCTCGCTCATTTTCTACGGGCCGCCGGGGTCTGGGAAGACGGCCCTGGCGGGCGTGATCGCAAACACAGTGGGGGCGGCCTTCGTTCCGCTGAACGCCGTCACGGCGGGCGTCGCCGATCTGCGCGCCGCGATCCGGGACGCGAATCTCAGGTGGCGGACGTCCGGCCGCCGGACGATTCTCTTCATCGACGAGATCCACAGGTTCAACCGGGCACAGCAGGACGCGCTCCTTCCGGACGTTGAGCGCGGCACGGTGATCCTGATCGGCGCGTCCACCCAGAACCCGTTCTTCGCGGTCATCCCGGCCCTCGCCTCGCGGTCTCTCGTCTACGAGCTGAGGCCGCTGGGGGACGAAGAGATCGAGGCGATCGTGGACCGGGCCCTCGCGGACCGCGAACGCGGCCTGGGGGCGATCGCGGTCCGCCTGACGCCGGAGGCCCGCGGATTCGTCGTGCGCTCCTCCGGCGGAGACGCGCGGCGGGCGCTCAACGCCCTGGAGATGGCGACGGCCGTCGCTTCGCCAGATTCGGAAGGGACGCTCGTCATCGACCGGGCCGTCCTGGAAGAGATCTTCCAGAAGAAGGCGCTGGTCTACGGTTCGGGAGATCCGCACTACGACACGGCTTCCGCGTTCATCAAGAGCCTGCGCGGGTCCGATCCCGACGCCGCGATCTACTGGATGGCGAAGATGATCGTCGGGGGCGAGGACCCGCTCTTTGTCGCCCGGCGCCTCGTGATCTCGGCGGCGGAGGACGTGGGGAACGCCGATCCGCGGGCGCTCCAGGTGGCGGTCGCGGCGTTCCACGCCGTGAAGGAGATCGGGATGCCGGAGGGCCGGATTCCTCTGGCCCAGGCGGCCGCGTATATCGCGTGCGCGCCCAAGAGCAACGCGGCCTATTCGGCGATCGACGCCGCGGTCTCGGAGATCGAGACCGGCCGGGTGTTGGCGGTGCCGCCGCATCTTAGAGACGCGAGCTATCGGAGCGCGACGCGCCTCGGCGCCGGGAAGGGGTACGTCTATCCTCACGATGCGCCCGGTCACGTGGCCCGGCAGGACTACCTGCCGGAGAGCCGGTTCTACTATTTTCCTTCGGATCAGGGAGAGGAAGAGGAGATCGGGAAACGTCTCAAGCACCTCCGCCGGATCGTTCGGGGCGAGGCCCCGCGGGATCCGGGCGGAGAGGAGGGTTGAATGGAAACGAGCATGCTCATCACCATCGGTCTATTGGTTGGCGGAGTGGCCGCCGGCCTGGTCGTCGGATTCTTGTTGCGGGGGGCCGCGGGGACGCAGGCGGTCAAGGAGGCCCGGGAGTCGGCCGAGCGGATTCTTCATTCGGCCCAGCGTGAGGCCGACGCGCGGAAAAAGGAGGCCGAGATCGAGGCCAAGGACACGCTTCTGCGGTCGCGCACCGACTTTGAATCGGAGATGAAGGCCCAGCGGGCGGAGATCACAAACGCCGAGAAGCGTCTCGGCGTGAAGGAAGAGCACCTCGAACGGCGCTCGGCGCAGACGGAGCAGAAGGAGAACGAAATCACCCGGCGCGAGCAGGCGGTCACCGGACTCGAAGCCCACGTCCGGGAACAGGACCGTATGGCGGAGAAGCTTCTCGGCGAGGCCCGCCTGCGCCTGGAGGAGACGGCGGGCATGACGGCCGAGGAGGCCAAGCGGCACCTGGTCGCGTCGCTCGAGGAGGAAGCGCGCCACGACGCCGCGCTCTTCGTCAAGCGGATCGAGGACGAGGCGCGCGAGAACGCGGAGAAGAAGGCCCGCCACATCGTGACGGTCGCGCTCGAGCGGGTCGCCGGCGAGCATGCGGCGGAGATCTCCGTTTCGGCGGTGAGCCTCCCGTCCGACGAGATGAAGGGGCGGATCATCGGGCGCGAGGGGAGAAACATCCGCGCCCTCGAGACCGCGACGGGCGTCGACCTCGTGATCGACGACACGCCCGAAGCTGTTCTCATCTCCTGCTTCGACCCGGTCCGGCGCGAGATCGCCCGGGTCTCACTCAGCCGTCTTGTGGCCGACGGCCGGATCCACCCGGCCCGGATCGAGGAGGTGGTGGAGAAAGTCCGGCGCGAGATCGAGCAGACGATCCGCGAGGAGGGGGAGAAGGCCGCCTTCGACCTCGGGATTCACGATCTGCATCCGGAGGTCATCAAGATCCTGGGGAGGCTCAAGTACCGCACGTCGTACGGCCAGAACGTCCTCGACCATTCGAAGCAGGTCGGCTATCTGTGCGGGATGATGGCCGCCGAGCTGGGGGCGAACGAGAAACTCGCCCGCCGGGTCGGGCTCCTGCACGACCTGGGCAAGTCCATCTCCCACGAGGTGGAGGGGGGACACGACGCCATCGGCGCCGAGGTGGCGCGGAAGTACGGCGAGTCGGAAGCCGTTATCAATTGCATCGGCGCGCACCACGAGGGGGAAGAAGCCCGCTGTGTGGAGGCGATCCTGGTCTCGGCGGCGGACGCCATCTCGGCGGCGCGTCCGGGGGCGCGACGCGACATCCTGGAGACGTACGTGAAGCGGCTGGAGAAGCTGGAAGAGGTTGCCCAGTCGTTCAAGGGCGTCGAGAAGGCGTACGCCATCCAGGCCGGCCGGGAGATCCGGATCATCGTCAGGCCGGAGGAGGTGTCGGATATCTTCTCCGCGCAGATCTCCCGGGACATCGCGAAGAAGATCGAGAAGGAGATGAGTTATCCGGGCCAGATCAAAGTGACCGTGATCCGCGAGATGCGGCACGTAGAGTACGCGCGGTAAACGGCGGATGCGGATTCTTTTTATCGGCGATATCGTGGGGGAGCCGGGCCGGGCGGCGGTGGTCCATCACCTGAAGGGGCTGACCGAGCGTCACGACGTGGATCTCGTCATCGGCAACTGCGAGAACGCGGCGGGCGGCTTCGGAATCACGCCGAAGGTGGCCGAGTCGCTCTTCGAGACGGGGATCCACCTCCTCACGTCCGGAAACCACATCTGGGACAAGAAAGAGGCGATCGATTACCTGGACCTCCAGGGGCGGATCCTCCGGCCGGCGAACTATCCGCCGGACGTTCCCGGCCGTGGGAGCGCCGTCGTCGAGTCCAGGTCGGGGGAGACGGTGGCCGTCCTCAACCTGCAGGGGCGGGCGTTCATGCCGGCCATCGACTGCCCCTTCCGCGCGGCCAGGGCGGAGGTTCCCCGCCTGAAGAGGGAGGCCCGCGTCGTCATCGTCGACATTCACGCGGAGGCGACCTCCGAGAAGAACGCCATGGGGTTGTACCTGGACGGGGAGGTGGCGGCCGTCGTCGGGACCCATACGCACGTCCAGACGGCCGATGAGAGAATCCTGCCGAAAGGGACGGCCTTCATTACGGACGTCGGAATGACGGGACCGACCCATTCCGTGATCGGCGTCAAGCCGGAGCAGGCGATTAACCGCTTTCTCAAACAGATGCCCCAGAAGTTCGATCCCGCGACGGGGCCCGCCCAGCTCGCGGCGGTCCTGCTCGACATCGACGAGGGGTCCGGCCTCGCGCGCTCCATCACGCGGATCCAGGTCCACAGCGACCATACATAGAAGCCGGTGAATGGGTGAATGGGTGAATAGGTGAATCGGTGAATGGGTGAATCGGTGAATGGGCAGAAGATGTCCCCTCTCCCTCTGGGAGAGGGTCGGGGTGAGGGGAGATGGTCGTTCCCACGGAGGACATGATCGAGGGGGCTCCCCTCACCGTTTCGGAACTCACCCGCCTTGTGCGGGAATCGCTCGAAACCGAGTTCTCGCGCGTCATCGTCGAGGGGGAGATCGCGAACCTCAAGGTTCCCTCCTCCGGCCACGTCTACTTTACCCTCAAGGACGAGTCGGCCCAGATCACGGCCGTTCTGTTCCGAGCGGCCGTCCGGTTCCTCAAGTTCCGCCCGGCCGACGGGCTCAAGGTCGTCTGCCGCGGCCGGCTCACCGTCTACGAGCCGCGGGGGACGTATCAGGTCATCGTCGAGTCGATGGACCCGTGCGGCCGGGGGGCGCTCCAGCTCGCCTTCGAGCAGGTCAAGGGACGGTTGACAGCCGAGGGACTCTTCGACGAGGAGCGGAAAAGGCCGCTCCCGTTCCTTCCGATCCGGGTGGGCGTGATCACATCTCCCACGGGCGCCGCGATCCGCGACGTCCTGCGCGTCCTCCGCGACCGCTTCGCCGATCTTCAGGTCCTCATCCATCCCGTTCCGGTCCAGGGCCCCGCCGCCGCCCGGGCCGTCTCCCGGGCGATCGACGAGATGAACCGGCATTCCCTGGACGTTCTGCTGATCGTGAGGGGCGGGGGCTCGCTGGAGGACCTCTGGGCGTTCAACGAAGAAGAGGTGGTCCGCGCGATCGTCCGGTCGCGCGTCCCGGTTGTCACGGGGATCGGACACGAGACGGACTTCACGCTGGCCGACTTCGCTTCGGACTTGCGGGCACCTACGCCAACCGCGGCCGCGTCCATGATCGTTCGATCGAAGATCGAGCTCCACGAGAAGATCGACCTCCTGGCCCGGCGCCTGGCAAGAGGGGCCCGCTCCGTCTTTCAGGAACAGCGGTCCCGGCTGCGCATTGCGTCGCGCGATCTGGGCGATCTCGCCGTCCTTCTGGAACGATTCGCCCAGCGGGTGGACGACCTGGCCGGACGTCTCCGCGCGGCCTGGCGCGAGAGAGGGAACGGACAGCGGCGGGAGCTGGAGGGGGCCGTCCGCCGGCTCATGCGGCGCCATCCCGAGGCCGGGCTTGCCCGTCAGCGAGGACGGTTCGAGACGGCGCGTCGAATCCTCGCGCCGTCCATGCGGACCGGCCTGGGGGTTCGACAGCAGACTCTCCGGCGGCTGTCCGAGCGGTTGACGGCCCTTTCTCCCCTGGGCGTTCTCTCCCGCGGTTACAGCCTGACGTTCACTCTGCCCGAAATGGCGATCGTTCGTTCCGCCGCCGCCCTCTCCGCGGGGGACCGGATCCGCGTCCGGCTCGGGGAGGGGTCCGTCGACGCCACCGTGGACCGATGCATGGACCGAAAGGAGAAGGAATTGAAAATTGGAAATTTGAATTGGAAGAGAGGCGACGACAAACCGGACAACATTCAAGAAAGACAGATTGAAAATTGGAAATTGTAAATTTCAAATTGTAAATTGCCGAAGACAATTATTCATTCCACGGAGTATAATAACATCCCCGAACACCCGGAACCGGAGCATGGCCGAACCGAAGTTTGAACAAGCGCTCAAGCGGCTCGAACAGATCGTGGACTCTCTTGAGGGCGGATCGCTTTCCCTCGAAGAGTCGCTCAAGATCTTCGAAGAGGGCGTCAAGCTTGCCCGTCATTGCGCCAGGAAGCTGGAGGAGGCGGAGCGCAAGGTGGAGATCCTAACGACCGATATCGCGGGGAAGAAGACGGCCCAGCCGTGGAGCGAGGCGGCGGGCGGAGAGGCTGACGAAGAGGAGAAGGAGATTTGACGGCGGTTGTCCTCGCCCCCTACCTGGAGACCTGCCGGCGCCGCGTCGAACGGGAGCTCGACCGGGTCCTTCCCCCCGAGGGGGCGTTTCCGGACGTTCTGCATCGGGCAATGCGGTATTCCACCCTGGCCGGCGGAAAGCGGGTCCGCGCCGCTCTGGCGATCGCTTCGGCCGAGGCGTGCGGGCGGGACGATGACGCCGTTCTTCCATTGACGGCCGCGCTCGAGTTGATCCACGCCTACTCGCTCATCCACGACGATCTGCCGGCGATGGACGATGATGACGTCCGCAGGGGCAGGCCGACGAATCACAAGGTTTTCGGCGAGGCCATGGCGATCCTCGCGGGGGACGCGCTCCTCACGCTCGCTTTTCATGTGCTGGCCGATGATGCCCTCAACCCGGACCTGGGGGCGTCTGCCCGGATCCGGGTCATCCAGGAGATCGGGCGGGCGGCGGGCCACGGCGGCCTCGTCGGAGGGCAGGCCGTCGACGTCGCGTCGGAAGGGCTCCACGCGGATGTGGCCGTCCTCGAGTACATCCACACGCACAAGACGGGGGCCCTGATCCGTGCCGCCGTCCGCGCGGGCGCGATCGTGGGCGGGGCCGGGGAATCCGATTTCGCGGCCCTCTCCGGCTTCGGCGAGAAGGTCGGCCTGGCCTTCCAGATCGTCGACGACCTGCTGGACGTCGAGGGGGATCCGGCGGTCATGGGCAAGGGCGTCGGCGGCGACAACCGGAAGCGGAAGCAGACTTACCCGCGCCTGCTCGGCGCGGCCGAGTCAAGGGGACTCGCGAAGGAGCTCATCGAGAAGGCCCTGGGGGACGTCGATCGGTTCGACGGGCGGGCCGGGCCTCTCCGGTCGATGGCCCAGTTCATCCTGAGCAGAGCCTTTTAGGAGCGGTTGGAAGGAAGCGACGATGCCTCTTCTCGAATCAATCAACTCACCGGCCGATCTCCGCAAGATCCCCCGGAAGGACCTTCCAGCGCTGGCGGAAGAGATCCGGGCCGAGATGATCCGGGTCTGCGCGCGCCAGGGCGGGCACCTGGCCCCGTCTCTCGGCGTTGTCGAGATTTCCGTCGTCCTCCACTCCATTTTCAATACGCCCGAAGACCTGATCGTCTGGGACATCGGCCACCAGGCGTACGCCCACAAGATCCTCACGGGGCGCCGGGCGGCCTTCGAGACGATCCGCCAGTGGGGAGGCATCTCCGGGTTCCTCAAGCGCGACGAGTCTCCCTTCGACGTGTTCGGGGCGGGCCACTCATCCACATCGATTTCCGCCTCCCTCGGCCTCGCCTGCGCCAGGGACCTGAAGAAAGAGGCTCGGCGGATCGTCGCCGTAATCGGAGACGGGGCGATGACGGCGGGAATGGCGTTCGAGGCGCTCAACAACGCCGGGCACCTGAAGAAGGACCTGATCGTCATCCTGAACGACAACGAGATGTCGATCTCGCCCAATGTCGGAGCCTTCTCGGCCTACCTCTCCCGCCTCATGACCGGCCCCTTCTACACGACCGTTCGGAAGGAGACGGAGCACTTCCTCAAGGCGATCCCCCGCCTGGGTCTCCCCATGATCCGGATGGCGAAGACGATGGAAGAGGGCGTCAAGGGAATGGTCGGACCGGGTATTCTCTTCGAGGAGATGGGGTTTCAGTACGTGGGCCCGCTCGACGGAAACGATTTGGACGTCCTCTTCGCGACGATGGAGAACGTGAAGCGCCTGTCGGGGCCGACGCTCGTCCACGTCGTGACCAAGAAGGGAAAGGGATACAAGCCGGCCGAGGACGCTCCCGGACCGTTCCACGGGACGCCGCCGTTCGAGATCGCCACGGGCAAGAGGGCCTCGTCCGCGGGCCCCACCTACACAGGTGTCTTCGGCCAGGCGATGGTCGATCTGGCCCGGCTTGATCAATCGGTCGTCGCGATCACGGCGGCCATGGCCGACGGCACCGGGCTCGCCCCGTTCTCCCGCGAGTTTCCCGATCGGTTCTTCGACGTTGGGATCGCCGAACAGCACGGCGTGACGTTTGCCGCGGGTCTCGCCGCGGGCGGACTGAAGCCGGTCGTGGCGGTCTACTCCACTTTCCTTCAGCGGGCGTACGACCAGATCGTCCACGACGTCTGCCTCCAGAACCTTCCCGTGGTCTTCGCCCTGGACCGGGCCGGCCTCGTGGGGGAGGACGGCCCCACGCACCACGGCGTGTTCGATCTTGCCTATCTCCGCGTGCTTCCGAACATGATCGTCATGGCGCCAAAGGACGAAAACGAGTTCCGCCGTCTTCTCAAGACCGCGGTCGATCACCCCGGTCCGGCCGCGGTTCGGTATCCCCGCGGGGCGGCGGTCGGCGTCCCGCTCGATCCCACGATCGAGCCGCTGGCGGTCGGCTCGTGGGAGGTCCTGCGGGAGGGACGCGAAGGGATGATCCTGGCCGTCGGACCGGCCGTCCAGGCCGCGATGGAGGCGGCGGAGACGCTGGCCGCGGAGGGACACGCCGTGGGCGTCGTGAACGCCCGGTTCGTCAAGCCGCTGGACGAGAATCTTCTGAAGGAGATAGCGAGGGAAGGGACGTTCTGGCTGACCGTGGAGGACCATCAACTGGCCGGTGGCTTCGGTTCGGCCGTCCTCGAGTTTCTCGAGGCCGCCGGGCTCTCCGGCGTGCGCGTGAAGCGCGCGGGCCTTCCCGACCGGTTCTCGGAGCACGGCGAGATCGATCTTCTCCGGCGGGCGTACGGTCTCGACGCGGAGGGGATCGCCGCCGCCGTCCGGTCGATGCTCTCCGTCCGGACGATCCAGTGGCATGAGGCGGTTCCGTAACCGGGCGGAGGTAGGCGCTGGGGGCGGAAGAGGGACCGGTGCGTCCGGCCGCCGGCTCGATCAGCTTCTTTTCGACCGGGGTCTCGCCCCGAGCCGCGAGCGGGCTCGCGCCCTGATCCTGGCGGGCAAGGTGCTGGTCGACGGGAGGCGCGTCGAGAAGCCCGGGACGTCCGTCGCCGGGGACGCGCCGATCCAGGTCGAATCTCCCGATCATCCGTACGTGAGCCGCGGAGGCGTCAAGCTCGCGGCCGTGTTGAAGGCCTTTCCGATCCCCGTCGAGGGGTGCGTCGCCGCGGACGTCGGCGCATCGACGGGCGGGTTCACGGATTGTCTTCTTCAGAACGGAGCGGGCCGGGTCTTCGCGGTCGACGTGGGGTACGGCCAGCTTCACGCCCGGCTCAGGTCCGATCCCCGCGTTGTCCTGCGGGAGCGGACGAACGTCCGGTACATGCGCCTGGATGACCTCGCGGGGCCGGACGGGCCGCCAGTCGACCTGGTGACGGTGGACGTTTCTTTCATCTCTCTGACGCTCGTGCTCCCGGCGGTCCACGGCTTCCTTAAGCCGGGGGGATGGGCCCTCGTGCTCGTTAAGCCGCAGTTCGAGGCGGGGCGGAAGTTCGTGGAGAAGGGAGGCGTCGTCCGGGACCAGGCGGCGATCCGCGAGGCGGTCGACAAAGTCGCCCGGAAGGCGCGGGACCTGGGTTTCGGGATTGCCGGGGAGCTTCCGTCTCCCATTCCGGGACCGGCCGGGAACCGGGAGATATTCCTCATTCTTCGCAAGGACGCATAGGGAATGACGACCGCTCCATCCGGCGTTCTCATCCGGGCCCTCCGCCTCTGGCGGGAGATCCTCCGGGCCGTTCCCCCGCTTCTGCCCCTAGACGTCCCGAACCTTTCGCCGCTCGTGGCGCGGGACCTTGCGCGCTCTCCGGCCACGCCCGGCTGGATCCTGGACCGGATGGCGGTCTCGGCCCTCGACGATCCGGATCTCCTCGACCTCGTGCTTTCCCATCCGGCGCTTCCGCAGGAGACGATCCGCTTCCTGTCGAGTGTCGGGGAGCGGGAAGTTCTCTCGCTTCTCTCCGCCCGGCTCGGCGTGGCGGTGCGGGGAGAGATGGCCCTCGTGGGCGGGGAGGGGGCAAAGGAGGAGGGTGCCGAAGAGGCGGCCGAGGAGCAGGTCCGCTCCGCGCTTCAACTGGTCCAGCGCCTGTCCGTCGGGGAGCGGCTCCGCCTTGCTCTCCGGGGAAACAAGGAGGTCCGGTCGATTCTCATCCGGGACGGGGCCCGGACCGTCGCCATGAATGTTCTCGAGAACCCGCGGCTCAGCGAAGGAGAAATCGAGCAGTTTGCCAAGTCCAAGCAGATCGGGGAGGACGTTCTGAGAGAGATCGCCAAGAACAGAGAGTGGTGCCGAAGCTACGGGGTCGTCGCGGCCCTGACGGGGAACCCCAAGACGCCGCCGGGGGTCGCTCTGCCCCTTCTGAATCAGCTCAAGAAGAAGGACCTTGAAGGCCTCGAGAAGAACAAGAACGTGTCCGAAGCGGTCCGGGCCGGGGCCAAGCGTCTCATGGCGCAGAAACGGACTTAACAGGATGCGGAGCCCATCCCGGGGCGGGGATAAGGGTCGTTTTCCCTTGGCGTTCTTTCGAAGCGGCTGGTAAGGTCAGGCCGTTTCAGGGAAAAAAGCCGGTGACCTCTTGACATTCAAGCTATGCGATCCCATACCTTAAAGGCCTATGGATACGCCTGACGAGAAAGGGGTCGCCGAGGCGGCTCAGGCCGAAAGCCCTCCTCCCGCCGGACTTTCACCCGAGGAAGAGCGGGACGCGCTCCGGGAGGCCTTGGCGCAGGCGGAGGCCCAGGCCGCGGAGGCGCGGGACAGGCTCCTCCGGGCGGCGGCAGACTTCGACAATACGAAGAAGCGGATCGCCCGCGAGCAGGCCGAGGCGATCCGCTACGGGAACGAGGCGATCCTGCGGGAGATCCTCTCGGTTGCCGACAACCTGGGTTTCGCCCTCTCTCACGCGGAACAGGGCGTGGGCGACTCTCCCGGCGGGCTCGTCCAGGGAGTCGAGCTGACCTACAAGCACCTTCTGGACACGCTCGCCCGTTTCGGCGTCACGCCGGTCGAGTCTCTCGGAAAGCCGTTCGATCCAGCCTGCCAGCAGGCGATGAGCCAGATCCCCGCCGACGTTCCGGAGAACACCGTCGTGCAGGAGATCCAGAAGGGATACAGGTACAACGACCGCCTTCTCCGGCCCGCGCTGGTGATCGTGTCGAAGAGGCCGGGTGAGACGGCGGACGCGGACGTTCGCGGCGCCGGGAGCGAAGGGCCGGAAGAAATCTGAGGACTTAGCTCCAGGCGTTCATTTCTTTTTCATTTGCTTAGGAGGAAATCATGGCAAAGGTCATCGGGATCGACTTGGGGACCACGAACTCGTGCGTCGCCATCATGGAAGGGGGAGATCCGGTCGTCATCGCCAACGCCGAAGGGAGCCGGACAACCCCGTCGGTGGTGGCCGTTTCGGAGAGCGGGGAGCGTCTCGTGGGGCAGATCGCGAAGCGCCAGGCGATCACGAACCCGGACAACACGATCTTCTCCATCAAGAGACTGATCGGCCGGAAGTACGAGTCTCAGGAGGTCGAGCGGGCGAAGAAGGTCCTCCCGTACAAGGTCAGCGGGTCTCCGAACGGGGACGCGGGGGTCGAGATCCGCGGGAAGCGTTACTCGCCCGCCGAGGTTTCCGCCATGGTCCTCCAGAAGATGAAGCAGACGGCCGAGGACTACCTGGGAGAGAAGGTGACGGAGGCCGTGATCACCGTGCCGGCGTACTTCAACGACTCCCAGCGGCAGGCGACGAAGGACGCGGGACGGATCGCGGGACTCGAGGTCCTGAGGATCATCAACGAGCCGACGGCCGCGTCGCTCGCTTACGGCCTGGACAAGAAGAAGGACGAGACCATCGCCGTGTACGACTTGGGCGGCGGGACGTTCGACATCTCGATCCTGGAGCTGGGCGACGGCGTCTTCGAGGTCAAGTCCACCAACGGCGACACCTACCTCGGCGGAGACGACTTCGACCAGCGGATCATCAACTGGATCGCCGACGAGTTCAAGAAGAACCAGGGGATCGACCTCCGCAACGACAAGATGGCCCTCCAGCGCCTCAAGGAAGCCGCCGAGAAGGCCAAGCACGAGCTCTCCACGGTGATGGAGACGGACGTCAACCTGCCGTTCATCACGGCGGACGCCACCGGACCCAAGCACCTGACGCTGAAGCTCTCGCGGTCGAAGCTCGAGCAGCTCGTCGACGATCTTGTCCAGAATACAATCGGGCCCTGCCGGCAGGCGCTGGCCGATGCGGGCATCTCAGCCAAGGACGTGGACGAAGTGGTCTTGGTCGGCGGGATGACGCGGATGCCCAAGGTCCAGCAGGTCGTCAAGGAATTCTTCGGGAAGGAGCCGCACAAGGGCGTCAATCCGGATGAGGTCGTGGCGATCGGGGCCGCGATCCAGGCGGGCGTCCTCAAGGGAGAGGTCAAGGACGTCCTGCTCCTCGACGTCACCCCGCTCTCGCTTGGGATCGAGACTCTGGGCGGCGTCTTCACGAAGTTGATCGAGCGGAACACGACTATCCCGACGAAGAAGGGCCAGATCTTCTCGACGGCGTCCGACAACCAGCCGGCCGTGTCGATCCACGTCCTCCAGGGCGAGCGGGAGATGGCCTCGGACAACAAGACGCTGGGGCGGTTCGAGCTGGTCGGGATTCCGCCCGCGCCGCGCGGCGTGCCGCAGGTCGAGGTGACCTTCGACATCGACGCCAACGGGATCGTCCACGTCTCGGCCAAGGATCTGGGGACGGGGAAGGAGCAGTCGATCAAGATCACCGCCTCCTCCGGCCTCACCGAGGAGGAGATCAAGAAGATGGTGACCGAGGCGTCTTCGCACGCCGACGAAGACCGCCGCAAGAAACAGCTCGCCGAGGCGCGGAACGAGGCCGACAACCTGATCTACAGCGTCGAGAAGTCGATCAAGGACTACGGCGACAAGCTCTCCGGCGGCGAGAAGGCGGAGATCGAGAGAGCCATCGAGTCCGCTCGGAAGGCGATGGACGAGAACGATATAGAAAAGATCCGGGCGGCCACCACCGAGCTCTCCCGCTCGTCTCATAAGCTCGCCGAGGAGATCTACGGGCAGATGGCCGGGAAGGGGACCGAGACAGGCGGCTCCGCGGGATCCCGGCCGGCGGACGAGGGAGTTGTTGACGCCCAGTTCGAGGAAGTCGACAAGGAGAAGAAGTAGGCGCATGCCGAGACCCGGATCGCGGGAGTGAAACGGTGGGGGCAGGAGGCGGACCGCTTTCTGCCCCCTGTCTTTCCGGTGAATCGGTGAAACGGTGAATCGGTGAGTCGGAGTCGGAGAGCGACAATGAAGTTACTGTCCATTCACCCATTCACCCATTTACCCATTCACCCATTCACCGATCTACCCATTCTTCCATTCACCCATTCACCCATTCACCGTCTCACCAATGTCTAAACGAGACTATTACGAAGTTCTGGGCGTCCCCCGGGATGCCGGCGAGGCCGAGATCAAGAAGGCCTTCCGGCGCATGGCCGTCAAGCACCATCCCGACAAGAACCCCGGCGACAAGGGGGCGGAGGAAAAGTTCAAGGAAGCGAACGAGGCGTACGAGGTCCTTTCGAACCAGGAAAAGCGCGCATTCTACGACCGATTCGGGCAGGCCCCGGGGGCGGGCGGTTTCGAGGGGTTCGGGGGGGGCGGCGGATTCGGGGGCGTCGGGGACATCTTCGAAGAAGTCTTCTCGGACTTCTTCGGGGGCGGAGGCCGGCGGCGGCGTCCGCGGGCGGAGCGCGGGAACGATATCCTCCAGTCCGTCGAAGTCTCGTTCGAAGAAGCGGCGTTCGGCAAGGAGGCGGCCATCCGCCTCAGCCGCCCGGAGACGTGCGGCGCGTGCCGCGGCACGGGGGGGCGTTCGGGAAGCGGACCGGCGGAGTGTCCGACGTGCAGAGGGGCGGGCGAGGTCCGCTACCAGCAGGGGTTCTTCACGATCCGCCGGACGTGCTCCCATTGCAACGGCGAGGGGAGGGTCGTCTCCCATCCGTGCGAGACGTGCCGGGGCCGCGGAAGCGTCCCGTCCGAGAAGACGATCACAGTGAAAATTCCGCCCGGCATCGACGACGGCGGGCGCCTTCGCCTGATGGGGGAAGGGGAACACGGCCGGCGGGGAGGGCCGCCGGGCGATCTCTACATCGAAGTCCGCGTGACCCCCCACCCGCTCTTTCGACGGGAGGGGAACGACGTGGTCTGCGAGATCCCCGTGAGCTTTCCGAGGGTCGCCCTGGGAGGGACGATCGACATTCCAACGCTCACAGGCACGGCCCCGCTCAAGATTCCGCCCGGNACCCAGACCGGACGGGTTTTCCGGCTCAAGGGGAAAGGGATCGCGGACGTTCGCGGCCGGGGCATCGGCGACCAGCAGGTGCGCATCGCCGTCGTGACGCCCCAGAAGCTCACGCCCCGCCAGCGCGAGCTGTTGGAGGAGTTCGCCGCCCTGGCCGGTGAAGACGGCGGCGTGGAAAAGAACTTCCTGTCTCGGGTGCGGGACCTGTTCGAGTCGTGACCGCCGATGATTCCCCGCCTCTTCGTTTCTCCTGAGCGCATTCGGGAAGGGGAAGCCGCTCTCGATTCCGGACAGCTCCATTACGTCCGGAACGTTCTCAGGGGCCGGCCGGGGGACCCCATCCTCGTGTTCGACGGCTCCGGCCGGGAATGGGAAGGAACGCTCCAGCTCCGGAAAAAGTCGCTCCTGGTCCGGCTCGCCGAGGCCCGGAGGCCCGACGTCGAATCCCCCGTTTCCATAACGCTCGCCGCGGCGATTCCCCGGGGCGAGAAGATGGAATGGATCGTTCAAAAGGCCGCCGAACTGGGCGTGACGCGCATTGTTCCGGTCCTCTCCGCGCGATCCGAGGCGCGCCTTCCGGCCGAACGGCAGTCCCGCCGTCTTGCGCGGTGGGAGGCGGTGGCGCGGGAGGCGGCCGAGCAGTCGG
>Ga0154722_1053_pt5 | contig 14787 bp, 15 predicted proteins | sample Rifle2008BG16ft_FD_105730 | JGI IMG/M metagenome (GOLD analysis project Ga0154722, IMG submission 105730) | Nitrospirae bacterium RBG_16_64_22 | reverse complement strand
TTGCGTTCGTTTCAACTCCGGCGGTTCGGGAACTCCTTGAGGTCCGCGAACGCGCAAGCGGATCGGGCTTCCTCTGGGACGCGGATCGGATCGCGGGACGGCCGGGCTACGCCACGACGGACGTGCCGGCCGCGACGATGCTTTGCGGTGCCTGGCCTGAGGTGTTCTTGGGACTCTGGGGCGACGGCATTCAGATCGAGATCAACCCTTACGACTCGGCGGGCTTCAAGAGCGGAGTCATTCAGGCGCGGGTTCTTGTCAGCCTCGATGTTGCCGTGTTGACTCCGGCCGCGTTCTGCATTTCAACGAGCATCACGTAGTTAGGAGGCGGCCCGTGGAAAAAGAAACGCGATGGTCTTTGACTCGCTGGTATCGGGACGCTCTCGCCGCGAAGGACCTTCCCGATCCGCGCGGCATTCTCTCTCGGCCCGTTCGGAATGATCCGGCGTTGTTCACGCCCGTTTCCGTTCGGGCGATCCGGGCGTTCTATGTCAAAGGTCGGCGCGTCGGGGTCGGCGAGGTTGTCGAGGTCCCGAAACACCTGGCGGCCGAACTGGACGGCGTGAAAACCCTTCTGCTTTAGCGGGGAGGCTCGGCGCGTGCGGCCCGCTACGGGTTATTTCTCAGGACCCGCCTCAACCGCGCGCGCAACTTGATCTGATCGCGCCCGGAGCGGTTTTCGTCGCGCTTCCGGCCGGCCGCCGGTGGACCTCCTGCACATCACGGCCGAACTACGACGCGACGAATAACGGGCCGTCCAAACCACCGGGCGGCCCGTCCCTTTTCCTCTTCGCGGAGACTTCCTCTTGCGGTTCCCTTCCACCGGCGCGGCCCTGCAATGGTATGCCGGTGCTCTCCAAGGGCATCCGAAGGCGGGACGACTCCACGACCCGCGTTTTCATGCGCCGAGGCATCAGCACGGCGGCAAGCTCGTTGTCCTGGGCGACGTGGGGCGCTCCCTTGAGGTCCTCTCCAATCTTGAAAGGGCCGTCCTCGTCTTTCATCACGTCCACGGGCTCACTTCGCAGGAGATCGCCGTCAAGATCACGCGGTTGACGCGGACGCGGTTCCGGCGCGGGCAGATCGAGCGGCTTCTCGTGGAGGCGGAACAGGTCCTTGGCGAAGAACTGCGCCGGAGGGACCTCCTGGGCGGCATCGAGGACTAACGGCTCTCGCCCTGGCCTCCCTGTGCCGCGTGGCGACGACTTTCCGGGCTGGGCTGGCCTTTACCCTTCCGCGAAGAGAGAACCCGGCCTGGTGCCTACACGGTGCCTACTTTCCGCTTTTCCGTTCTGGCCTGATTCCGTAAGTGCTTGATTTATGGAGCCGACGGCCGGAATCGAACCGGCGACCTACTGATTACGAATCAGTTGCTCTACCAGCTGAGCTACGTCGGCGTGGAATGCGGCGGCGTCATCGTATACCGGACAACCGTCCGCTTTTCAAGAGAAATTGGGGGGGGGCAAAGAGGAACAGCGCCCCCGGTCAGCCGGAGGTCCCCTGCCCTCCTCCGTCCTCGGGAACGAACTGGGGCCGGTCGATTTCTCGCGTGAACAAGATTCCTTTCTTCACCTCTCCCAGCCGGCCCAGCGGTTCGATCGACCGATCCTGGAACGTCACGCGAACCCCGCCCGCATTCCCCAGGGTCAGGAGGACTTTCTCCCTTGCGTCCCAGCGGATCGACTCCCCGCGCTTGAGGAGGACCTCGCGGGACGCCTGGTTATCCACCCGGACCATCAGCCAGGTATCCTCGACGGCCTTGAGAACGAGGGAAACCGTTTCCGGGGGGCGGCCCGCCGGGACGGCATTTTGCCCCGCGGAGCTTACCGGATAAGCTTTCAACTCGACCGTTCGAGGTCCAATGACCGGCACCCCCGCAGTGACCGCCGGGACGGGAACGGGATCGCGGGAAACCTGGCGCGGGGCGTCCGGGCCGACCGTGAGTCCGACCGTGTAGAGAAAGACGAGGAATCCCACGCCGCTCAGGAAAAGACCTCCGAGCCATCGGGGCATTCTCAAGAGGGCCTTCCACCACGGGTCCTTGTATTCCCACCCCTCTTCCGAGCTTCTCCCGGCGCTCCCGCCGCGAAAGACCGCTTCCAGGTCGCCTTTCAGATCGCCTTGAATGCTCCTGAAGTCCATCCCCAGGGCGGACGCGTAGGCGCGGGCGAACCCCCGGACGAAGACCTCCCCCGGAAGCTTGTGGATCTCGCCCGACTCCAGGATCTCGAGGTAGACCACCCGGATGCGGGTCCTGTCGGAGATATCCATCAGCGACAACCCGCGCCGCTCGCGTTCTGTCTTGAGTTGTTCGTACCAGGCGGACCGGTCGTTCATCTGACCCTATCTCAGAAGATTCAGGATCCGGCGGGCTTCGGGGGCTTCAGGAGCGGCCGGTTCGAGTTTGAGCGCCTGTTCCAGCGAAGCGCGGGCCTCCTTGCCCTTTCCACTCTTAAAATAGCACATTCCGAGGAAATAGTGGGCCTTGTAGGAACCGGGGAACTCCGGCCGGAACCGGAGGAACTCCCTGAGCCCCGTCTCGACCTCCTGACACTCGCCGGATTCGAACTGGAGCTGGGCTAGAGCCAGCCGGGCGGCCGGGTAGCCGGGATTGATCCGCGTCGCCTCCCGGAACGCCTTCTTCGCCTCTCCCTTGTCCTTCATCTCAAGGTGGACGAGCCCCAGGTTGAAGTGGGCCGCGTCGGGGGTCCGGTAAACTGGATTCTGGATGGCCTTCTGGAACATCTCTTTCGCTTCCGCGAACCGTTTCCGCCGCGTGAGGTTCACGCCGAGGTTGTTGTATGCCTCGGAGTAGCCCGGATCGATTTCAATCGCCCGGCGGTAAGCCTTCTCGGCCTCATCTCCCTTGACGAACTGGAATTCGAACAGCAGGCCGAGGGCATTGTGCGCCTCCTTGTCCTGGGGGTTGATCTCGATCGCCTTCTGAAATTCGACATAGGCGTCCTGGAACTTCCCCTCGGCCATGTACGACCCGCCCAACTTGGTATGAGCCTGGGCTTTCCGCTCTCTCTCTACCTGTGACGGCCCCGTCGCGCAACCGGCCAAGAAGACGACCATGAGCGGTAATACGCCCCACCGGAGGGTTCTCACGATTATCAACCGCCTTCCCGTCATCGGCCCATCGCCGGGCATGGACAAACGACTCATAGGGCCGCCAACAGTCTCGCGGCGGCCACGTGTTCCGGCTCCGGGGAAATATCGACGCCTTCCACGGCCGATTCCAGAAGTCCGAGCGCCTCGTCCTCGAACGTCGCGGGAGGACTTTCGGGTTTCCTCGCCGGGGGAGAGGGCTTCCCGCCTTTCCGGCCCCTCCTCGCCGCCCCTTCGTACCCGGCCTGCGGCTCGGCCTCCGCCGCCCCGGGCGTCTCGACGGAGTTCTGAACCGGCGCTGGGGCAACGGCCTGCCTGGCGGGTGAGAAGAATGGAAGGTCCCTGAGCCACGCCGGCGGACCGCCCTTGGCGCCAATCTCGCACTCTTCAAGAATGAAGCCGAGTTCCTCGAAGAATTCCAGCCCCTCGTTGACGGCCGCTTCGAGGCGCTCCTGGGGAACAGGGTTTCCATCGTGGCCGAAGAAAACCGATTGGCGGCTCGCCTGGTAGTCGACCACGAGCAGGACGGAGAACCCCTGGTCTTCCGCGAGAACGCAGATGTATCCCTTGGCCTCTTCCACCGGCTGGCCGGGAAGCGCAACCTCCGGCATGTTCAGGGAGCGGTAGAATCTCGCGACCCTTCCGAACGCCGGTGCGAGGGTCTCGATCTCTTTGCGCGGCTCGAACATGCGTATCCCGCCTCACACCAGGAGCGGCTCGAAAGCCGTCAAGGACTGGAAGGCCGTGAAGCGGTCCTCGATCTCGTCGTAGGAGAGGGCCTTGAGCCGGTCGAGCGAGAAGGCCTCGACGGTGAACGAGGCCATCGCGCTCCCGTAGATGATCGCCCGGCGGAGGGAGGGCTCGCTCAGGTCCCGCGCGTTCGAGAGATACCCCATGAACCCCCCCGCGAAGGTGTCTCCCGCCCCCGTCGGATCGTAGATCGTCTCCAGCGGGTAGGCCGGGGCGGCGAACACGCTCTTTCCGTTGAACAGGAGGGCGCCGTACTCCCCCCGCTTGATAATGACGACAGCCGGGCCCATGCCCTGGATCGCCCGGGCCGCGCGGACCAGGTTGTATTCCCCGGAGAGCTGGCGGGCTTCGCCGTCGTTGACGAGGAGGACCCTGACGCGCGCGAGCATCCGTTTCAGGGCGTCCGGCTTGCCCGCGATCCAGAAGTTCATCGTGTCGGAGGCGACGAGCCAGGGATTCTCGACCTGGTCGAGGACCTCCATCTGGAGGTCGGGATCGATGTTGGCCAGAAAGACGGCCTCCGCTTTCCGGTACGTCTCCGGAAGAACGGGCCGGAACTCCTCGAAGACGTTCAGGTGGGTTTCGAGCGTCTGGGCCTCGTTGAGCTGGTAGCCGTACGACCCCGACCAGCGGAACGTCCGGCCCGGACGGGTCATGAGGCCCGCGAGGTCGATCTCCCGGCTCTTGAGAAAGAGCCGGTGCTCGGCCGGAAAGTCCTCCCCCACGACACCGACGAGCGCCGTGTCCGTGAAGAAGCTCGCCGCGGTCGAGAAGTACGTGGCCGATCCGCCCAGGGCCTCCGCCACGTCCCCAAAGGGAGTGCGAACCGTATCGAGACCGATCGAACCGACAACGAGGAGCGTCATTTCGCGGCGGCCTTCACGCGCGGCTGGGCGCGCTCAAGTATTTTCCGATCAGCGGGTCGAGGTCCCGGCGCGTCTGCGCCGGGATCAGGTCGGGCGCCGTCATCACGGCGTTCTGAAGGGCGGCCCCGCACGAGCAGCCGCGGGCCGAAGGGAGCGAGGAAACGGCCTTGGCCAGGATCCGGCGGGCCGTCTCGACGTTCTGCTTCATGATCTTGAGGACCGCCTCGACGGTCACGTCGTCGTGTTCCTCGTGCCAGCAGTCGTAGTCCGTCGCAAGGGCGATCGTCGCGTAGCAGATCTCCGCCTCGCGGGCCAGCTTGGCCTCCGTGACGTTCGTCATGCCGATCACGTCGACGCCCCAGCCGCGGTAGATGTTCGACTCGGCCCGCGTGGAGAACTGCGGACCCTCGATGCATACGTAAGTTCCCTTTGGATGGACCGTCGCGCCCACGGCGCGGCCCGACTCGGACAGAATCCCGGCCGTCTCGGCGCAGACCGGATCGCCCATGGCCGCGTGCCCCACGACGCCGGAGCCGAAGAAAGTGCTCACCCGGCGCTTGGTCAAGTCCACGAACTGGTCGGGGATCACGATGTGGCCGGGGGCGATCTCTTCCTTCATGCTCCCCACGGCCGAGACCGACAGGATGCGCTCCACGCCGAGCTTCTTGAGCGCAAAGATGTTGGCGCGGAAGTTGATTTCGCTCGGGAGAAGCCGGTGTCCCTTCCCGTGGCGCGGCAGGAACGCGAGACGGCGGCCGCCCAGCTCGCCAAGGATCACCTCGTCCGAGGGATCGCCGAAGGGAGTCTCCACGCGGACGGACCTGACATCGGAAAGCCCCTCCATCTCGTAGAGGCCGCTGCCCCCGATGATGCCGATCTCGGCTTGCCGCACTCCTTACTCCTGGGCCTGGGCGACGAGCGGAACGGCCATGGAAGGCTCTTCCGAGAGAGTCGCCTCGCTTCGGAGTTCGAACGTTCCCTCGAGATCGTCGAGCGCCCGTTCGGGGATGATCGTGGAAACCGCGTGCTTGTAGATCAACTGCTGGGTGCTCTGGCGAAGGAGGATGACGAAGTTGTCGAATCCCTTGATCGTCCCCGCGAGGCGGACGCCGTTGACGAGATAGACGATCACCGGGATCTTCTCCCGGCGGAGGTGGTTGAGATAGAGGTCTTGCAGATTGGATGATGTCTTTCCCACCGCGCCTCACCTCTGCTGGCGCCGCCTGTTCGCGGCGCGGTTCGCCCTATGCAAGCGGCCGGATTATACCGTGTTTGCCGCTTCGTTCAAGGACTTTCTTGGCGCGATCGGCCATCGCCTCCGGGTCTGACAACCCCGTCACGTCCGCCCACACAACGCCCGTCTCCCTTCGGAACCACGTCATCTGCCTCTTTGCGTATGCCATGGTTTCCTTCTTCATCCGCTCGATCGCACTCGCAAGGGGTCTTCTGCCCCGCAGGGCGTCGATGATCGGGCGAACACCGAGAGCGGTCGCCACTGGATGATCGGGACGAAGCCCGGACGCCAGCGCGCTCTCAACCTCGTGGACGACTCCCTCCTCGATCATTCGGTCGATCCGCGCCTCGATCCGCCGCTGGAGGTCTCCCCTCTCGCGGAAGAGTCCGACGATCCCCATCTCGACCCCGCCGCCCGGATCGTCCGCGTGCCACTCGCTCAGCGGGCGGCCGGTCAGACGGTGGACTTCCAGTGCCCGGACGATCCGATGGAGATTGGCGGGCGGCGTCCGTGAAGCCGTTGCGGGGTCCGCTTCGCGGAGAAGGGCGTGGAGCGTTCCCGCTCCTTCCGTCCGTTCCCGATCGACCATCTCGTGTCTGAGCGCGGGATCGCCCGCCGGCAATTCCGCCAGTCCGCGGCGCAACACCCGGACGTAAAGGCCAGTTCCTCCCACGATGAGAGCGGGAACGCGCCTGCTCGCGAGATCGCGGAGAACGGCGAGCGCCCGCCGCCGGAACTCTCCGGCCGTGAACGTCTCTTCGGGATCCGCGATGTCGAGGAGATGGTGCGGAACGATCCGCCTGTCCTCGGCCGCAGGCTTGTCCGTCAGGAGATCGAAGCCGCGGTAGACCTGCCGTGAGTCGGCGCAGACGATCTCCGCTCCCCACTCGCGGGCGAGAGGAACGGCCGCCGCGCTCTTCCCGGACGCCGTCGGCCCGACAATGGCAAGGACGTTCAAGGGTCCAACGTCCAAAGTCGAATGCCCGAAGTCCTGTTCCTGGCCTTGCTGATGGCAGAATTTGCGTTCCTCACCCATTCACCTATTCACCTATTCACCTATTCACCGATTCACCTATTCACCGATTCACCGTCGAAACATCCTCTTGAGGTCGTCGAGCGTGATCCGGACTCGCGTCGGACGGCCGTGCGGACAGGTCTGCGGCTGTTCCGCCGATTCGAGGTCAGACAACAGGGCGTCCATCTCCCCCATCGTCAGCGCATCTCCCATCCGAACGGCCGGATGGCAAGCCATCGACGCCATAAGATGACCGGCGAGGTCCTCGAAGCGGACGCGGCCCTCATCCCTGTCCCTCCCGATCAGGGAAACGAGAGAGGAGGCGATCTCCCCGCCCCTTGAAGCCGGAAAGAAGGCGGGCATTCCCGTGAATCGGAAGGAACGCGGACCGAACGGCTCCACCTCGAAGCCGAGACGCTGGAGGACCGGTATGATCTCCTCCACGCGCGCGCGGTCCTCGGGGGTTACATCCAGGATCAAAGGGAAAAGAACCGATTGGGACGGGACTCCGGCCCCGCCATACGCCCTCCGGATCTTCTCGAAGAGGACCCTCTCGTGGGCCGCGTGCTGGTCCACAATCCAGATCTCCCCGCCCCTCTCGGCGACGATGAAGGAGGACAGGACCTGCCCGATGGCGCGGGGACGACCGTCTCCAGCGGGAACCGGTGTCTCTTCGGGATGATCCCCGAAGGAAACGGATGTCCGCCCGGCTTCGCCGGAAGACACCCCGGCGGAGATCTCCGGCCCGCGGTGGAGCCCGTATGAAAAAACAGGCTCGCCCGTACGCGGATGAGCCTCGGGCTGAAAGCGGATGCTCCCGGACTCCGCGGGCGCCGTTCGGGCAGAGCCCGTGTCTCGCGCGGCAGAGAGGTCGACGGGACGGACCGGCAAAGGATCCCGCCGCGCCCCGAGGGCTTCCTGCGCGGCGGAGACGGCCGCCCGAAAGACGTCGCCCGAGTCCCGAAACCGCACTTCGAGCTTCTGCGGGTGGACGTTGACGTCCACGGCGTCTAGTGGAACGACCAGGTTCAAGACAAAGAAGGGATGCCGGTCCTTCATCAGGAGGCCTTCATACGCCCGATAGACCGCTTGAACGATCAAGGGGGCCCGGACCGGCCGGCCGTTGACGATAATTTCCTGGAACCGCCTGTCGCCGCGCGTCACGGCTGGGGCCGAGAGATATCCGGAAAAGAGCATGTTTCCCCGCGAGCAATCGAGGGGAACGAGCCCCTCGGCCGTCTCGCGGCCCAGTACCTGGCCCGTCCGCTCCAGGAGATCAGACCCCCCGGGCCAGTCGATCGACGCCCGTCCGTCGACGTCCACCTGGAAGGAGACGGACGGAGCGCCCAGGGCCAGAGAAGTGGCGGTCCTCATCACGTGGGACAGTTCGGTGGGAATCGACTTGAGGAACTTGAGGCGCGCAGGTTGATTGAAGAAGAGGTCCGCCCCCTCGACGACGGTGCCGCGGACGGGCGGCGCCGCGGACCGTCCGACGATCTTCCCGCCTTCCACCTTGATCTCCGCGCCGACGGCGGCGCCTTCCACGGCCGTCCGGAGGCGGAACCGGGAAACGGCCGCGATGCTGGACAGGGCCTCGCCGCGGAAGCCGAACGTCGAGACGGCCCAGAGATCGTCCGCGTCCCTGATCTTGCTCGTCGCGTGCCGCTGGAGCGAGAGAAACGCCTCCTCCGGCGTCATTCCGCACCCGTCGTCCGTCACACGGATCAGCGCCCGCCCTCCGTCGCGGATCTCGATGCGGACGCGCGTCGCGCCCGCGTCGAGGGCGTTTTCGGCGAGCTCCTTGACGACGGCCGCCGGCCGCTCGACGACCTCTCCCGCCGCGATCCGGTTGACGACGGACTCCGGAAGGATCCTGATCTCCCGCCGATTCACCGATTCACCGAACCCATTGGTCCACAGATTTCGCAGATTGCCGCAGATTTCTCCCCGATTCTCCGAAGATCAGCAGCCTTTTCAGAAATCTGTGGAATCTGCGCAATCTGCGGATGCCTCCGCCTCTCCGATTCACCGATTCACCCATTCACCCATTCACCCATTCACCGTCTCACCGATTCACCGGCCTTCAGGTCCCCGTATGCCCGAAACCGCCGCCGCCGCGCGGCGTCGCGGTCGGCTCCTTCCCCTCTTGAAAATGGACCCTCAAGACCCGGTGGACGACGACCTGGGCGATCCGGTCGCCGCGGGAGATCGTGAAGACGCGCTGCCCCAGATTCACTAGGAGCACGCCGACTTCACCCCGGTAGTCGGCGTCGATCGTCCCCGGCGCGTTGAGGACGGTCACACCGTGCTTGAGGGCCAGACCTGACCGCGGGCGGACCTGGGCTTCGGTTCCGGGAGGCAGTTCGAGAACGATCCCGGTCGGGATGAGGCGCGACTCCCCCGGACCGAGATCGACCTGTTCGGTTACGGCCGCGCGAAGATCAAAACCGGCGGCGAGCGATGTCTGATACTCGGGAAGAGGAAGATCGAGGGCGCCCGGAAGGCGCACGATCCTGACGGGAACGGTTTCTTCGCGCAAGCGGACTGCCCTGAATAATGTTGACCCGCCCTAGCAGGCCAGGACGTCGTCGGGAAATTCTTTCTTGCTCACGGGCCCTAGCACGGAGAGACCGACCTGCCCCTGGGCGAACAGCCTGTTCGCCAGGGCGTGGACCCTGCCGCCCTCGATCCGGTCCATATCGTCCAGGATGTTCTGCAGGGAGAAATGCCGGCCGAAGTAGATCTCCTGCTTGGCCAGTTGAGACATGCGGTTCGAGGTGCTCTCCACGGAGAGCATCAGGTTCCCCTTCATCTGATCCTTCGCGCGCTTGAGCTCCGCTTCCGTGACGCCCTTCGCCTTGATGTCGGCGAGCGAGGCCATGACGAGCCGGACGACCTCCGCCGCGTTCGATCCGTCGCACCCGGCGTAAACGACGAACAGCCCCGCGTCCCGGAACGAGGTCACGTACGAGTAGATCGAATAGACAAGCCCCCGGTCTTCCCGGATCTCCTGGAACAGCCGGGAGCTCATGCTGCTTCCCAGGATGGCATTGAGGGCGTACAGCGCGTACCGGTCCTCGTCGCTCTGCGGCAGACCGACCGTTCCCATGCAGATCTGGACCTGCTCCAGCTCCTTGCGCTTGATGTAGAGGCCCGGACGAAACGCGGGCGCGGATGTCTCGGGAAGGCCGCCGTTCCTCGTCAGGCCGCCGAAGTGCTTGGTCAAGAGGTCGATCAGCGGGTCGTGCTCGAAGTGTCCGGTCACGGAGATGACGATCTCGGGCGCGTGGTAGTGCGCGTCGATGTAGCCGACGATGGACGCCCGGTTGAGCGAGCGGATGTTCTCGCGCGTGCCCAGGACCGAATAGCCGAGAGGGTTGTCCGGCCAGACCGACTGGGTGAAGAGGTCGTGGATCATGTCGTCTGGCGTATCCTCGACCATCTTGATTTCCTCGAGGATGACCTTCCGCTCGGTCTCGATGTCTTTCGGCTCGAACGAGGAGTTCAGGAGGATGTCGGAAAGGAGGTCGATCCCCAAGGGGATGTGCTCGTCCAGGACCTTGACGTAGTAGGTCGTCCCTTCGCGGGTCGTGAAGGCGTTCATCTCCCCGCCGATGGAGTCAACCTCGATGGCGATCTGCTGGGCCGACCTGCTCTTGGTCCCCTTGAAGAAGAGGTGCTCGATGAAATGCGAGACGCCGTTGATTTCCTTCGGCTCGTGCCGGGAGCCGACACAGACCCAGACGCCGATGGAGACGGAGCGGACGCCGGAGACCGACTCGGAGACGACCCTGATCCCGTTTGGCAGAACGTCCTTGCGAAACATGAGAGACCCCCGGCGGACGCGGCAAACGGCGCTGTCGGCCTATCCCTTCTGCGCCGCCTTCTCCTTGAGCGCCTCCTTGCGGGAGAGGCGGATCTTGCCGGCCCGGTCGATCTCCAGGACCTTGACGAGGACTTCTTCCCCTTCCTTGAGTTCGTCGGAGACCTTCGTCACCCGGTGCTCGGCGATCTGGGAGATGTGCACGAGGCCGTCCGTCCCGGGGAGAATCTCGACGAACGCCCCGAAGTCCATGATCTTCCTCACCTTGCCGAGGTAGATCTTCCCGACCTCCGCGTCGGCGACGATGCCGGAGATGATCTCCATCGCCTTCCGCGCCGCGGCCTCGTCGACCGAAGCGATGTGGATGAGACCGGAATCCTCCACGTCGATCTTGGCACCCGTCTGCTCGATGATCCCGCGGATCACCTTCCCGCCGGAGCCGATCACGTCCCGGATCTTGTCCGTCCGGATCTGCATCGTGAAGATCCGCGGGGCGTGGACCGACAGGTCCGCCCGCGGCTCGGCGATGGCCTTCGCCATCTCACCGAGGATGTGAAGCCGGCCCTGCCGCGCCTGCTCGAGGGCGCGCGTCAGCACGTCCCAGCCAAGCCCGGCGATCTTCGTATCGATCTGGACCGCCGTCACGCCGCGCGAAGTCCCCGTCACCTTGAAATCCATGTCGCCCAGATGGTCCTCGACGCCCAGGATGTCGGAGAGAACGACGACATCGGTCCCCTCCTTGATCAGGCCCATGGCGATTCCCGCCACCGGCGCCTTGATCGGCACGCCGGCGTCCATCAGGGCGAGCGTCCCGCCGCATACGGTGGCCATCGAGGAGGAGCCGTTCGACTCGAGGATGTCGGAGACGATCCGGATCGTGTAGGGGAAATCGGCCTTGTCGGGAATCACGGGCCTGAGCGCCCGCTCGGCGAGCGCCCCGTGTCCGACCTCGCGCCGCCCCGGCCCCCGAAGAGGCTTGACCTCGCCGACGGAGAACGGAGGAAAGTTGTAGTGGAGCATGAACGACTTGAACCTCTGTCCCTCCAGGGCGTCGATCCTCTGCTCGTCGTCCGACGTGCCGAGAGTCGCCACCACGAGGCCCTGCGTCTCGCCGCGCGTGAAGACGGCCGAACCGTGCGTCCGCGGAAGGATCCCGATCTCGCACGAGATCGGCCGGATCTGCGACGATCCGCGCCCGTCGGCCCGGACGCCCCGGTCGACGATCATCCGCCGCATCTCTTTCTTTTCAAGGTCGTGGCAGGCGATCCGGACCTGCCGGCCGCGGCCCTCGTCCCCGCCCGCGAGCTCGGCGACCGCGCTCTCGACGATCTCATCGACCGCCTTTTGCCGCTCCATCTTGTCGGGGACCACCACCGCCGCCCTCAGCCGCCCGCCCGCGGCGCGCTCGACCCCAGCCTGAAGCACCGGATCCACCTCGACCGAAGCGACCGGCCGCTTCGGCTTCCCGGCCTGGCTCCGGAGGTCCTCCTGGATCCCGACGATCCGTTTGATTTCCTCGTGCGCGAACGCGAGCCCCGCCAGAAGATCGGCCTCGGACATCTCGGACGCGCCGCCTTCGACCATCAGGATGGCATCCCGCGTCCCGGCCACCACGATGTTGAGGTCGCTTTGATCGACCTCCTTGAGCGTGGGGTTCACCACGAACGCCCCGTCCACGCGACCCACCCGGACCGCCCCGACCGGCCCGTCGAACGGAATGTCGGAGACGGAGAGGGCCGCCGAGGCCCCGATGATGCCGAGAAGCTCGATAACGTTCTCTTCTCCGGCCGAGAGGACGGAAGCGATGACCTGCGTCTCGCAGTAGAACCCGTCGGGGAAGAGAGGCCGGGCCGGCCTGTCGATGAGCCGGGACGTGAGAATCTCCCGCTCCGACGCGCGCCCTTCTCTCTTGAAGAACCCGCCGGGGATCTTGCCGGCCGCGTACATCCGCTCCTGGTAGTCGACGGTGAGAGGAAAGAAATCGATCCCGGTCCGCTCCGTCTTGGCGGCCGTCGCGGTCGCCAGGAGGACGGAATCGCCGTAACGGACGAGGGCGGAACCGGAAGCTTGTTTGGCCAGACGGCCGGTCTCGATCGAGAGACCGCGGCCGCGGAGATCAAGGGCAACGGTAACGGGCGTGTTCATTCAAACTCCTTCTCGGGAAATCGAAATTGGGGTCAATGGGATGGGACGGCGCGGCCCGGACTATCGCCGGAGGCCGAGGCGGTCGACCAGGGTCGAATACCGATCAGGCGCGTTCCCCTTGAGATAGTCCAGAAGGCTCCGGCGATGGCTGACCATCATGATCAACCCGCGGCGTGAATGCTGGTCCTTCTTGTGAATCTTGAAATGCTCCGTCAGGCCACTGATCCGCTCGGACAGAAGAGCGACCTGCACTTCGGGCGACCCGGTGTCCTTCTCATGGACCCGGAACTGATTGACGACCTCTCCCTTACGATCTTTCTTCATCACCATTGCAAAACCTCCGTCCATCGGCGCTCCCCTCCATGCAGTCCGGGAGCTCAAAACGGGGCCCATCCCCGTTTGCTTGTTGATGTATAGTCTACAAAGAGACCTTGAATATTAGCACGGCTAGCGTGCCATGTAAACAGAGTCTTGGGGGCAGTCGTGCGGGCAGACGGGGGCCTACGAGAGCAGGCGCTCGACCCTGTACCCTCCGACGTCCGGAACGGACCGGGCGATCCCCACGAGCGCTCCGTCCGGGGCCATCAGGCGGAAAACGGACATCTGGCCCGCTTCGACCGGCGATTCCGTCAGGTCCTCCGCGAAAATCATGAGCCTCCGCCGCGCCTTGGCCAGCCCGCGTGCGTTCAAGCGCAGGAGTCCGAACGTCGAAAGGGCCGCCGAGATCGGCGTCAGCCCCTCCGCGACCCGTCCTTCCACTGCCTGCTTCTTGAGCTCTTCCAGCGTCATCGCGTCTTCCAGCACGAAGATCCCGCTCCGCGTTCTCACCAAGCCGTACAGGTGTCCGCCGACGCCCAGCGCCTCCCCGACGTCGTGGCAGATCGTCCGCATGTACGTCCCCTTCGAACAGGAAGCCGTGAACTGGACGTACGGCAGATCGATGCTCTCGACCGCGATCCGGTAGATCGTGACGCGCCTCGGCTCCCGCTCAACCGTCTTCCCCCGCCTCGCCAGCCGGTAGAGGGGCACGCCCCCCACTTTCTTGGCCGAATACATGGGAGGGATCTGGAGGATCTCCCCGCTGTACGACTCGAAGGCCTTCCGGATCTTCTCCTCCGTCAGACCCGAGAGCGGCCGGTCCTCGACAACGGTCCCGGTGGCGTCCTGCGTGTCCGTCGAGACGCCGAGCTTCAGCGTGACGGCATACTCCTTGTCCCACTCCTGCAGATACTGGGCGACGCGCGTCGCTTTACCCAGGCAGAGCGGAAGGACGCCCGACGCGATGGGGTCCAGCGTCCCCAAGTGGCCGACCTTGTCCATGGACAGGATCGAGCGGACCTTCTTCACCACGTCGTGCGAAGTCCAGCCGACCGGCTTGTTGACGGCGAGCAGGCCCGACAGCGTCTCCACGGCGCGACTTGTATGCTTCATCCATCCTCCACGAATCGGTCAATGGTTATTGGTTAATCGTTATTGGTTAATCGTTATTGGTCATTGGTTATTGACGAATGACGATTGACTATTAACCATTAACGATTGACGATTGACCATCCCGCCCCTCTGCTTTCCGCACGGCCTCGAAAACCGCCCCGAGGACCCTCGCCCGAACCGCTTCCGCCGACCCTGCCACCCTCGCTCCCGCCGCCGCCGCGTGTCCCCCGCCGCCGAAGGCGGCCGCCACCTCCGCAACGTTGACGCGGCCGCGGGACCTGAGGCTGACCCGAACGGACTCCGGCGCTATCTCCTCGAACGAAATCCCGACCTCGACCCCGCGGATGGACCGGGGATAGTTCGCCAATCCCTCGCTGTCCGCCGGATCGGCCCCGGCGTCGACGACGGTCTT
>Ga0154722_1106_pt1 | contig 15026 bp, 17 predicted proteins | sample Rifle2008BG16ft_FD_105730 | JGI IMG/M metagenome (GOLD analysis project Ga0154722, IMG submission 105730) | Nitrospirae bacterium RBG_16_64_22 | reverse complement strand
AATCTGCGGAACATTGTTTTCTGGTCCAGATAATCTGCCACTGATGCGGCAAATACCACCCGAAAGACATCATTGAATTCCAGCGGTTGCCATATGGACCCATTTTATCAGGGTATCTTATACGGATCCGCATAAGATGCCAACCGATGGTGTCTTGGCCGGAAGAGGCCGCCGGCGTTCCCGCCCGGCGGTCAGCGCCTTGGGGACCGGTAATAGAACCGCCTTGCCATCCTTCATCACGGCAATCGGCAAGCCGAGACGAAGATTCTCCTGAACCGCAAAGTGCGCTTTGACGCAGCCCCTTCTGCGCTGGGCTTGTTATGCGGCACTGAGCGGCTCAATGCGAACGACGTCGTTTTCGATGGACTTGGCGGCATCCCAAAGGTCCACGGCACGCTGCGCGTTCAACCAGAATTCAGGGGAGTTTCCGAATAGACGGCCGAGCCGCAACGCCATTTCGGGACTGACGCCGCGGCGTTCGCGCAATCGCTCGTTGATCGACTGACGCGAAACCCCAACAGCGGCGGCAAGACCTGAAACCGTGAGTTCAAAATCCGGCAAGAAATCCTCCCGCAGCATTTCGCCCGGATGGGTTGGCCTGCGCTTCATTCCGCCCTTGTTTTCAATGCTCATTTTTCGCACCTCAATTCCGAAGGTCCCTGGCAATCCCAACCTTGAGCGGCGTGCCGGACAGAGTGTGGATTTCGTACACGCCTGGCTGTGCACGCTTCGTGCGCTGCTCGATCTCGCTGGACCGAAACCTCAGTTGACGACGTCCTTCGCATCGAGCCATCCCTTGCTTCTACCGAGCCGCCAGGCTTTGCAGTGTCCTTGCGCGGAATCCCATGATCGTCAGGCCCACGACCTCCTTCTTCGCTTCATCATACCGAACGATGACCCCCTCTCCAATGTCCGTCCCCAGCGCTGGACGCGGTTTTCCAATCGAGATGTAGAGGACATCCGCCTCTTCATCGTACTCCCAATCGAGTGTTCCGGCGCTTTCAAGGATGTTCAGCGTTTCCATATGATCACCCTCCTCTTGGACGGTGCGTTCGTGAAATATGCAGTAATGACGAACCCGTCCTCGTCGGACGCTTCCTTGTACGCAACAATGAGGTGCTTTCGCGTCAGCGGCGTTTCGGGATAAAAGCGCACGGCCAGAACCTCGCCAAAATCCCCCAAGAGGATCATATCAGGGTCGGCAATCGTTTCAACAACCTTTTCCTTCTGGCCCAGCATCTCCGGATGCCGAAGTGAAATATGCCGCCAACGCTCCTGCGATATCCGTATGGGGGCGCCTTTCCTGGAATAGGTTATGATCATTCCGCTTCCTCGCCCTCGATCTACCGAACCGCGTCCCGGCGCGCTCCCAGGAACTTCCGCACCTTTTCCAGGGGCCGGGCGTTGATCGCGTCCATCGCTTCGAGCCATCCCTTCCGGACGATGCCGATCCCGCAGGAGACGTCTTTCAGCCCCTCGACCGAGTGGGCGTCCGGATTAATGGCGAGTCTCACGCCCCCATCCTTGGCGTGGTGGACGAACCGCCAGTCGAGGGCGAAGCGGAACGGGTGAGAGTCCTCATCGACGGGAGTCGAGACACGGAACTGACCTCAGCATTTGGAGAACATGCCGCGACGGCGTGACGGATCTGGTCACGGGGGTCGCGTTGGACGCTCATTTCTCCGGCCCCTCCAGCATCGTCCAATCCAACAACCGCGCCCCGTGCAGAACGCGCATGATGATCACTCTGGATCCGGCGATCTTGAAGAAGGTTCGATAATTGCCGTGCAAGAGATGGCGGTAGTCGGTGCCGAGCAGTTCGTTTTCCGGAACGAGCGGACAGCGTGTCGGAAAACCCTCAAGCGTACCGATCTGCTCCTCCATGCGCAGGATGAACGCGGTTGCCGCGCCGGGATCGTCGTGTGCGATGTACTCCCAGATTTCCGATATATCGGCTTCGGCGGCGGAAGTGACATCAACCCGGAATCTTGTGGGCACGCTTGAACTCTTTCAAGAAGCCGCGTGCGGAGCGGGTCCGGCCGCTTTCCACGTCCCGTTCAGCCGGGGCGAGAAGCCTTGCCAGATTCCCCGCCTGCAGGTGTTTTTCGTATACGCGCACGTCCAGCAAAACGGAATCGGCCCTGCCGTTGACCGTGAGGATCACCGGACGCCCCGTGGCATGGAGATGATCGAGGATATCGCGAGTGTTGCGCTTCAGGTCCGTAACGGAGCGGATGTCTTCCGAAGGGCTGATCTGTGACATATCGTGCCTCCTGTAATGCAGTATTTGACGTTGAATATAACATTACATTCGATGCGCGGCAAGTGCGACTCGTGCCGAGACGCGCTCAATCACCGGCCGCGGACCCATCGACGATACGCCTCGATCCACTCGGCGCCCGCGGGCGGCGGGGAAGATAGCGGCAGATCGAGGATCGGAATCGCCTGTCGTTTCTTCCCGCGTCGGCAGATGGCGACGATGTCGTCCGCCGCGCCGAGGTGGACCTGCTCGACCGTTACCACCATGTCGAGGACTGTGGTCTCGAACGGCAACGCGAGTTGGTCGGCGATCAGGGTAAGGAAGGCCGTGCGTTGCTCGGATTCATCGTAGGCATCGGTGATCGCTTCCTCGATGAGTTGATCGAGCCGCGCGCGGCTCGGCGGCCACTTGCGGTTCGTTGTACGTTGTTTCTTCGCGGGTGTTCGCGGCATGGGCTTCGTCTCTGGACGCTCTCAGTCTATCAGACTCGGTCCGGGCGCATCGCACAACTTCGGCTTCGAGATCGTTCATGGGGCCGGGCGTCCGGCAGACGAACGCTTCATGCCCGTCGATCGAAAACGTCCCGACAGCCGCGCAGGTTCTTCGAGGATGTCCAGAATGGACTTCGCGCAATAGACGCGGTCGCGCTTGGCCTTGCTGATCTTCTTGACGATGGCCAGCGATTCAAGCCGTTCCACCGCCCGTTGCGCGGTGGTGAACGCGACGCCGAGACGCTTCGCGGCGCGTTTGATCGTAAGGTACGGATTTGCCGCAAGCATGTCCACCAGTGTCAGGGGGTTCTTGGACGTCGCGCCGGAGACGGCTTCGCGCCATTTCACGAGGAGGCCGTTGATCCGCTCGGCCCGGCTCAAGGCGTCCTCGGCCTGGCGCGCGACACCGTTGAGAAAATATTCCACCCACGCCGACCACTCCCCCCGTATGCTCACGCTGAGCAGGCGATCGTAGTAATCCCGTCGCGTGGCCTCGAAGAAGGCGCTGAGATAGAGCAACGGCGTGGGCAAAATGCCGCGCTCGACCAGAAACAGCGTGATCAGAAGGCGTCCGACGCGGCCGTTGCCGTCGAGGAACGGATGGATCGCCTCGAACTGGTAATGCGCGAGCGCCACCTGCGCCAGCGGCGGCAGCGAGCGATCGTGCAGAAACGTCTCCCACTGTTCCAGGCACGCCGTCATTTCCCCGGGCGGCGGGGGGACGTAGGTCGCATTCATCAGGGTGCAGCCGGCCGATCCGATCCAGTTCTGCGAACGGCGGAACTCGCCCGGCGTGGCCTGATTGCCGCGCACGCCGGTCATGAGCTTGGCGTGCAGCTCCCGGATCAGCCGCAGGGAGAGCGGCAGTTTCTTCAGGCGCCGGACGCCAAATTCGAGTGCCGTCACGTAGTTGCCGACTTCACGCAGGTCCGCGGGGCTGCGCTCGACCGCGGCACCGGCTTCCGCCGCAAGCAACTCGCCAAGGGTCGCCTGCGTGCCCTCGATGCGGCTTGACAGTACCGCCTCGCGCCGGACGAAGGGGCGCATGAGCAGGTGAGGATTGGGGAGCCGCCCGCCTTCGCCGGCCAGCCTCCCGACCAGACGGTCGGCATCCGACAGCGCGCGCACGAGCACCGGCGTCCACTGCAGCAACGGCGGCAAAGAATCCGGAACGAACGCGGTATAGCCGCTCGGGACGCGGACGCGCCTTCCAGGAATAACGAAGGGGTGGGTCAAGGCCGTTCCTTATTTTCGGGAGCGAAAACAGCAATGTGCATTATTTTCGAAATAATGATGAATCGAAAACATTATGTCAACTGAAACTCGTTCCGGACGGGCGTAGGGGCTGCGTTGCTATGGAGATGCGCTCCAGCAATTCTGCTCGTCCCATGATTTCACCTCCTGGTCCGTTGTCGCCCTTTGAAGCGGAAAACCTTCATCGCGGCGCAATTCTATGCCTCTTGGCTTTCATCCGCAACCGCCTCCAAGGCAGTCGCTACCCCCCGCGCGCGGCCAGGAACTTCCGCACCTTCTCCAGGGGCCAGGCGTTGACGACGTCCTTGACCTCCAGCCATCCCTTCCGGGCGATGCCGACGCCGTAGGAGACGTCTTTCAGCCCCTCGACGGAGTGCGCGTCCGGATTAATGGCGATCTTCACGCCCTTGTCCTTCGCGTGATGGACGAGGCGCCAGTCGAGATCGAGGCGGAAGGGATGCGCGTTGATCTCGATCGCGACGCCCAGATCGGCGGCGGTGTCGATCACCTGGCCCATGTCCACCGGATACCCCTCCCGCGAGAGGAGAAGGCGCCCCGTCGGGTGCCCGAGCATCGTCACGTGCCTGTTCTTCATCGCTTTGACGATCCGCCTCGTGGCCTCGGCCTCTGTCATGTTGAACTTCGAGTGGATCGAGGCGATCACGAAATCGAACGAGGCGAGGACGGGGTCCGGGTAGTCGAGCGATCCGTCGGGAAGGATGTCGCACTCGATCCCTTTGAGGATCGTGAAGCCCGAGAGCTTCCCGTTCAGCGCGTCGATCTCCTTGTGCTGTTTCTTGACGTCGGCCGCATCGAGGCCGCCCGCGTACTTGGCAGAGCGCGAGTGGTCGGCGATCCCGAGGTAGGCATACCCGAGCTTCTTCGCGGCCAGGGCCATCTGCTCCAGCGTCGCCGTTCCGTCCGAGGCCGTCGTATGGACGTGGAACAGGCCGCGGATGTCCTTCTCCTCCACCAGGTCCGGCATTTTCCCCGCCTCGGCCGCCGCGATCTCGCCTGCGTCCTCGCGCATCTCCGGCGGAATATAGGCCATCCCAAGTTTCGCGAAGATCTCATCTTCGCTCCTGCACGGCGTCTTCCGCTCCCCCTTGAAGAGGCCGTACTCGTTCAGCTTGTACCCCGCTTTCTTCGCGATCCCGCGCATCGCCGTGTTGTGGTCCTTGCTCCCCGTCAGGTACATGAGGGCGAACGGGAACTCCTCCTCCGAAACAGCGCGGAGATCGGCGTTCATCCCGCTCTTCAGGCGGATCGACGTCTTGGTCTCGCCCTTGGCGATGACCGACTCGACATCGGGCAGACCGGCGAAGAACTCCATCAGGGGGCCGGGCTTCGCGGTCGCGGCCACGATGTCGATGTCCTTGACGACCTCCTTGCGGCGCCTGAGCGACCCGGCGATCTCTGCCCGCGCGACGCCCTTGAATCCCCTGATTTTTTCCAGGAGATCGCCCGCGCTCTGAAGAGCGAAGTCGATGTGGAACTGGCCCTGGGTCTTCTTGATGTAGGCGATCCCTTCCAGGATCTTCTCCTGGGACCGCGCCCCGAACCCTTCAAGATCGACGAGCCGGTTCTCGTTGCAGGCGTACTCCAGTTCGCCCACGCTGGAGATCCCGAGCGCATCGCAGATCTTCTTGACCTTCTTGGGACCGAGACCGGGGATCGCGAGGAGGTTCGTGATCCCTTCGGGCAGGGTGGACTTCAGCTCCTCGTAATACTTGAGCCGGCCGGTCTTGACCAGCTCCGCGATCTTCTCGGCGATCCCCTCGCCGATTCCCTTGATCTCGCGGAGGCGCCCGGCCGAGGCGAGTTCCTCGACATCCCGGTCGGTCCCCGCCAGAGCCCGCGCGGCGTTGTGATACGCCCGGACCTTGAAGGGGTTCTCCCCCCTGATGTCCAATAGCTCGCCAATTTCTTCGAGAACCCGCGCAACTTCTTCCTTCGTCATCGATTCACCCATTCACCCATTCACCCATTCACCGATTCACCGGCAATATTCTTCCTCACGATCTCCAGGTTCCTGGCGATCCGCCTGCGCCCGGCTCGGGCAAGCGATGTTCCCCCGAAATTCTTCCGGAACGCCCCTTCCGACAACCCTTCCACGGCATCCAGGGAGAGATGGGGACCCGGACCGGCTGAGGGTCTGAACTCCGGTTCGTCCGCGATCGTCCCCGCCGCGTTGTGGGGGCAGACCTCCTGGCAGATGTCGCATCCGAACGCCCAGTCGCCCATCCGTCCCGCCAAGGCGGGATCGATCTCGCCCCTGTGCTCGATCGTAAGATACGAGATACAGCGGCGCGCGTCCAGCGCCCGCGGCGCGACGAGCGCTCCCGTCGGGCATGCATCGAGACAGAGCGTACAGCCACCGCAGGGGTCCCAAGAAGCGGAAAGGGGGGAGGGGAGGAAGGGGGACGTACCACTCCGGAGTTCGAGATCGGTCAGGACAACGGCCAGGAAAACATAGGAACCAACGCCGGGGGCGATGAGGAGCGTGTTCTTGCCGATCCCCCCGAGCCCCGCTTCGCGCGCCCAGGCTTTCTCAAGGACCGGTCCCGTGTCCACGTACGGCCGGAAGGAAGCCTCATTGCCGAAGACCTCGGTCAGCCTTCCGACGAGCGTATCCAGCCGCCGCCCGATCGCCTCGTGATAGTCGACGCCCCATGCGAACCGGGAGACACGCCCGGACGGCCCGCCCGAACCCGGAAAAGGGCCGGGGAAATACGGAACACCCAGGACGATGACCGAGCGCGCCCCGGACAGCGCCTCTTCCGGCCGGCACCGCCGGCCCGGCCGGTTCTCCAGGAACGTCATCGTTCCGTGGAACCCGCCCTGGAGCCGCTCACGCAAGGACCGTTCGTCTTCCTCCAGCGGGCGGGCCCTGGCGCTTCCCGCGAGCGGGAACCCGGCCTCGCGGGCAAGGAGAACGATCCCCTCCACGGGTCAGGCCGGCTGGTCCCGACGTTGGGACTCGAGGAACTGCTCGACGAACGTGTAGACCTCGGCCGGACCGAACGGTTTGGAGAGGCACCGATCGCGGCGATCCCCCAGAAAGACGCGCGTCGCCTCCGTAACGGTATCTCCCGACATGAAGACGACCCGGGACTCAAGGCCGGGGAATTCCGTCCGGACGCGGTCGTACAGTTCCATCCCCGAGAGCCCCGGCATCTTGACATCGGTCATGATCAGGTCGAAGGAGCGTCTCCTCAGCTTCCTGAGGGCGGCGTCCCCGCTCGGGGCCGTCTCGACGGCGTATCCCTTTTCCTTGAGCGTGTCGTAGAGAAGCGAGCAGATCGACGGTTCGTCGTCGGCGACCAGAATCGACTTCTTCGCGCCGCCCCGGCCGCCCGCGCCGCCACCCCGCGTCTGCGCGCCGGCCGGGTCCTCCTCCGACGGGACATCCGTCCTGAAGGGGAGATTGATCGTAAACGTCGTCCCCTTCGTCGGCTCGGAAGCAACGCGGATACTTCCCCCGTGCTCATGGATGATCTGCTGGACCAGGGCCAGCCCGAGGCCTGTCCCCCGCCCCGGCGGCTTCGTCGTGAAGAACGGATCGAAGACCCGCGCCACGTGGTCCGGACGGATGCCGGGACCGTCGTCCTTCACGGTGACGCGGAGCCAATTCTCCCCGTTCTCGGCCGCCTGTTCGGTCTTGAGGAACAGCTTCTCGCCGACGTGACTGTCGGCCATCGCCTGCATAGCATTGGTGATCAGGTTCACGAAGACCTGCTGAATCCGGTGGAAGTCTCCGATCGTCATGGGAAGGCTCGGATCGAAATCGGTCTCCACGCGGATGTTGTTGACCTTGAGCTCGTAAGCGACGAGCTCGATGGTCGCCTCGAGAAGGCCGTTCAACCCAACCGGATTCCACTCGGGATCGTGCGGCCGGGAGAACGCGAGGAGATTGCTCACGATCTTCTGCATCCGGATCGCCTCCCGGTTGATGCGGTCCAGGGGACCATGGACGGAGGAGGCGTCCGGGCGGGAGAGGAGAAGCTGGGAATACCCCATGATCCCGGTCAAGGGGTTGTTCAGCTCGTGGGCGACTCCGGCGATGAGCTGGCCGATCGCCGCCAGCCGCTCGGACTGGATCATCCGCCGCTCGACATCCTGTTTCTCGGTTACGTCCGTGCCGACCCCGAGTACCCCCATCGGCCGATTCCGGTCGGAGACGATCGTAGACAACGCGACCAGAACCGTCCGGATCGTCCCGTCCGGACGACGGACCGAGATTTCCCGGTTCAGGACGCGGCCTTCCCGCCTCAGGGCGGTCTGGACTTCCCGGAGATCCTCCGGACTGGCGTAGAAAGACCCGGACGGCCGGCCGATCAGATCCCGGGCCGAAAGGCCCGTCAGCGCGCACGTGGCCGGGTTGGCCGCCGTTATTCTCCCGCGCAAATCGGTCGTGAAGATGGCGCTCGGAGAGCTCTCGAATATCCGGAGGAGAGAGTGATGAGTCCTGAAGAAGTCCTTCGTCCGCTCCGCCAGGGCGCGCTCGAGATTGCCCTTCTCTTCAAGCAGGGCGGCGTCGGTCATCTGGAGCTGTTCGGCCATGCGGTTGAACGACTCGGCGAGAAGACCGAGCTCTTCCACGGCCGGACGTTCGACCCGCCGGCCGTGATGGCCGGCGGCCACGTCGGCGATGGCCGACGAGACCGACCGGATCGGCCGGACGACCGCATTCAGGAACAGGTAGAGGAGGACGGCTTCGACAACGAGAAGAACGATCGTCGGAGGCGCCACAAGGGTGACGACTTCTCCGAGATCGAGAGCGGGCGCCCTGAGCGACCGGTCCACGCGGGCGACGCCGACGGCGCGCCCCCCAGCCGTGATGGGCGCGGCGGCCTCGAACGTCTCGCCCCCCTCCTCCGGGCGGACGCGAGCGGCGATTTGCCCGGTCTGGATCGATCGGGCGTGGAGATCGTCATCCCGCTTCCGTCCCAGCCGCGACGAGTCCGGGTGGGAGATGATCTTCCCAGCCGGGTCCGTGATGAACGCGGTCGTCTCCCCGCGCTTTTCCGACTTGGCCTGGACCAGATGCAGGAGCGTCTCGAAGTCGGACGTGATGACGAAGCCGACCGCGTCCCGCGCGAGATACTCGGCGGTCTCCACGGCGGAGGCCTTCACCGCGGCCCGGGCCTGGGTTCGCTTGTGCTCCAGCGTAATCAGAACGGTGGAAACGACGGCGGCAATCGTCAGGAGCCCGGTCACGACGAGGGCCGTCGGGATGAGGCGGCGGGAGAACCGCGAAGAAGAGGGGGCGGGGGTCGAAGTCGTCACGAGCAGGCAATCTAATGCGGGAGACCCGTCTGGCGCGCCAGCTTCCTGATCCCGTCGTATTCGGCGTCCGTGATCGGGTCGAATCCGTCGAAGTCGAGGGCCTTTAGGGTCGGCCCCGCCTCCGGGTCCGTCTTGAGGCCGATCGCCGCGGTCTTGATCTTCGCAACGAGCGCTCGATCCATCCCCTTCCGGACGACGAGCGGAAGCCTGGGAGAGACCTCCGTCGTCCGCAGGATCTCGACCCCCTCGGTGTTGATCCGCCGGGACAGATTGGCATAGTTCACGCCGCACATCCCCGCGACGTCAACCTCCCGGTTCAGAACGGAAAGGAGCGTCCCGGGCAGGTTCTTCGTGAAGACGACCTTCATCTCACGGTCCACGTCGATCCCCTGGGACATGAGGTAGGCGCGGGGGACGACGTATCCCGAGGAGGCCAGGTGGCTCACGAAAGCGATCTTCTTCCCCCGCAGGTCGTCGAGCGTCTTGATCCCGCTGTCCTTGCGGACGATGAGGTGCGAGGGAGCGAACGTGTTGCCGTACGCCACCTGGGCGGCCACCGCCTCGATGCCGATCTCCTTCTTGAGAAGGATGTATACGTAGGGATTGACAAATAGAAGATCGAGCTGTCCGCTCCTGGCGAGCTCGACCAGGTGATCGAAGTTTCGCGGGACGACCAGATCCACCTTCCGGCCGGCCTTGCGGGAGAGGTATTCCGCGAAGGGGGTCCAGCGCTCGTAGAGTTCTTTGGGCGACAGGAGGTAGAGAACCCCGAACCGCAGGGGAGCTTCCTGGGCGGCCTGGGGAGACGACGCCTCGGCCCGCCCGGATCCGGCGGTTCCGGCGGAACCGGGCAGGCCGATCCCGGAGAGCGCCGCGGGGAGAACAAGCAGGAGGAAAGAAAGAACGGCCTTCTTGAGGACAGAGTTCGACATTGCGCGTGCCCTCCTTTCCACCTGGCGGGGAACAACGCCGCCTTCCACTCTTATCGGCTCAAGGAGGAGGCGACTTGAGACCGATCCCTGGGCTACGCCCCCATGACGTTGAATCCGGCGTCCACGTAGACGATCTCGCCGGTGACGCCCGAAGCCAAGTCCGAGACCAGGAAGAGGGCCGCCTTTCCGACTTCTTCCGTCGAGACGTTCCGCCTGAGCGGAGCCCTTTCCTCCGCGTGGTGAAGCATCGACTTGAAGCCGGAGATGCCGGCCGCGGCCAGCGTCCGGATCGGCCCGGCCGAGATCGCGTTGACGCGGATCCCCTGGGGCCCGAGGTCATACGCCAGATATTTCACGGACGCCTCCAGGGCGGCCTTGGCGACTCCCATCACATTATACCCCGGCATCACCTTCTCCGCACCATAATAGGTCATCGTGACGATCGACCCGTTCCGGCCCGTCATGAGGGGGGCCGCCCCGCGGGCCAAGGCGACGAGGGAGTAGGCCGAGACGTCAAGGGTGATCCTGAATCCTTCCCGCGACGTGGAGACGTACGGTTCCTTGAGGTCCTCCTTGTTGGCGAACGCGACGGCGTGGACAAGGATGTCCAGATGACCGAAGACCTCCCGGACCTTCGCGAACAGGGCGTCGATGTCGCCGTCCCGTGTCACGTCGCAGGGTTCGACGAAGCGGGAACCGAGGGACGCCGCGAGCGGCCTCACGCGCTCCTCGATGGCGGGAACCGGATACGTGAAACCGAGGTCCGCTCCCTCGGCGTGAAGCGCCCTGGCAATCCCCCACGCGATGCTCCGATCGTTCGCGACACCGACGACGAGCCCGGTCTTTCCCGTCAGAAGTCCCATGTGTCCTCCCTTGGCATCTCCATTTCGTAGTCTCCAATTTCCATTTTTCATTTTCCAATTTACAATTTCCAATTTAAAATTTCCAATTGTTTCATCTTTCTCCCCTTTTCCCCGCTTCCTCGCTCTTCCCGCACCCCGGCGGCCGGACGCCTTTCGCGTGCTCTCGGTCCTGAAACTTCTCGATCAGCCTGTACCATTCCCTCCGGAGGGCAGGCTCGGCGGGAATTCGCAGTTCCGAGACGAGAGTAAGCTCCTCGCCCCTTTTCCAGTGTACGAGGGTCGTTGCGCCTTGCGGGTCTTCGCGCTCGCTGATCCCCCGGATATAGGCGGCGGGGATGACGAGAAGTCCCCCCGACAGCCGGCGGCGGAAAACGAGGGCGCGGTCGGTCAGCCAGAGAGTCCCGATGCCCGTCCCGCCGCCGCCGTCGGCCGGCCAAGCCTCGCCCCCGGCCGGGGCCGGGGCCGCGTCCTTTCCCAGCCTCCGGGTCGCGACGTGTTCCGCCCCCTGAAGCTCAAGGTGCTTCTCCCCTGAGACGGCTTCGAGACGGTCGACCGGAAGCATGCCCTGCTGACGATTCGCGGCCGCTTGCCGCCGCGCACGCTTGAATGCCAGGAAACCGATTGGAAGAAGAAGTCCTGCGATGAGGGCAAGCGATCCGGTCACGATCCATGTTCCAGATTGGCGGAAGGGTGTAGCAGGCTGCTGAAACAGCAGCCTGCGCGGTGCAGGGATGCACCGCCAAATCGCGAAGATTCGGTTTCGAGCGATTTGAAAGACTTGCGCGAATTCACTTCGCGCAAGTCGTGGCTGAAAAAGCCATGGATGGACTTTTTCAGCATCCTGGTAAACGACAACGGCTGGCCTTTTTGGGCCAGCCGCCTCGCTTGAAGGGGAGGAACCAGGGCACCCCGAGCAACCGGTTTCCCGGCCGCTCGGGGCCCCTCCATGCCCTGGTCCCCGCCGGAAAAAACGTATCGATCAAACCTGGTTTTAGTAAACCAAATGCCGAGCGGTTTTTCAAGATATTTTTCGATGGATGCAACAAGATAGTTGAGAATCGGACGGTCTTGGCGGATTTGATGGTCGGCCTTCCCCTTGTTGATTTCCGGAGCGGCCGAATGTTAATATCTGCGCCGTTTCTTCGCTCACACGGCGGCACTCCAGGAAAGGCGCGCAACCCCATGCGAAAAGTCCTCATCATCGGCTCCGGTCCGGCCGGTCTCACGGCCGCGATCTACACGGCCCGGGCCAACCTCTCCCCTTTCCTTGTAGAGGGCCTTCAGGCGGGCGGCCAGCTCACGATCACGACGGAAGTGGACAACTACCCCGGATTCCCCGCCGGAATCATGGGCCCCCAGCTCGTCATGGAGATGCGGAAGCAGGCAGAGCGGTTCGGAACCGAGTTCCTCACGGGAGACGTCCTCTCCGTGGACCTTTCGAAGCGCCCGTTCAGCGTCGTCACCGATTCGGGGGAGGAGGCCGCCGCCGCGCTCATCATCGCCACCGGCGCGTCGGCACGGTTCCTGGGGCTCCCCTCAGAGAAGCGGCTCATGGGACACGGCGTCTCGGCCTGCGCCACGTGCGACGGCTTCTTCTTCCGCGGCAAGAAGGTTATGGTCGTCGGAGGAGGCGACACGGCAGTCGAGGAGGCGGTCTTCCTCACCCGGTTCGCGTCGGAAGCGGCCATCGTCCACCGGCGCGATGCCCTGAGGGCGTCGAAGATCATGCAGGACCGCGCCCGGTCCAACCCGAAGATCACGTGGCGCCTGAACAGCGTCGTGGACGACATCCTGGGCGGGGACGTCGTCACGGGTATCCGGCTCAAGGACGCGAAGACCGGGGCCGCGCGGGAGGAACTTTGCGACGGCGTCTTTATCGCCATCGGCCACCAGCCGAACACGAATCTCTTCGAGGGACAGTTGGAACTCAACCCGGCCGGGTACATCGTGACCCGTCCCGGCTCGACTGTCACGTCCGTCCCCGGCGTCTTCGCGGCCGGGGACGTCCAGGACCCCGCGTACCGCCAGGCGGTCACGGCGGCCGGAACGGGCTGTATGGCGGCGATCGACTGCGAGCGCTGGCTCGAAGCCCAGGAAGGAGCCTGACCGCTTGCGGTTCTTCTCCCTCGACGACTTCCGGCGCTTCGCCGCGGACAAGCCGCGGACAAGATGAAGAAGAGCAACTTCATAGCGTCCAAGCCGGGCTAGCCGGACGGGGAGCGCGGGACGTGTCCGACGAAGCCATTCTCATCATCGGGGCCTCCGAGGCCGATTCGAATCTCTACTATCGGACGCGGTTCCTCGCGCCCGACCCGTTCGTTTGCGTCGAAGCCGGCGGGAAACGGACCCTTCTCATGAGCGATCTGGAGATCGACAGGGCAAAATCTCAGGCCCGCGCCGATGCGGTCCTCCCCTACTCCGCCTATCGGGAGAAAGCGGTCCAGTCCGGCGTCCCGGAGCCCCGAACGGCCGACGTCGTGGCCGCGTTCCTCCGCGAGCGGGGCATCGAGAGCCTCCTCGTTCCCGGCTCGTTCGCCGTGGAGCACGCCGACGGCCTGCGGGAACGGGGATTCGCGCTCCGGTTCAAGAAAGAACCGTTCTTCGAGGAACGGGCGGTCAAGGCGCCCGAGGAGATCGAAGCGATCGGCGAGGCCCTCCGGCAGGTGGAGCACGTCATGGGAGAGGCGATCGATCTCGTCCGGGCGGCCGACGTCCGCGGGAACGTCCTTTTTCTCGATGGGGAGCCCCTCACCTCCGAGCGTGTCAAACAGTTCGTCGACGTGGAGCTCATGAAGCGCGGCTGTGTCGCCCAGCACACGATCATCTCTGCCGGAGACGCCGCCTGCGACCCGCACAACGAAGGATCGGGGCCGCTGTTGGCGCGGACGGGAATCATCCTGGACATTTTCCCCCGTGTATCGAGGACCCGCTACTTCGCCGACATCACGCGGACGGTCTGCAAGGGCGGCGCGACGGAACCGCTCCGGAAGATGTACGACGCCGTCCGGCGGGCGCAGGACGTCGCGTTCGGGAAGATCCGGGACGGCGTCCCCGGACGGGAGGTCCACGAGGCCGTGGCGGCGTTCTTCGAGGGGGAGGGGTTCGAGACCGGGATGACCGACGGCCGGATGCGGGGATTCTTCCACGGGACGGGCCACTCCGTGGGCCTCGACATCCACGAGCCGCCGGGGATGGGAAAGACCTCTGCCTCCGTCCTCCGCGCGGGGAACGTCGTTACTGTGGAACCGGGCCTGTACTATCCGGGGATAGGCGCCGTGCGGATCGAGGACATGGTGGTAGTGGAAGAGAACGGCTGCCGGAATCTCACGACGTTCCCGAAGTTCCTCGATGTCTAGCGCCACGGAAAAGGATCGGCGGGGGCTCGTGATCGTCCACACCGGCGACGGCAAGGGGAAAACGACGGCCGCGCTGGGTCTCGCGCTCCGCGCCGTCGGGAACGGGATGCCAGTTCTCATGATCCAGTTCATCAAGGGGAAATGGAAGACGGGCGAGCGGGAAGCGGCCAAGGCGTTCGGCAGCCTCCTCGAGATCCACGCGATGGGCGAGGGTTTCACCTGGGACACGAAGGACGTGGAACGCGACAAGCGGAAGGTGCGGGAAGGATGGGATTTCATGACCGCGAAGGTCGCCGGGGGCGGCTATCGGATGCTGATCCTGGACGAGATCAACTACGTCCTCTCGTACGACTACATCCCCGTCGAGGAGGTGCTCGGGTTTCTCCGGGACCGGCCGCCGGCTCTTCACGTTGTCCTGACGGGGCGCAACGCCCCGCCCGCCCTGATCGAGGCGGCCGATCTCGTGACGGAGATGCTGGACATCAAGCACCCTTTCAACGAGGAGGGCCTCGCCGCCCAGCGGGGGATAGAGTTCTAGCAGGTTGCGGAAGAAGTCCCCTCTCCCCCTGGCAGGGGGAGAG
>Ga0154722_1053_pt1 | contig 15323 bp, 11 predicted proteins | sample Rifle2008BG16ft_FD_105730 | JGI IMG/M metagenome (GOLD analysis project Ga0154722, IMG submission 105730) | Nitrospirae bacterium RBG_16_64_22 | reverse complement strand
CCGTAACACGCGCGATTTCAGCCGGGGCGATACCCTCTCGGAGGATTCTCACTTCCCTCGCTAAGAAGTCGTTCCACCGTCTAAACCGATACCGTACGTCAGGCCGTTTACCGTCGTGCCCAGGACCGGCGTTTGCAACCCTCCGAGCAACGGGCCACCGCGCGGATCATCCATTCCTTTCGAAACATGGGTCGGATCACCTCCTTTCAGAATATCATGCTTTTCAATGTAAGTCCCCCGGCCCTGGGTTGTCAAGCGGCCCGACCGGCTCGACCGGATGGGCCGGCCTTCCGGCCCGGCCGAACCGCCTCAGCACCCATTCCCGCGCCTCCTCGGCGCCTGTGATTCCCCCTTCTTCCCGCTCCTCCTCGATGCTCTCGAGGATCTCTCGGAAGACCGGCCCGGGCGCAAACCCGATCTCGATCAAGTCCTTCCCGGTCAGGAGAGGGGCCTTCGGAGGACCCGCCGCCCGCCGCGCCTCGCGCGCCGCCTTGAGGAATTCCCACGTGGAGAGGTCGCCCGGACCGGCCAGCGCGTCGACCCGATGAAGCTCCATCTCTTCCTCGAACGTGGGCCGATCGAGCATCCGCGCGAGCTTGCCGGGACGCATCTCGCCGGCGCGGCAGAGGTCGCCGTGATGCCGGACGAGAAGGACGATGCTCTCCGTGTCGGCGTTCGAGAACTTGAGCCGCGAACAGATCTTCCGCGCCATCTCCGCGCCCATTTCCTCGTGGCCGTAGAAGTGGATCCTGTCCGCCACGGTCATCGTCGCCGGTTTCCCGAGATCGTGAAAGAGAACGCCGAACACCAGGACCGTGGACGGCTCCTTGAGGAGCGAGAGGGCCAGGCGGGTGTGGGCGTACACGTCCCCCTCCGGGTGGTACGCCGGCGGCTGGGCGACTCCTTTCATCTCTTCCACTTCCGGAAGGAAGAGGGAGAGAATCCCGAGACGGTCAAGAAGGTCAAGACCCCGGACGGGGTCGGGCCCCGTGAAGATCGAGACCAGCTCGTCACGAATCCGCTCCGGACTCACGGAAGAGAGGCTGGGCGTCATGTCCGCGGCCGCTTTCTCGGTCGCGGCGGCGATCGAGAACCGAAGGGCCGCCGCCAGGCGGACCATCCGGAGGATCCGGACCGGGTCTTCGGCGAACCGATCCTCGGCGCTTCCCACGCTCCGGACGATCCGCGCGGCCAGATCGTCGCGTCCGCCCGCAAAGTCGATGACTTCGCCCGTTTCCGGGTCGAGGAACATGGCGTTGATCGTGAAGTCGCGGCGCAGGGCGTCCCCCCTCGCGGTCCCGTCTCCGCGAAACGTGGACACTTGATAGGAGGCGCCGTCGCGGATGACGAGGACCGTCCCGAAGGCGGCGCCGACGGGAACGGTCTGGGGAAAGAGGGAGCGGATCGCGTCCACGGACGCCGAGGTGGCCACGTCGAAGTCCACCGGAGAGACGTTCAGGGCATGGTCGCGGACGCATCCGCCCACGAGGCAGGCCTCGTAACCGGCGTGCCGGAGAACCCGGACGATGGCGTCCGCCGCGAGGCGGGAAGGAGGGGACATCTCACTCCGACAATACGGCCGCTTTCTTCTTCTCTTTTTCCTCGAATTCCTTGGCGCGGATTTCGGCTTCCTCCTTCGCGGCCGGACTTCCGACGCGGACGCGGTACCACTTCCCCTTCTCTCCCAGGTCGGCCGGCGTCACATGGGCTTGATACCCCTTGTCGCGAAGCCCGCCGGCAACCTTCTTCGCGTCCGATTCCTGCCTGAACGAACCGACCTGAACCACGTACCGTTTGGCGACCGGCTTAGAAGCGGCTGCCGCGCTCTCATCCTTCGCGGCCTTTTCCTTCGCCTTGCCCGCAGCTTCTTCCAACTTCTCGGGTTTCTTGGCGGCCGTCTTTTCCGGGTCAGCCTTCGCGGCCTTCTCGGCCGGCGCCTTCTCCTTCTTGGCGGGCTTGAGATCGACGCTCTTCTCGCTCTCCTTCTTGGCCGTGAGCGTCCGATAGAACGTGAAACGGTCCGGCTCCTTCTTCGCCGCCGATTCCTTCGTCTTCTCCGGAGAGGGCGCCTTCGCGGCCGGCTCGGCCGGCTTCTTCGCTTCAACCGGAGCGGGCGGAGGCGGAAGGGCCGGCAGTCCCACCGGCGGCGCTTGGGCCGGCTTTTCCTCCTTCGGGGCCGCCTTGGCAACCGGAGGAACCGCCGGCCGGCCGGGCGCCGCCTCATTCCGGGAGGCGGAGCCGCCCATCAGGTAGCGCCCTACGAGAATGCCGAGGGCGAAGACGACCACGACCGCCAGCACACCGCCCGCGATCAGCAGGCCGATCTGCCGGCTTTCGTAGCGTCCGCCCGTGCGAGGGGCGACCCGCGCGCTCTCGTTCAATTCATCTTCGTCCCTCATCCCTCGTCACCTCCTCGAAAACAGACCGGAAGCGGTCGGCTTTCGGCAATCAGCCGAAGACGTTCTTCTCCGAGTTGCTGCTCCCCGATCGATCGATTCACCCATTCACCGAACCCATTGATCCACAGATTTCGCAGATTGCCGCAGATTTCTCCCTTCCAGAACCCGGACTTCGGTCTTTTCCAGGAATCTGTGGAATCTGCGCAATCTGCGGATTTCTCCGCCTCTCCACCTCTCCGATTCCCCGATTCACCCATTCACCGATTCACCGGTCATATGATGAGCATCGCGTCGCCGTAGCTGTAGAAGCGGTACCCTTCCCGGATGGCGGCGCCGTACGCCGCCCGCGTCCTCTCCTCTCCCGCGAACGCCGAGACGAGAAGAAGAAGCGAGGTCCGCGGAAGATGAAAGTTCGTGAGCAGTCCGTCAATCACCCTGAACCGGTGGCCGGGCCGGATGACGAGGGAGGTCCATCCCTCCCCCGCCGGGATCCCCGCTCCCACGCGAGAGACCGTTTCCAGAACGCGCGTGGCCGTTGTCCCGACGGCGACGATTCTGCCCCCCCGCCCCCGCGCTCTCTCCCACGCGAGGACCGTCTCCGGCGGCACGGAATACCACTCGGGATCGGGGGCGACTTCTGGACAACCCGCCTCCGAAAGGGGCCGGAACGTCGCGGGGCCAACGTGGAGCGTCACGGAAGCCGTCTCGATTCCCCGATGCTCAAGCTCCGCAAGGAGGCTGGGCGTGAAATGGAGACCGGCCGTCGGGGCCGCCGCCGATCCGTCGGCCCTCGCATAGACGGTCTGATACGTCTCGAAGTCCTCCGGACGCGCCGTCCGCTCCCCCCGCCTCCGCAGGATGTACGGGGGAAGCGGAATGTCTCCGCTCTTTTCCAGCCATGCCCGGAGATCGAACCGGTCCGGCAAGCGGACGGAAATCGTTCCGCCGGCGGCGGAGAGAACTTCGACCTCCGGGCCGTCCGGCTCCAGGCGAAGGCGGGTCCCGGGCCTTCCGGCCCCGCGCGCGAGCGCCTCGCACGTCCGATCGTCCCGTCCCGCGCCTCCGCGCAACAGGAAGAGGAGTTCCACGCGCCCGCCCGTCGGGACCTTCCGGGCGGCGGCCCGGGCCCGGACGACCTTCGTGTCGTTCAAGACGACGAGGTCCCCGGGACCGAGGAGGCCGGGGAGATCCCGGACCCGGCCGTGCGACAAGGCGCCCGTCGCCCGCGAAACCACGAGTAGCCGAGCGGCGTCCCGCGGAGATGCAGGGCGGTCCGCGATCCGCTCCTCGGGAAGAACGTAATCGAAAAAACCCGGCTCTGTCCCTTCGGCAATCCCGGTGGGACCCGCTCCTGAAAGTTCGAGCTTGCTTCCCTTCACCTATTCACCCATTCACCGATTCACCAGGCGCACCTGGTTGTTCTTTTTCACCTTGGACCACGGGATCACCCCCGTCCCCGGGAAATAGCGAGCGAGGATTTCCCGATATCCGGCCTTTCCGTCCGCCATCGCCCGCGCGCCGTGCTGGCACAGACCGACGCCATGGCCCGATCCATGGCCCGCGAAACGGAAACCGCCGCCCTCCGGCTCGATGGTGAATCGCGTGCTCTTGATCAGGTCCGGCCCGACGGCCTTGCGGAAGTCGATGCCCCGCATTTCACGCGGGCCTTCCGCCGTCTTCACGCGAACCGTCCTGATCCGCCCGGTCTGGGAGAGGTCGGCCGGCTCGACGGCCGTGACTGCACCAGAGAAATCGATGCCCGCCGCCCGAAGGCGCCGTGCCAGGTCGCTCGCGTCGATCCTGTACGTCCATGTGGCCGGCGTATCCCCCAGCCGGCACTCCGAGCGAACGGATTTGAGGTACGGAAAGTCCCGTCCCCAGACGTCCGCGGCGTTCTCCGTCACGCCTCCACAGTAAGCGTGGTAGACGGCCTCGGCGAGTTCCCCCTTGTAGGCGAGAACCTCGCCCCGCGTCGACCGCACGGCCTCCTGGACCTTCGGATGGAGAGCGCTCTCCCCGGAGTAGGCCTGGTGGTCGACGCCCGCGCCAATGTCAAACGCCTGCCCCGCACTCCTCTGCCGGAGAGCGAGTGCGTACGTCCGGGCGAGCACGGCCTGGGCCTTCAGGACCTCGATGTCCCACGCCGCCGGCACTTCGCGCGGAACGACCCCCGCGACGTAGGTCTCGATGTCGACGTGGTTCACGATCTGGAGCCGCTCACCTTCGACGGCACGGATCTCGATCCCACCGGGATACGAAACGCCGTCCACGACCAACGATTCGCCCGAAGATAGAAGGCGAACCGACCGGCCGACCGGCTGATCGCCGACGGCGAGCCCTCCCCCTTGTGCCCGAACGGACGCCTGCCGGCCGGGGCTCAGCGGAAGCGCAGTCCCTTTCGTATCCAGGAACCGCAGAGGCCCGGACGACGAGAGCCGGGCTTCTTTGGCTTTCTCGACGACGGCGACGCGAATCGTCTCGGCCCCCGCGGCGCCCGCGGTCATCAGCACGAAGCCCGCGACGACCGCCCCTGTCACTCTTCGCATTTTTCCCATTCACCAAACCCCTTGATCCGCAGATTTCGCAGATTTCCGCAGATTTCTCCCTGCTTTCTCAAACCGCGAGAGCCTTTCCAGGAATCTGTGGAATCTGCGCAATCTGCGGATTCCCCCGTCTTTCCTATTCACCGATTCACCCATTCACCGATTCACCTATTCACCGATTCACCCATTCACCCATTCACCGTTTCTCTATAGAAGCCTTCCTTGCTCGCCGCCCGCCGCTCCATTCTGCCTCCTCTCCGGCACGGGCCGGCCGAAGTACTCGAACGTCCGGCGCGTTGCCACACGGCCCCGCGGCGTCCGGTCGAGAAGGCCTTCCTGAATCAGGAACGGCTCGTAAACGTCCTCGAGCGTCTCCTTGTCCTCGGAGAGGGCCGCCGACAGCGTATCGATCCCCACGGGCCCCCCGTCGAACTTGTCGATGATCGCGAGGAGGAGCTTCCGGTCCATCGGGTCCAGCCCCCGCTCGTCCACCTCGAGGAGGGCGAGCCCCTCGCAAGCCGCCTCGCGTGTGATCGTCCCGTCCCCTCGCACCTGGGCGTAGTCGCGGACGCGGCGGAGGAGCCGGTTGGCGATCCGGGGCGTTCCCCGTGCCCGCCGGGCGATCTCCTCGTCTCCTCCGTCGGCCAGCCCGACGTTCAGGATCGAGGCCGAGCGCCGGACGACTCTCGCTATATCTTCCGCCCCGTAGTAGTCGAGACGCACGAATATTCCAAAGCGGTCCCGGAGCGGAGAGGTGAGCATCCCCGAACGCGTCGTGGCGCCGACCAGCGTGAACCGCGGAAGGTCGATCCGGATCGAGCGCGCCGACGGCCCCTGGCCGATCAGAATGTCGAGCTGGAACTCCTCCATCGCCGGATACAGGACCTCCTCGACAACCCGGTTCATCCGGTGGATCTCGTCGACGAAGAGGATGTCGCGCGGACTCAGGTTCGTGAGGATCGCGGCCAGATCCCCTTGCCGCTCCAGGACCGGCCCCGACGTGACCTTGACCTCGACGCCCAGCTCCCGCGCAAGGATGTGCGAGAGCGTCGTCTTGCCGAGCCCCGGCGGGCCGACCAGAAGGACGTGGTCGAGCGCCTCCTTCCTCTCGCGGGCCGCCTGAACGAAGATCCGGAGATTTTCCTTCACCTTTTCCTGCCCGATGAACTCCTCGAACCGGGTCGGGCGGAGGCTCGCGTCGAAGTGGATCTCCTCTGGCGTCATCACCGGGGAGGCGATTCGATGTTCTTCGCTCATACGCTCGTTGACTCCACGATCTCTAATCCACACAGCCTTCCCTGTCCCGAACGTGATTTCGGGACCTTACAAAGGGGAGGGGTTTTCGATTCACCGATTCACCGATTCCGGATCGCACGAAGCGGGTGGCTGAGGCCGGGGCGCCCCGTCGCCCGGAATCCCGCCAATGCGGGATGAGGACGATGGGGCTGGCCGAAGACAGGACCCGCTTCGATCCGATTCACCCATTCACCGACTCATCCGTTCACCGATTCACCGGCCGCCCCAGTTCCCGGAGCGCGGCGCGAACCAGTTCTTCCGTCGGCCCGTCCGGCCTGGCCCGAGCCACGTCCGCCAGGACCCTTTCGGCCTCGTTCCGCCTGTACCCCAGGGAGATGAGCGCCAGAACCGCTTCATCGAGGGCTTCTCCCTTTCTGAGCGCCAGCCGCGGCCCAGAGCCGGCGGCCGCGACGAAGTCGTCCAGCGATCCCTTGAGTTCGAGGACGATCCGTTCGGCCGTCTTCTTTCCCACGCCGGGAATCCGCCTGAGCTGGTCCCCGTCGCCCGACCGGATTGCGGAAACGAGCTCCGGCGTCCCGGCGCCGGACAAGACAGCGATGGCCAGCTTGGGGCCCACGCCGGTCACGCTGACCAGCTTCTGGAAGAGCATCCGGTCCTGTTCGGCAATGAACCCGAACAGACGGATCGCGTCGTCGCGAATCTGGGTGACGGTGAAGAGGGAAGCCGCCTCGCCCACGGCCGGAAGAGCCGCGAGCGTCCCGAGGGGGCAGACGACCTCGTACCCCACCCCCCCCACGTCTACGACGACGGCGTCGGATGACTTGGCGGCAAGAACGCCCGCCAACCGGGCGATCACCGGCCCGCGCCTCTGCGAAGAAGACCGGCTGAAGAGGGCGCGTCCCCGGCCGGAACGACGGATGCCGGATGGAACGGACGGACGGACCGGGCTGGCGCCGCCGACAGACCGCTGACCGCCGACAGAAGGCGATGCTGGTGCGCGTGGCAGATCGCGACGGCGAGCGCGTCCGAGACGTCCAGCGGCTCGAGATCGTGGTTCAGGTTCAGCAGAACGCGGACCATCCGCCGTACCTGGGCCTTCTCGGCGTTCCCGGCCCCCGCCACGGCCTTCTTGACCGTAGCCGGCGGATACTCGAAAAGAGGAAGGTCCCGCCTGGCCGCCGAGAGAAAGACGGCCGCCTGGGCCTGCCCCAGGGCCAGGGCGGAACGGACGTTTCGGGAGAAGAAGAGGCTCTCGACCACAACAACGTCGGGACGGTGGGCGAGAATCAGCGCGTCGACGCCGTCCGCCAGGTGTAGAAGCCGCCGGGGAAGCGTTTCCTTGGAGGCGGGACGGATCGCGCCGGCCGTGACGAATCGAAGACGGCCGCCGTCGCCGTCGATCACGCCCCAGCCGGCCGTCCGCGTCCCGGGATCGATCCCGAGGATCCGCATTCGCTCCTCCGCCGCTATCAGGATGTTGAAAAAGTCCATCCATGGCTTTTTCAACCGCGACTTGGCCGAAGTGAATTCGTCCAAGTCTTACAAATTGTGAGACTTGGAAAGTCTCGCAATTTGGCAATCCATCCATGGATTGCATAGCAGGGTGTTTTTCAACACCCTGCTATGCTTCCACCTTTTGGAGAACGTCCTGCGGAACGTCGAAGTTCGCGTAGACGTGGTTGACGTCATCGTGATCGTCGAGCGCGTCCATGAGGCGGATCATCGTTTCGGCGTCCTTTCCCTCGATGGCCACGGTCGAGCTCGGGATCATGGTGATCTCGGCCGTCGTGACGGGGAGCTTGGCGGCCGACAACGCGGCCCTCACCCGCTCGAAGTCGGCCGGCGCCGTGAGGACCTCGTAGCTCTCCGGATCGTCCGATCGGATATCTTCCGCCCCGCTTTCCAGGGCCGCGGCCATGAGCGTCTCCTCGTCCGCGCCATCCTTCGAGACGAGGAGGTACCCTTTCTTGCTGAACATCCAGGCCACGCACCCAGCCTCTCCCAAGTTCCCTCCGGCCTTCGAGAAGAGATGCCGGATGTCGGAGGCCGTCCGGTTCTTGTTGTCGGTCGTGATCTCAATCAGAACGGCCACGCCTCCCGGCCCGTACCCTTCGTACATGATTTCTTCGTACGATTCGCCGGGCAGTTCTCCCGTCCCTTTCTGGATCGCCCGCTTCATGTTGTCGTGCGGCATGTTCGCTTCCTTCGCCTTGACGATGGCAAGCCTCAGGCGAGGATTGCCCTCGGGGTCCCCCCCGCCCATCCGCGCGGCGATCGTGATCTCCTTGATAAGCTTCGTGAAGAGCTTCCCGCGACGGGAATCCACGACGGCCTTCTTGTGCTTCGTCGTCGCCCACTTTGAATGCCCTGACATCTCGACACTCCCTCCGTCCTCTCGATACTGCTGTGAATACACACCGGAACTATTTGAAAGATAAGGCTATTTAGCACATCGAATTGTTTCTGTCAACGCGATTTCGGTCCTCACCCGGAAGCGTCCGCATTCACCTCCGGAACCGGGACATCTTTTGCCGGCAAGACAACCACGGGCGTCGTCTTCTTGAAGCGACGAACGCCATAGATCGGAACGGCGGGGTGGTGCGGAAGGGAGACGGTCCCGGCCGCCTCGGCCTCGAGGCGCCCTTCCAGTTTCTCGAGCGTCGCATGGTCGATCAGGACCTGGCCCGTCTGGGCCGTCATCTGAAGCCGCCGCCCGATCTCGACGGCGTCGCCGACGATCGTGTGCCGCCTGTTCCCCGGCGTGCCCACCACTCCCACGATCACGTCTCCCGTTGCGATCCCGACGGCGATCCCGATATCCATCCGGATCTCGTCGGGGTTCCTCTGCTTCAGGAACCGGACGACGATCTCGATGGCCGAGCGGACCGCCCGCTCCGCGTCTTCGCCCCCCGCGAACGGAAGACCGAAGACGGCCACCATGGAGTCTCCGCCGTACCGGTCGACCGTCCCCCTGAACTTCGTGACGATTCCGGAGAGCAGTTTGTAGATCCTGTTCAGCGTCTCGATCACGGCCCCAATCGGCAGCCAGGACACCATCCGCGGGACCCCCTTGATCTGGACGAAGACGGCCGTCACCCTCTGCACCGTCCCCTGCGGCTCCAGAAGAGGCGTCTCGCGAACGAACCTTCCCGTCAGGGTCTGCTCCATGTAGTTCGCGAGGGAGACTGCCCCGCTGGAGGAAGCGCCGAGGATGGAGAGACTCTCTAGAAAATGCGCGGCCCGGCCGGCCAGCCACTCCATCACCGCAAGGTCCCGGTTCGTGAACGCGCCCCCGCCGCCCTTGTTGTTCGCGTTCATCACGCCCAGGACGCGGTCCCGCCCGAGAACCGGAACGCAGATGAACGACGTCCGTCGGTTCCGGACCTGGGACACGCCCTGGAAGCGCGGCTCGCTCTCGATGTCCGCGACCAACAGCGGCTTCTTCTGCAGGGCAACGTAGCCGGCGATGGCCTCCCCCACCGCAATCCTTGTCGTCTTGACGACCTCGTCCGAAAGTCCCCGCGAGACGACGATCTCCAGCTCGTCCGTGGTCGGATCCAGGAGCATGATCGAACCGATCTGAGCCTGCGTCTCGCCGAGCGCCGCGTTCAGCGTCATCTCGAGAAAGAACGTTTCGTCGAGGACCGCCTCGGCCAGGGTCCTCATCTCGACGCCGCCGATCCTCTCCGACAGCCGCCTCTTGAGCTCCTCCTCCCGCTCGTCGAGCCGGGTGTACGCCGCCATCAGCTCCTCGGTCGAGCGCGACGACTGCCGCTCGTATTCCCTGCGGGCCTCCTCGAACAACCGCTCGGCCTCGGCGATCTTCGCCCGCGTCTCCTCCGCCCGCTCGGCGGCCCGCTCCGCTTCGTCCTCCTGAAGGACGGCCTTCCGTTCCGCCTCCCGGCGGGCGCTCTCGGCCCGCTCGACCGCTCTTCGCGCCTCCTCGGTCTTCTCCTGGAACGCGGCCCGACTCCACTCCCGTTCGAGGAACGAGACGACCTTCCCGGCGGCGGTTTCGATCAGGAGAGCCTCGTCTCCATTCGGCATGGTCCCGGCCCGGGACCAGAATGCGAGAAGCCCCTCCCGCCGGTTCGTCTCCGCGAAAACCCGGCCGACAAATACGGCCTGTTCGTCGATCCACTCGGCGCCCTCTCCGCGCCGCGCGGCCGATCCCTCCTCGATCCGGACGCGGTCCGATCCTCCGGATGGAGGGGATTCCGCGATTTGAAGGGACACGGCGTCCCCCGATCCCGACCCGCGAAGGTTGAGCGAACCGGCCTGACGCCGCGTGAGAACCAACCGGACGCCGACCTCCTTGCCGAGGAGCTCCGCCAAGGCGCCGAGGGCCGCCGTGATCCTGTCCGTTACGTCCGCCAGTTCCGAAGCGGCCCGAAGGGAGGAATCGAGCTTCAGGGCGGCCCGGGTCCGGCGGCGCTCCCTGAGAAGACGGGAGTACACGCCGACGGCCACGAAGGCCAGCATCCCGGCGACGATGTGATGGGGGAGGATCCGCCGGATCTCGGACGGATCGAACACGAGGAGCGAAAACAGGATGACCACGAGCACCAGGAGGCGCATGAGAAGGGGTTCGCGCCGATCGTCGGTCCAGAATCGCATTGAGGAGACGCCTCTCGTCTTAACGCTTCGGAATTCGATTCACTGCATGATGATCAGTCTGTAACTGAACGAAACCGGTTCGCTGAGGGGAACGCCCGAAGCGTCCCTCGCCCCCGTGCCGACCGTCACGGTCATTTCGTAAGTCAACGGGTAGGAAGAAGGCGTAAACGTCACAGTGTTCTCGCTCCAGGAAAAAGTCCCTTCCAGCGCCGGAGAAGTCGAGAACGCCCGTTCGACCGAGTCCCGGTCCATCTCCTTGCTGAATGTGACCGAGATCGGGCGCGGGAACTGGTACAGAAAATACCTTACGCCGTCGCCGTCCTTCGGGTCGGTGGACACGACCGTCGGGGGCTCATCCATCGGTAATTCTGCGATCGACGCGTCCCGATCCCCGCCAGCCCCCTCCGGAGAGGTCCCCATCGCGCCAGCCGACAGCAAGAACCCCAGCCCGAAAGAAACGAAAACGAAGAGAAACCGTCTTCCCGTCGACATGCTCCCTCCCTCCGCGAGAAATCCGCCGCGGAAACTCTCTCGCGTACGACGCCTACGGCGTCGATCCGGCGGGAGATCTCCGCAGCGTCTCCCGGACGCGCGCGGCGACGTCGGCCGGGAGGCCGCCCTGCTCGACCAGATCTTCCTCCGACGCCTTGATGATATTCTCAACGCTCCCAAATCTCAAGAAGAGCCGCTTCTTGCGCGCCGCGCCGATTCCCGGGATCTTGTCCAACACGGAAAACCGCACCTCGGCCTCGCGCCGCCCCCGGTGGTACGAGACGGCGAAGCGGTGGACCTCGTCGCGCACGCGCATAAGGAAATGCGTCACGGGAGAATCCGCGGGCAAAGGGAGCGGCTCGGATGCCCCCGGGAAATAGATCCTTTCCTCCTTCTCTCCCCGCGCCTTCGCCAGGCCGACCACGTCCGGGATCGCGACGCCCGCCGCCGCCATTCCGCAAAGGGCCGAGGATATCTGCCCCTTTCCCCCGTCGATCAAGACGAGATCGGGGAGCGGACTCTCCTCCCGGACGGCCTTCCGGTAGCGGCGCGCCACGATCTCCTCCATCATCGCGAAGTCGTCGGCGCCCGATACTGTCTTTATCCTGAACCGCAGGTACTCATCCTTCTTCGGCCGGTCGTCCTCCCAGACGATCATGGCGCCGACGGCCTCGGCCCCGTGGATGTTCGAGACATCGAACGCCTCGACCCGCCGCGGAAGGCGCGAGAGCCCCAGGTACCCCATGACCTCCTTCGCCAGATCTTTCCCGGCCTCCCCCCGCTGGGTCCGAGAGGAGAGCGCGGCCCGCGCGTTCTCTTCGGCCATCTGGACGAGGCGGCGCTTCCGCCCTCTGCGCGGGGAAAAGAGCCGGACCGGCGATCCCGCATTCCGCGCCAAGTACTCGGCCAGAACCGGAACGTCCGGAGGAAGCACAGGAACGAGGACCTCCTTTGGAGCCGGCGCCGCTTCGCGGTAGATCTGAGGCAGGAGACCGCTCAGGAGCGCGGCATCGTCCCGGTCCCCGACGTCGGCCAGGAACACCTCCCGGCGCCCCAACAGCCGCCCGCCCCGCACGTAGAGGACCTGAATATCAGCGGCCGTCCCCTCGCGCGCGATCCCGATCACGTCCTGGTCCTCCAGCGTGGGCGAGACGACGACCTGCTTCGCCAGGACCTTCTCGATCCGGTCCAGCCGGTCCCGGATCTCCGCCGCTTCCTCGAACCGTAGCGCGTCCGCCGCCTCCCGCATCTGGGAGCGGAGGGACGATAGAAGGTCCTTGCTTCGCCCTTCCAGGAAAAGCCTCGCCTGCCGGGCGGCTTCCCCGTAACCCCCGCGGTACGCCTGGGCACAGCACGGCCCGAGACATCGCCCAATCTCGTACTCGACGCAGGGACGCGGCGACTTCCCGTCGATGGGCCCGGCGCACGTCGCCAGGGGGAAGAGCTTCTGCATGTATTCCAGGGTCTCGCGCATCGCCCCGGCCGCCGTGTACGGGCCGAAATAGGCCGCCCCGTCCCGCGTCACGCGGCGCACGACGGTCAGACGCGGGTACGGCTCCTGGACGGAGAAACGCAAGTACGGATAGGTCTTGTCGTCGCGGAGAAGAACGTTGAAGCGCGGCCGGTGCTTCTTGATGAGGTTCCCTTCGAGGATGAGCGCGTCGACCTCGGAGGGAGCCACGATGAACTCAAGGTCCCGGACCTGGGAAACCAGCGCGCGGGTCCGGTCGGCCAAATCGGCGCCGGCCTGGAAGTAGCTCCGCACCCGGCCCCGGAGCGACTTCGCCTTCCCGACGTAGAGCACCTGCCCGCGCTCGCCCTTGAACAGATAGACCCCCGGCTTGGCCGGGAGGGTTGCAAGGACCGAATTCAGGGACCCGGCTTCAAGTCCCATCATTGACCGATTGACCGATTTACCCATTCACCGATTCACCAATTCACCCATTCACCGATTGACCGATTTACTCCCTCACCCCAAGAGCAAGTTCCTGGCCGCGGAGCTCCCGGATCCGGTCGCGGAGCACCGCCGCGCGTTCGAAATCCATATTCTGCGCCGCTTTCCTCATCTCTTTCGAGAGCGACCGGACGAGGGCCGGGATCTCGTCGGCGGGAACGTACCTCTCGCGCGCCTCCGCCGCGCCCGCCTCCTCCGGCACGGACACGGTGACGTAGTCGGCCTCCGAGATGGCCCGCAGTGCCGAAGGAATCCCCTTACGGATCGTTTCCGGCGTGATCCCGTTCGCCGCGTTGTACGCCGCCTGGATCGCCCGCCGCCGCTCCGTCTCGCCGATGGCCGCCCGCATCGACCCGGTCATCGTGTCGGCGTAGAAGATCACTTCCCCGCCCACGTTCCGGGCCGCGCGCCCGGACGTCTGGATGAGCGACCGCTCGGACCGGAGGAACCCTTCCTTGTCGGCGTCGAGGATCGCAACCAGGGAAACTTCCGGAAGGTCGAGTCCCTCGCGCAGGAGGTTGATCCCGACGAGGACGTCGAACGATCCGAGGCGAAGCTCGCGGAGGATCTCCATCCGCTCCAGCGTGTCGATGTCGGAATGAAGGTACCGCACCCGGACGCCCAAACCGGCGAAATAGTCCGTGAGGTTCTCGGCCGTCTTCTTCGTGAGCGTCGTGACGAGAACCCGCTCGCCCCGCTCCGCGCGCTTGCGGACCTCGTTCAGCAGGTCGTCCACCTGCCCCTTCGCGGGCCGGACAAGGATCGGCGGATCCATGAGCCCGGTCGGCCGGATCACCTGTTCGATCACGCGCCCCCCGGCCTTCTTCATCTCGTAAGGGCCGGGCGTCGCCGAGACGTACACGACCTGCCCGACGATCCCCTCCCATTCCTGGAACGAAAGGGGACGGTTGTCGAGGGCGGACGGAAGCCGGAAACCGTACTCGACGAGCGTCGTCTTCCGCGACCGGTCGCCTTGGTACATCCCGCCGATCTGGGGGACCGTGATATGGCTCTCGTCCACGACGACGAGGAAGTCCCGCGGGAAGTAGTCGATCAGCGTCGGCGGCGGCTCGCCCGGCGCCCGTCCCGTCAGGTGGCGGGAGTAGTTCTCGATCCCGTGGCAGTAGCCGACCTCGCGGAGCATCTCCAGGTCGAAGTTCGTCCTCTGTTCGAGTCGCTGGGCCTCAAGGAGCTTGCCCGCGGTCTCCAACTGCCTCAGGCGGTCTCCCATCTCCACGCGGATGGCGTCGATCGCGCGGTCCAGCCGGCCGCGCGACGTGACATAGTGCGAGTTCGGGTAGACGGCGACCCTCGAAAGGGCGCGCACCGGCTCGCGGCGGAGGGCGTCCAGCTCGTGGATCGCCTCCACCGTGTCGCCGAAGAACTCGATCCGGATGATCCGGTCCTCCGCCCCCGCCGGGTGGACCTCCAGAACGTCCCCCTTGGCGCGGAACGTGCCGCGCATGAGTTCCACGTCGTTCCGGGCGTACTGGATCTCCACCAGCTTCCGCAGGACGGCGTCCCGGTCGGCTTCCTGGCCCGTCTGGAGCGTGAGCAGGAGATTGGAATAGTCCTCGGGCGAACCGAGGCCGTAGATGCAAGAGACCGAGGCCACGATGATCACGTCGGTCCGCTCGAAGAGGGACGCCGTGGCCGCGTGGCGCATCCGGTCGATCTCCTCGTTGATCGACGAGTCTTTCTCGATGTACGTGTCGGACTGCGGGATGTAGGCTTCCGGCTGGTAGTAGTCGTAGTACGAGACGAAGTAGTGGACGGCGTTGTGCGGAAAGAACCCCTTGAACTCGTTGTAGAGCTGGGCCGCCAGCGTCTTGTTGGGCGCCATGACGAGCGTCGGGCGCTGGACGTTCGCGATAACGGAGGCCATCGTGAACGTCTTCCCAGACCCCGTGACGCCCAGGAGGACCTGGTCCCTCTCTCCCCCCGCGAGCCCGTCCGTCAGGGCCGCGATCGCCATCGGCTGGTCCCCGCGCGGGACGTATTCCGACACAAGCTCGAAGCGGAAGTCGGCGCGTTCGCGATCCGTGGCGCGATTCATGGCCC
>Ga0154722_1112_pt1 | contig 15383 bp, 12 predicted proteins | sample Rifle2008BG16ft_FD_105730 | JGI IMG/M metagenome (GOLD analysis project Ga0154722, IMG submission 105730) | Nitrospirae bacterium RBG_16_64_22 | reverse complement strand
CCCACGTTCACGTGCGGCTTCGTCCGCTCAAACTTCTGCTTGGCCATATTCAACCTCCCCCATCATCAACCCCCAGAAGCGGGGCGCCCCGGCAACCTACCGGGCGATGACCTCTCCCTTGACCTTGGCGATGATCTCCTCGCCGATCGAACGCGGGACCTCTTCGTAACGCAGGAACTGCATGTGATAGGTCGCGCGGCCCTGCGTGGCCGAACGGAGATCCGTCGCGTATCCGAACATCTCCGCGAGCGGCACGTGCGCCTCGATGACCTGGGCGTTCCCCCGAAGCTCCTGGTTCTGAATCCGGCCGCGGCGGGAATTGAGGTCCCCCATGACGTTGCCGAGATAGTCGACGGGGACCGTCACCTCCACGGCCATGACCGGCTCCAGCAGAACCGGCTTGGCCTTCCTGGCCCCGTCCTTGACGGCCATCGATCCCGCGATCTTGAACGCCATCTCGGACGAATCGACGTCGTGGTACGACCCGTCGAAGATCGTGACCCGGAGATCGACCATCGGATACCCGGCCAGGACGCCCCCTTCGAGGGCTTCCCGCACGCCCTTCTCCACGGCGGGGACGTATTCTCTGGGAACGGAGCCTCCGACGATCTTGTTGACGAACTCGAATCCCGCTCCGGGCTCCTGCGGCGCGACTTCGAGCCAGACGTGCCCGTACTGGCCGCGGCCTCCCGTCTGCCGGATGAACTTTCCTTCGGCCTGGACCTTGGCCCGGATCGTCTCCCGATAGGCGACCTGGGGTTTCCCGACGTTTGCGTCGACCTTGAACTCCCGGAGGAGGCGGTCCACCATGATCTCGAGCTGAAGCTCCCCCATCCCGGAGATGATCGTCTGTCCGGTCTCCTCGTCCGTGTGAACGCGGAAGGAGGGATCCTCATGGGCGAGTTTCTGAAGGGAGAGACCCAGCCTCTCCTGGTCGGCCTTGGTCTTGGGCTCGATCGCGACCGAGATGACCGGTTCGGGGAACTCCATCGCCTCCAGAATCAGCGGCTTGTTCTCGTCACAGAGCGTGTCGCCGGTCGTCGTCCCCTTGAGCCCGACGGCGGCGGCGATGTCGCCCGCGTAGACGTCCTTGATGTCCTCCCGCTTATTCGCGTGCATCTTGAGGAGCCGTCCGACCCGCTCCCGCGATCCTTTCGTGGAGTTGTAGATGTACGACCCGGCGTTGAGGACCCCCGAGTAGACCCGAAAATAGGTGAGCTGGCCCACAAAGGGATCGGTCATGATCTTGAACGCCAGGGCGGCAAAAGGCTCGCCGTCGGACGCGGTCCGCACGACCTCCCCCTCGCCGTCCACCGGCTTGCCCACGACCGCGGGAATGTCGACGGGGGCGGGAAGGTAGTCCACCACGGCGTCCAGAAGAAGCTGAACGCCCTTGTTCTTGAACGCCGAGCCGCACAGAACCGGCGTGATCTTCATGCTGATCGTTCCCTTCCGGACCGCGGTCATGAGCTCGGCCGCGGTGATTTCGGCCCCCTCCAGGTACTTCGCCATAACCGTTTCGTCGCAGTCCGCCGCCGCCTCGATCATCTTCTCGCGCCAGGCTTTCGCCTCGGGAAGAAGGTCGGCGGGGATGTCGATCACTTCGTACTTCGCGCCGAGCGTCTCGTCGTCGAAGACAACCGCCCGCATCTGGACCAGGTCGACGGACCCGCGGAAACCGCCCTCGCGTCCGATCGGGATCTGGATGGGCACGGGGCGCGCGCCCAGGCGGTCGATCATGGTCTGAACGCTCATAAAAAAATCCGCTCCCACACGGTCCATCTTGTTCATGAACGCGATCCGGGGAACGTGGTACTTGTCGGCTTGGCGCCAGACCGTCTCGGACTGGGGCTCCACGCCGCTCACCGCGTCAAAGGCCGCAACAGCCCCGTCCAGAACCCGGAGGGATCGCTCGACCTCGATCGTAAAATCGACGTGCCCCGGCGTATCGATGATGTTGACCCGGTGGTTCCGCCAGTAGCAAGTCGTAGCCGCGGACGTGATGGTGATCCCCCGTTCCTGTTCCTGGACCATCCAGTCCATGACGGCCGTCCCGTCGTGGACCTCGCCGATCTTGTACGAGACACCGGTGTAATAGAGGATCCGCTCGGTCGTCGTCGTTTTTCCGGCGTCGATGTGAGCCATGATCCCGATGTTCCGGGTCTTTTCCAGTGAATACTCTCGCGGCACAGACAATACTCCCCGGCGGGCCGATCAGGCCCGCGCCGTGAACGCTCCGTGGATTACCATCGATAGTGTGAAAAGGCCTTGTTGGCTTCCGCCATCCGGTGGGTGTCTTCCCGCTTCTTGACGGCGGCCCCGGTGTTGTTTGAGGCGTCCATCAGTTCGGCGGCGAGCTTTTCCCTCATCGACTTCTCGGCCCGGGCGTGGGCGTACGACACGATCCAGCGCAGGCCGAGCGCCGTCCGGCGCGCCGGGCGGACATCGACGGGCACCTGATAGGAGGCGCCTCCAACACGACGCGACTTGACCTCGAGCGCCGGCTTCACGTTGTCCAGCGCCTGCTTGAAGATCTTGATCGGATCCTGGCCAGTCTTGTCGCGGATCCGGTCGAACGCTCCGTAGCAGATCCCCTCGGAGACGCTCTTCTTGCCCGCCCGCATGACAACGTTGATCAGCTTCCCGACAAGCCGATTATTGTATTTTGGATCGACAGGCGCTTCGCGCCTGATCACTCCGCGGCGACGCGGCATTCACAACCCCTTTCAACGGTTATTTCGGACGCTTGGCCCCGTACTTGGACCGGCCCCGCTTGCGGTTGGCCACTCCCGTCGCGTCCAGCGTCCCCCGGACCACGTGATAACGGACACCCGGAAGATCCTTGACCCTGCCTCCCCGGATGAGAACGATCGAGTGCTCCTGAAGATTGTGCCCCACGCCGGGAATGTATGTCGTGACCTCCATCCCGTTCGTCAGCCGCACGCGCGCGACTTTCCGCAAAGCCGAGTTCGGCTTCTTGGGCGTCGTCGTATAGACCCTGACGCATACGCCCCGCTTTTGCGGCGCGCCGGCCAGAGCCGGACTCTTCGTCTTGGCCTTGATCGCAAGTCGGCCTTGACGTACCAGCTGGCTGATCGTGGGCAACGGCTCTTCCTCGGTTTAGAACGCTCGGTTTAGAACGCTCGGTTTAGAACGCTCGGTTCGAAACGCTTTTATCGAGTCAACGCTTCATTCGGCAAAGCGGGCAAAAACCATAACCTTGGACGCTCGATCGGGCCCGATCCGGGGAAAGAAGCGACAAAACTTGCGGACTATACCAGCGGCCCTGAACAGTGTCAACCCCTTTCTATTCCGACGCGCTCAAAAGAGGGCCCCCTCCGCCCGTCACGAGCCCTCGGAGACGGAAACGGGCTCTTCGACGAGCCGCTCCTTCGGCTGGGGGAACGTGTCGCGGTACCGCAGGAGCCCCGTTCCCGCCGGAATCAAGCGCCCCATGATGACGTTCTCCTTGAGGCCGAGGAGATCGTCCACCCTTCCCGTGATCGCGGCCTCGGTCAGGACCCGCGTCGTCTCCTGGAACGACGCCGCCGAGACGAAGCTCTCCGTCGTAAGCGACGCCTTCGTGATTCCCAGGAGGACCGGCTTGCCCGTGGCCGGAATCTTGCCGGCGGCCATCATGGCGTCATTCTGAGCCTGGAACGTGAACCGGTCAACCTGGTCTCCGACGAGGAAGTCCGCGTCTCCGGCATCCTCGATCCGGACCTTCTTCAGCATCTGGCGGACGATGATCTCGATGTGCTTGTCGTTGATCGAGACGCCCTGGAGGCGGTAGACCTTCTGGACCTCGTCGACCAGGTACTTCTGCAGTTCCTTGGGACCGAGAACGTCGAGGATGTCGTGCGGGTTCACGGAGCCGTCCATCAGGGGCTCGCCCGCTCGGACAAAGTCTCCCTCTCGAACGTTGACGTGCTTCCCCTTGGGGATGAAGTATTCCTTTTCGTCTCCCACGGGACCCTTCACAATGACCCGCCGCATCCCCTTGACGAACCCGCCGAACTCGACGGTCCCGTCGATCTCGCTGATGACCGCCTGCTCCTTCGGTTTCCGGGCCTCGAAGAGCTCCGCCACGCGCGGAAGACCTCCCGTGATATCCTTGGTCTTGGTCGTCTCCCGCGGGATCTTGGCCAGGATGTCGCCCGGCGCAACCATCTGGTTCTTCTCCACGAGGATGTGGGCGCCCGCCGGCATCAGGTACCGGGCCACCTGGTTCGCCCCGGGGATCTTCGCCGTCCGGTTGTGGTCGTCCTTGATCGAGATGCGGGGCCGGCGGTCCGCCGGGTAATCGATGATGACCTTGTGGGACAACCCCGTCACTTCGTCGACCTCTTCGCGGACGGTGACGCCTTCCTCGATGTCGCCGAAGGCGATTCGGCCGCCGACTTCGGCCAGGAACGGAAGGGAATACGGATCCCACTCCACGAGGCGGTGTCCGGGCTTGACGCGGGCGCCGTCCTCAACCTTGAGCTTGGCGCCGTAGACGACCGAGTACTTCTCGCGCTCCCGGCCGGTCTCGTCCTGGACGACGAGCTGGGAGTTCCGGTTCATGACGATCATGTCGCCTTCCTTGTTCCGGACCGTAGCGAGGTTCACGTACCGAACCCGTCCGTCGTGGCGGGAGTCCAGGACCGTCTGGACCGCCACCTTCGACGCCGTCCCGCCGATGTGGAACGTCCGCATGGTGAGCTGGGTTCCGGGCTCCCCGATCGACTGCGCGGCCATGACGCCCACGGCCTCGCCGATCTCGACGCTGCGGCCCCGCCCCAGATCCCGGCCGTAGCAACGGGCACACACGCCCCGGCGGGCATGGCAGGTGAGGACCGATCGGATCTTCACTTGGTCCAGTCCGAGGTCTTCGATCCGGTGCGTCACATCCTCGTCGAACTCCGCCCCGGCCGGAACGATGACGTCGCGGCTGACCGGATCGCGGACGTCCTCGGAAGCCGTGCGGCCCAAGAGCCGATCTCCCAGCGGCTCGATGATCTCGCCGCCTTCCACAAGCGCGGTGACGACGATCCCGTCCGTCGTCCCGCAGTCCACCTCCCCCACGATGACGTCCTGGGAGACGTCCACGAGCCGGCGGGTCAGGTACCCCGAGTTCGCCGTCTTGAGCGCCGTGTCGGCGAGACCCTTCCGCGCCCCGTGCGTCGAAATGAAGTACTGGAGGACCGTAAGACCCTCCCGGAAGTTCGCCGTGATCGGCGTCTCGATGATTTCCCCGGACGGCTTGGCCATCAACCCCCGCATCCCGCCGAGCTGCTGGATCTGCTGGGCGCTCCCGCGGGCGCCCGAGTCGGCCATCATGAAGATCGAGTTGAAGGAACGCTTCTCCTCCAGATCGGTCTTCTCCTCGCTCTCCGCCCCCAGCTCAGCCATCATTTCGTGGGCCACGCGCTCCGTCACCTTAGCCCAGATGTCGATCACCTTGTTGTAACGCTCCCCGTTGGTGATGAGCCCGTCGCCGTACTGTTGATGGATCTCCATGACCTCCTTGTGGGCCTGGTTGATCAGCGCGTCCTTCTTGGAGGGAATGTTCATGTCGTTGATGCAGATCGAGATCCCGGACATCGTGGCAGACCGGAAGCCGACCTCCTTCAGGGCGTCCAGCAGGACGACGGTGGCCCGGGGGCCCGCGTCTCGGTAGCAGCGGTCCACGAGCTTCCCGATCTCCTTCTTTGTCATGACTTGGTTCACCGCCGAGAACGGAAGCTCGCGCGGCAGAACCTCGAAAAGGAGCACGCGCCCGGCCGTCGTCTCAGTCACCGCGCCGTTGATGCGGACCTTGATCCGGGCGTGAAGGTCGACCACGCGCGCATCGTAGGCCACCCGCACCTCGTCCGGGTTGGCGAAGATCCGTCCCTCCCCGCGGGCTCCCTTCTTGGCCTTGGTCATGTAGTAGAGCCCGAGAACCATGTCCTGCGTTGGCAGCATGATCGGCTTGCCGTTCGCCGGAGAGAGGATGTTGTTGACGCTCATCATGAGGACCCGCGCTTCCACCTGGGCCTCGACCGAGAGGGGGATGTGGACGGCCATCTGGTCCCCGTCGAAGTCGGCGTTGAACGCCGTGCAGACCAGCGGGTGCAGGCGGATCGCCTTCCCCTCCACGAGCACGGGATCGAACGCCTGGATCCCCAGGCGGTGGAGCGTGGGGGCCCGATTCAAGAGAACGGGGTGCTCCGCGATCACTTCGTCCAGGACGTCCCAGACCTCGGTCCGCTCTTTCTCGACGAACTTCTTCGCGCTCTTGATCGTCGTCACCAGCCCCCGCTCTTCCAGCTTGTGGAAAATGAACGGTTTGAAGAGCTCGAGCGCCATCTTCTTGGGAAGACCACACTGGTGAAGCCGGAGCTCCGGACCGACCACGATGACCGACCGGCCGGAGTAGTCGACGCGCTTCCCGAGAAGGTTCTGCCGGAACCGGCCCTGCTTTCCTTTCAGCATGTCGGAGAGGGACTTGAGCGGCCGCTTGTTGGGGCCGCGCAGGATCCGGCCGCGGCGCCCGTTGTCGAAGAGGGCGTCCACCGCTTCCTGGAGCATCCGCTTCTCATTGCGAATGATGATTCCCGGAGCCTTCAGCTCCATCAGCCTCTTGAGACGGTTGTTCCGGTTGATGACGCGCCGGTAGAGATCGTTCAGGTCGCTCGTTGCGAAACGCCCGCCTTCCAGGGGCACCAGCGGCCGAAGCTCGGGCGGAATCACGGGGATGACGTCCATGACCATCCACTCGGGCCTGTTCCCGGACCGGATAAAGGAGTCCATCACCTTGAGACGCTTTGTGAGCTTCGCCTTCACCGCCAGGGAGGTCGCGTCCTCGAGCTTCCGCCGGAGCTCGGCGGCCATGGACTCGAGATCGACGCGCCTGAGCAGCTCCCGGATCGCCTCGGCCCCCATTCCCGCCTTGAAACCGTCCGAGCCGTGCTCCTGGAGGAGCTTCCGGTACCGTTCCTCCGTAAGCAGCTCCTGCTCCTTAAGGTCCGCCGCTTCGGTCCCCGTCCCCGGATCGATCACGACGTACGACTCGAAGTACAGGACCTTCTCCAGGGCTTTGAGCGACATGTCGAGGACCGTCCCGATCCGGGACGGCAGGCTCTTGAGAAACCAGATGTGGGCCACCGGCGAAGCCAGATCGATATGTCCCAGCCGCTCCCGGCGGACCTTCGACTGGATCACCTCGACGCCGCACTTGTCGCAGATCACGCCGCGGTGCTTCATCCGCTTGTACTTGCCGCAGTTGCATTCCCAGTCCTTCGTCGGCCCGAAGATCTTGGCGCAGAACAGCCCGTCCCGCTCCGGTTTGAACGAGCGGTAGTTGATCGTCTCCGGCTTCTTGACCTCGCCGTACGACCAAGAACGGATCTTCTCCGGGGACGCGATCCGCACACGGATCGCATCGAAGGACAGTGGGTCTCTCGACCGTTCGAACAGAGAATGGATTTCTTCCAAGGAAACTCCCTCCTGCGGCTAGATCGAGGCCGCGGCGCCGCGCTCGGCGGCGGGGGCCTCGGCCTCTTCCCGGCCCCGGGTGCTGATCAGCTCGACATCCAGGCCGAGACTCTGCAACTCTTTGATCAGCACGTTGAACGATTCGGGAAGTCCGGCATCGAGCGTGTTCTTCCCCTTGACGATCGCTTCGTAGATCTTCGTCCGCCCCGTGGTGTCGTCCGACTTGACCGTCAGGAACTCCTGCAGGGTGTAGGCCGCCCCGTAGGCTTGCAGGGCCCAGACTTCCATCTCGCCCAGCCGCTGGCCGCCGAACTGGGCCTTTCCGCCCAGCGGCTGCTGAGTCACCAGCGAATACGGCCCGATCGACCGGGCGTGAATCTTGTCGTCGACGAGGTGATGGAGCTTCATCATGTACATGTGGCCCACCGTCACCGGCCGGTCGAACAGATCTCCGCTGAGACCGTCGCGGAGGATCGACTGTCCGGACGCGGGCAGGTCCGCCTCTTTGAGCAGGCCCTTGATGTCCTGCTCCCGAGCTCCTTCAAACACCGGCGTCGAGACCCAGAGCCCCAGGGCGTGGGCGGCCCATCCCAGGTGGGCCTCCAGGATCTGCCCCACGTTCATCCGGGACGGAACGCCGAGCGGGTTGAGGACGACCTCCACGGGTCTCCCGTCGGGGAGGAACGGCATGTCCTCGTCCGGCAGGACCCGCGCGATGACGCCCTTGTTGCCGTGGCGCCCCGCCATCTTGTCGCCCACCTGGACCTTCCGCTTCATCGCCACGTAGACGCGGACCAGTTTGAGCACGCCCGGCGGAAGCTCGTCGCCCCGCTTGAGCCTTCCCATCTTCTCGTCGAAGATCGTCTCCAGGAGTTGGAGCTGATCCTCCGCGCTCTCCTCGATGTCCTCGATCCGCTCCTCGTCCTCTCCCGCCGCATGGGGCTCTTCGTGGGAGACGGACTGGAGGTCCTTGTCGGCGACCCGGGCCAGGTGCTCCTCGTCGATCCGGCGCCCCTTGGCCACGATCGTCTCTCCCGTCCGGGGATCGATGATCGCTTCGCGCGCGATCTTCCCCGCCAGGATCTTCCGGAACTTTCGGTACTTCTCTTCCTCGACGATCCGGACCTCGTCCTGATAATCCCGGCGGAGCCGCTCGATGTCGTCGCTCTCGATGCTCTTCGCCCGCTCGTCCTTCTCGATCCCCGTGCGGGAGAAGACCTTCACGTCGACGACGACCCCCTCGATCCCGGGCGGCACGGTCAGGGAGGCGTCGCGAACGTCGGCCGCCTTCTCGCCGAAGATCGCCCGGAGGAGCTTCTCCTCGGGCGTGAGCTGCGTTTCTCCCTTCGGCGTGACCTTGCCGACGAGGATGTCGCCCGGGCGGACCTCCGCCCCGATCCGGATGATTCCGCTCTCGTCGAGGTTCCGCAAAGCTTCCTCGCCGACGTTCGGAATGTCGCGCGTGATCTCTTCCTTGCCAAGCTTGGTGTCCCGGGCCTCGACCTCGAACTCCTCGATGTGGACCGAGGTGAACCGGTCGTCCTTGACGAGTTTCTCTGAGATCAGGATGGCGTCCTCGAAATTGTTGCCGTTCCACGGCATGAAGGCCACCATTATGTTCCGCCCCAGGGCCAGCTCTCCCAGGTCCGTCGACGGTCCATCGGCGAGCACGGTCCCCTTCTTGATCTTTTCGCCCACGCGGACGATCGGCTTCTGGTTGACGCAGGTATTCTGGTTGGACCGGTAGAACTTGGTGAGGTTGTAGACGTCGAGCACGGTCTCCTTTTCTTTCCCCCCGCGCTTCTTCGCCGGAACTTCCGCGCGCACCACGATCCGCGTGGCGTCAACCGATTCCACGACCCCCGGCCGCCTCGCCACGGCCACGGCCCCGGAGTCCCGGGCTGCGCTGCGCTCCATCCCCGTTCCCACCAGCGGAGCCTCCGCGTGAAGCAGGGGGACCGCCTGGCGTTGCATGTTGGAGCCCATGAGAGCGCGGTTCGCGTCGTCGTTCTCGAGGAAGGGAATGAGCGCCGCGGCCACCGACACGATCTGTTTGGGCGAGACGTCCATGTACTGGATCTGCTCCGGCGTCATGACGCGGAAGTCGCCCGTCACGCGGGCCGAGATCGCTTTGGCGGTGATCCGCCCGCGTCCGTCGATGGGCGTGTTGGCCGGAGCGATCACGTACTGTTCCCCGTCGATGGCCGAAAGAAAATCGATCTCGTCGGTCACGCGGCCGTTCACCACCTTGCGGTACGGCGTCTCGATGAACCCGAAATCGTTCACCCGCGCGTAGGTCGCGAGCGACGTGATCAGCCCAATGTTCGGCCCTTCCGGCGTCTCGATCGGGCAGATTCGGCCGTAGTGGGTCGGGTGGACGTCCCGGACCTCGAACCCGGCCCGCTCCCGCGTGAGCCCGCCGGGCCCAAGGGCCGAAAGGCGCCGCTTGTGCGTGATCTCCGCCAGCGGGTTGGTCTGATCCATGAACTGGGACAATTGCGAGGATCCGAAAAACTCCTTGATCGCCGCCGTGACCGGCTTGGCGTTGATCAGGTCGTGGGGAAGGACCTGGTCGAGGTCCTGGATCCCCATCCGCTCCCGGATCATGCGCTCCATCCGGACGAGGCCGATCCGGAACTGGTTCTCGAGGAGCTCGCCGACCGACCGGACGCGACGGTTGCCCAAGTGGTCGATGTCGTCGATCTCCCCGCGTCCCGCCCGGAGATTGAGGAGGTATCGGACGATCTCGACGATATCGGCCTTGGTCAGAACGCGGGTCTCGAGAGGAATGTCGATCCCCACCTTCTTGTTGATCTTCAGGCGCCCGACGGACGACAGGTCGTACCGCTTCTCGTTGAAGAAGAGGTTCTCGAACAGGGAGCGGGCCGTATCCAAGGTCGGCGGCTCGCCGGGGCGAAGTTTCCGATAGATGTCCAGCATCGCGTCTTCGGGACTCGTGATCCGGTCCTGAAGAAGCGTGTCCCGGAGCGCGGGGAGGAACCGGACGCCGTCGATGAACAACAGCTCGATCGATTCTCCCGCCCCCTTCATGAGCCGGTCGACGACCGGCTCCGTGATCCGCTCATTGGCGGGGACCAGGACCTCGCCGGTCTCCTTGTCCACGATGTCCTTGAGCACGATCCGGCCGGCGATCTCCTCCGGGAGGATCGGAATCTCGTGCGTCCCCGACGCCTCCAGCCGCTTGAGGGCGCTCCGTGTAATCTTGGTGCCCTCCTTGACGAGCACCTCCCCCGTCTTCTTGTCCTTGAGGGTCGCCGCCGCCTTGAGTCCCGCCAGGATCTCGTGATTGACGACGCGCGCCGCCCCTTTCCCGTGGAACTTGATCGTCTCCACCGGGTAGAACCCGCGGAGCAGGGCTTCGGCGCTGTGTCCTAGTGCCCGGAGGAGAACGGTCGCGGGGAACTTGCGGCGCCGGTCGATCCGGACGAAGAGGATGTCCTTCGCGTCGAACTCGAGGTCGAGCCACGACCCGCGGTAGGGAATGACGCGCGCGGAGAAGATGATCTTCCCCGAGGCGTGCGTTTTCCCCTTGTCGTGGCTGAAAAAGACGCCTGGCGACCGGTGAAGCTGGCTCACGATCACCCGCTCCGTCCCGTTGATGATGAAGGTCCCGTTCTCCGTCATCAGGGGAAGGTCGCCCAGGTAGACCTCCTGCTCCTTCACGTCGCGGATCGTCTTGGCCCCTGTGTCGGGGTTCTTCTCCCAGACGACCATGCGGACGCGGATCCGGAGAGGGGCGGCGTAGGTTATTCCGCGGTGCAGGCACTCCCGCACGTCGTACTTCGCGTCTCCGAGCGCGTATCCCACGAACTCGATCTGGACCATGTCGTTGTAGTCGCTGATCGGAAAGACGGAGCTGAAAACGGACTGCAAACCGTAGTCCTTCCGCTCCTCCGCCGGGACCTCGGCCTGGAGAAACCGGCCCCAGGAACGCTTCTGGATCTCGATGAGATCCGGAATCTCGATGACAGGCGGAGCGGGCGAGAAATCCCGCCGCACGCGCATGGGACGACGCATTGACACGCTCATGTGGACTCCTTGAAGAACCCCGCGTTCAAGGACGGGGATTCTTCGACCTCTAAAGTGCTTTTCGACATTTTGCATTCGCGAGCGGGATCCCCGAACTGCTCCCGGGGACCCCGGCCCCGCTTCTTCCCGCCGGCCGGCCCTACTTGATCTCGGCTGTTGCGCCGTTCTCCTCGAGCTTAGCCTTGATGGAGACGGCTTCGTCCTTGGAGACGCCGGTCTTGACGGGCTTCGGGGCCCCTTCGACCAGGTCCTTCGCCTCCTTGAGCCCCAGGCCCGTGACCTCGCGGACGACCTTGATGACCTGGATCTTCTTGTCGCCGACGGCTGTCAGGACGACGTCGAACGCCGTCTTCTCCTCGACCGCCGCGGGAGCCGCCGCGCCGCCTCCAGCCTCCGCCACCGCGACGGGAGCCGCCGCCGACACGCCCCACTTCTCTTCGAGCATCTTGCTGAGATCCGCCGCCTCAAGAACCGTGAGGCCGCTCAACTGTTCGACCAAACCCTGTAGATCCGCCATTTGTCTTTCTCCTCTTGGCCCGGCCGCAGACATTGCTTCCGGCCGGGATTAATGGATGTCAGTGACCTTCGACCTTCAGCTTTTCAATTTCCAATTTGCAATTTCCAATCTGCGTCACGATCCCGCTTCCGCCCGGGCTTTGAGCACCCGTGCGACCTGTCCGCCGGGCGCCGCAAGGACCCCGACCAACCTTCCAGCCGGAGCCGACAGGAGACCCGCGATCTTCCCGCGAAGCGCGTTCAGACCCGGAAGCTCTGCCACGCGCCGGATCCCCGCCGCGTCGAGGAACACTCCCTCGACCACGCCGCCCATGATCTTGACCTTCTCCTGGCCCTTCGCGAACTCCGCGAGGAGCCGGGCCGGAGCAACGGGGTCGCCGTACGACAGGGCGATGGCCATGGGGCCGCGCAGGTGCGCGGCCAGCCCTTCGGCCGGCGTACCCTGCGCCGCGCGCCGGGCCAGCGTATTCTTCACGACCTTGAGATCGACGCCCGAATCGCGAAGCTTCTTCCGGAGACCGGTTACTTCTTCGACGGTCAGTCCCCGGTAGTCGGCCAGAACGGCCGCCCGCGAGCGGCTGAACCGCTCGTGAAGCTTGTCGACCACGGCCTGTTTTTCGGTTCGGTCCACTTGTTTTCTCCCCCCTTTCTCCAATGGAATGGTGGTGCAAACGGTCTCCCACCCCATTGGAGACGGGTCTGTCTCATGGGCGGGTCTCGGTCGGCGGGGCTTCGCTCCCCCCTTGGCTCCGGATCGGAGACCGACGGTCTTAGACCGCAAAACTCCCGGTGAATCGGTCAGTCGGTGAATCGGTAACGGGGCGTGTCAGGCCAGTGCTTCCGATTCACCCATTCACCGATTCACCGATTCACCGGCTCTTATGCCGCCGAAACCAGGTTCCCCACTTCGACGGGGTCGATGCGGATTCCAGGCCCCATCGTGGCGGAGATCGCCACGTTCCGGATGTACTTCCCTTTGCTCGTCGACGGCTTCGCTTTGACGATCGACTCCAGGACGGTCTTCACGTTCTCGAGCAGCTTCTCGGACGGGAAAGAGGCGCGGCCGACCGGAACGTGGACGTTCCCCGCCTTGTCGACGCGGTATTCGACCTTGCCGGTCTTGATCTCCCGCACGGCCCGGCCCACGTCGAACGTCACGGACCCGACCTTCGGATTCGGCATGAGGCCGCGCGGCCCCAGGATCTTTCCGAGCTTGCTCACGAGACCCATGATGTCGGGCGTCGCCACAACGCGGTCGAAATCGAGCCAGCCCTTTTGGACCTTCTCGATCATGTCCTCCGCGCCCACGAAATCGGCGCCGGCGTCCGCCGCCTCCTTTTCCTTCTCGCCCTTCGCGAACACGAGGACCTTTACCGTCCTGCCCCTTCCGTTCGGAAGCACGACCGACCCGCGGACCATCTGGTCCGCGTGCTTCGGATCCACGCCCAGGCGAACGGCCAGGTCGACGCCCGCGTCGAACTTGGCCGTCGAGGTCTCGCGGATGAATCCCACCGCTTCGCCGATCGAGTAGTGCCGCATGCGCTCGATCTTTCCGGCCGCGGCCTTGTACTTCTTCCCTCTGCTTCGCGCCATTTCGCCCATTCTCCTCGATATCAACCTTTGACTTTCAGCTTTCGACCTTCAACCTTGGACCCTGGACTCCGGACTTCGACTCCTATCCGACGACCTCGATCCCCATGTTGCGGGCCGTCCCCTCGATTGTCCGAACGGCCGCATCGAGCGAGGCCGCCGTCAAGTCGGGCATCTTGAGCGCCGCGATCTCCCGGACCTGGGCGGCGGTGACCTTGCCGACCTTGTCCCGGTTCGGCGTCCCCGAACCCTTGACGATCCCCGCCGCCTTCTTGAGAAGGTCGGCGGCCGGAGGCGTTTTGGTGATGAAGGTAAAGGAGCGGTCCGCGTAAATCGTGATGACCACCGGAATGACCATCTCTCCCATGTTCTGGGTCTGGGCGTTGAACTGCTTGCAGAACTCCATGATGTTCACGCCGTGCTGGCCCAGAGCGGGACCGACCGGCGGCGCCGGATTCGCCTTGCCCGCCGGAATCTGCAGTTTGACGTTTGCCTTCACTTCCTTTGCCATGTCTCCTCCGATCCGTTCCTAGACCTTCTCAACCTGAAGGAACTCCAGCTCCACGGGCGTCGGCCGGCCGAAGATGCTGACCATCACCTTGAGCTTCTTGCTGTCCGGATGGACCTCTTCGACCGCGCCCACAAAGCTCGTGAACGGCCCGTCGGCGATCCTCACCTGGTCGCCGCGATGGAACTGCCCCCGGGCCTCGGTGATGGCGGCCCCAGTGTCCATCTGCTTGAGGATCGTCCGCACCTCCTCGTCCGTGAGCGGCGGCGGTTCGTTTCCGCCTCCGCCGACGAAACCCGTCACCTTCGGCGTTTCCTTGATCAGGTGCCACGCTTCATCATCGAGGTTCATCTCCACGAGGATATATCCGGGGAAGAACTTCCGCTTCGACTCCCGCTTCTTTCCGTGCCTCAGCTCGACGATGTCGACAGTGGGAACGAGAATCTTCGAGATCTTCTGATCGAGCGCGCGAGCCCGGACCTGTTCCTCGATGGAGGCCTTGACCTTCCCTTCGAAACCCGAGTACGTATGAACGACATACCATCTAAGTGCCATGAGATCCCTTCGATCGATCCGCTCTGTGCCGGTCCTATCGAAACAGCCGGCTGACGGACCAGACAAGGCCGAGGTCAACCACCCAAAGGTAGGCCGAAACGACCAGAACGACGACGATCACCACCCACGTCGCGCCCTGAACTTCCGAACGACCGGGAAAGACAACCTTCCGAATCTCCGTCCGAACCTCGGCAAGAAAAACCTTGATCCGCTCGATCACGATTCAAATCTCCATCGGTGGCTATTGGCAGGCCAGGAGGGATTCGAACCCCCAACGTCCGGTTTTGGAGACCGGCGCTCTAGCCGTTAGAGCTACTGGCCTGTGGAAGACCGCCCAAGGTTAAAGGTCGAACGACTCTTCGACCTTCGACCGCTTCTCCTACGCCTTCGTTTCCTTGTGCGCCGTGTGGTGACGGCAGGACGGGCAGTACTTCTTGAGTTCGATCTTGTCCGGCGTGCTCTTGCGGTTCTTCCGCGTCGAGTAGTTCCGCCTCTTGCAGTCCGTACAAGCCAACAGAATGATTTCTCGCATGATCGCTCCGCCTTCGACTCTTCGACTTTTGACTCTTCGACCTTTGACTCTTCGACCTTAAACTCTGTCCCTCTGTCCCTTTGTCCCTTTGGACCTTGAACTCCCTACTCGATCACCTCGCTGATGACGCCCGCGCCCACCGTGCGGCCGCCCTCGCGAATCGCAAACCTC
>Ga0154722_1002_pt4 | contig 15684 bp, 12 predicted proteins | sample Rifle2008BG16ft_FD_105730 | JGI IMG/M metagenome (GOLD analysis project Ga0154722, IMG submission 105730) | Nitrospirae bacterium RBG_16_64_22 | reverse complement strand
CAATTTACAATTAGTCTCCAGAGGTCCGCAATGTACCTCGACCACTACGGGTTTTCAGCCAAGCCGTTCTCCAAGACCCCGGACCCCCGGTTTCTCTACGAAGCACGGGGCCACGCCGAGGCGCTCGCCCGGATGCAGTACGCGGTCGAGGAACGCGAGATCATGGTCCTGACCGGGGAGATCGGTTCCGGGAAGACCACCCTGACGCGCGCGCTGATCGACCGGCTCGGAGAGTCGGCAACGGTCGTCCTGATCGTCAATCCCCATCTCACGCCGACCCAGCTCCTCCGGGCGATCGCGGCCGGCCTGAAGACGGAGCATCCGGCGCGGAGCCGCCACGATCTCCGGTCGCAGATCAACGCGGCCCTGTACGAGTGCGACCGGGCGGGTCGCCCCGCCGTCGCGATCATCGACGAGGCCCAGCTTCTTCCGGGCCGCGAGGCGTTCGAGGAGCTCCGCCTCCTTACGAATTTTCAGTACGACCACGCGAACCTCCTTTCGATCGTCCTTGTCGGACAACCTGAGCTCGGCCGGCGCCTGGCGCATCCCGGACTGGCCGCTCTGTCCCAGCGGATCGGGATGAGGTACCATCTCGGACCCCTGCCGGCGGAAGAAGTGGAGCGGTATATCGATTACCGGTTAAGAGTCGCGGGGTGGGACCCCGGCGCGCGGGGCCCTTTCTGGGACGAGGATGCCCTCGCGGCCTTAGTCGAGCTTTCCCGGGGCATCCCCCGGATCATCAACGCGTTGGCGTCCACGGCCCTCCTCGTGGGATATGGGCGCGAGGCGAGGCGGATCGACCGGTCGATCGTGCTCGAAGCCGCGGATGAGCTTGCGATTCGGCGGAAGCCGGTGGAGAATAGGGAATCGGTGAATGGGTGAATCGGTGAATCGGTGAATAGGTGAATAGGTGAATAGGAAAGAAAGGCACAAAGGCACAGAGGCACAGAGCGATCGGTGGCTGGACTTTGGTGAAAGGGCGAAGCGGTGAATCTGTGAGTTGCGCAAATGGATCTCGTTGATCTTCGCAAGAAAAAGAAAGCCGAGACGGAGGCCGCTTCCAAGCCGCCTGACGGTTCCTCCGCTCCCGCGGAGGCCCGTGACGCGGAGGATGCGAAATCCCCGTCCCCCGGCGGGGAAGAGGCCGGACCGGCAAGTTCAGCCGGAGAAAGGAGTCCCGAGGCCGGCGATCCGGACTCCCTGGAAACGGGTCTCTCCTTTGGCGAAAAGAGCAGTCGGGAAGAGGAAAGATTCGATCTGCTCGTGTTTCGGGTCGGTGGGGAGGAGTACGGAGTCCGGGTGGAACACCTGTCGGAAGTTATCCGACCCAGCGCCTTGACGGGCGTTCCCAGGGCCCCGCGCCACGTCCTTGGAATCTATTCCTTGCGCGGGGCGATCGTTCCGATCTTCGATCTGAGGCGGCGGCTGGGTCTGCTCGAGACGCCGGCCCCAAAGACGGCCCGGATAGTTGTGACGAAATCGGCATCGGGGCTGAACGGTTTTCTCGTCGATTCGATTGTTGGGGTACAACATGTTCCCATTGGGAACACAGGCCCCGTCCCCGACACGATTCCCGAAGAGGGCGCGGTTTTTCTGGAAGGAATCGTGCGCCTGGATGGGAAAATTGTGATTCTTCTGGATGTTGAGAAGGTTGTAGCGGTTTCCGAAACCGTCGACAAAAGTTGACATCTTCTCGTCCCTATGTCTCCATCTAATGACCATTCGCTGAATGGAGGCAAGGATGGCGGCCACAGTCCTTCCGGCGTACCCAGCCAGGGCCGTTAGATATCATCCAGAGAATCAACTGCTTTATGCTAAGCGCGGGGCACGACTATTGCGTTCTTTTCCCCGCTTTTCTTTCTGTCTTTCTTCATCCGATTCTTGATCCCGATTGACTGGAGGGTGAAAACAATGGCGGGTTTGTATCAATCTCACGGACGGAGACAACCATCGCCGATCCGGCTCGGGGCGCGGATCGTCTTGGCGTTCATGTTCGTTCTCGCGGCCGCCACGTCCTGTTCCCGCGAGCCGGGGGCGGTCAGGGACGCGGCGTATCAGAAGGGGATGTCGTACGTCGGGCAGAAGAATTTCGGCGCGGCGGTCGTCGAGTTCAAGAACGCTCTTCAGGTCGATCCCCGTTTCGTAAACGGCCACGAACAGCTCGGCCTCGCGTACGTCGAGATGAACAAGATGGACAACGCGGCGGCGTCGCTCGGAAAGGCGATAGAGCTCGATCCGGCCCGGGGACACCTGAGAGCCAAGCGGGCCCGCGCCTTGGCCGGCTTGGGGAAGATTGAAGAAGCGGAGGCGGCTGTCGAGGCCAGGCTCAAGGAGAAGCCGGATGACGTCGAGGCGCTCGTCATGTCGGGGGGGCTCTCCCTTGCGCACAAGGACGTTTCCGCCGCCCGAAAGGCATTCGCGAAAGCGGCCGCGATCGATCCGAAATCGGAGGACGCTCTTCTGGCGCTCGCGGCCATCGACCTGCGGGAGAAGAAAATCGACGCCGCCCGCCGGGGGATCGAGCAGATCCTCGCCGCCAATCCCAAGTCGACGCGGGCCCTCTATGCGAAGGCCAACCTGGCCGTAATCGAGGGGAAGCGGGAGGACGCCGAGAAAGGCTTCCGGAGCGTCCTCGACGCGGACCCGAAGGAGGTCCAGGCGCGGGTCTTCCTGGCGAGCATGGCCATGGACAAGAAAGACGCCGGCGCGGCGGAAAAGGAGGCCGACGCGCTCATCAGGGAACAGCCCAAGCTCGCCGAGGGACATTACCTGAAGGGCCGGATCGCCATGGAGCGGAAGGACTGGGACGCGGCGATCACGCACTTTCAGGAAGCCGCCAAGCTGAACCCGAACCACGTGGGCGTTCACTTCCTTCTTGGGCAGGCCCAGATCCAGAAAAAGAACCTCGAACAGGCGCTTTCCGAGTTCCAGAAAACGGTGAAGCTTGCGCCCAAGCTCGGCCAGGCGCACGCTCTTCTGGCCCTCGTGGCGGCCCAGCGGGGGCTCCTCGATGAGGCCGAGAAGTCGGCCCGCGAGGCGATCAGCCTGTCTCCGGAGAACGCGCTGGCCCATGACATCCTGGGGGGGCTTCTCCTCAGGAAGGGGGAGGTCGAAGAGGGGCTCAAGCAGATCGACGAGGCGGCGCGCCTGAATCCGAAAGCGGCGATCTACCGGGCGCAGAAGGGAATTGTCTACCAGCTTACCGGGAAGGGCGAAGAGGCGATCCGCGAATTCAAGGCGACCGTCGAGGTGGACCCGCAATTCACCGGCGGCAGGGTCAGGCTGATCCAGGCCCTTCTCCGGAGCAAGAAGGTGGACGAGGCGCTCGCGGAGTGCCGGGCGGGGGCGAAGGCCGAGCCCAAGAACCCGATCTATCCGAACATGACCGGGATGATCCTCCTTGGCAAGAAGGATCTCGCGGGGGCGGAGGCCGCCTTCCATCGAACGCTCGAAGTCGATCCAAAGTTCAAGCCGGCGCGGTACAACCTCGCCGCCCTCCGCCTGTCTCAGAACGATTCGGCGAAGGCGCGGGAGGAGCTGTCCCTCGTTCTCAAGGACGATCCCGCCGACGAGCGGGCTCTCGTCATGCTGGGAAGGCTCGACGAGGCCGAGAAGAAGGAGAGCGAGGCCCTGGCGCGGTATAAGGAGGCCTCCTCCAAGGGGAAGGGGATCGCGGGGGACGCGGAACTCGTTCGTTTTCACCTTTCACGCGGCAAGGCGGCCGAGGCCGTGGCCGCGGCAAAGGAGGCCGTGAGCCGGCATCCAAAAGACCCGCGGGCGCTCATCCTCCTGGCCGAGTCCCAGAGCGCGGCAAAGGAGTACGACGCGTCGCTGGCCACGTGGGGACAGGTCGAGGGACTCGCGCCCAAGAGCCCGCGGCCGCGGAACGAGAAGGGGGAAATTTACCTGAGGAAGAACGAGCCAGCCAAGGCGACAGCCGAGTTCGAGGCATCTCTTGCCCTCGCGCCGAAGCAGGCGGCGGTCTACGGCATTCTTGCAGGGACCTACTTCCGTTCGGGGAATCCCGATAAGGCGCGGGAGACGGCGAAGCGCGCGGGGAAGGAGTTCCCCAAGACGGCGATCGAGCCCGAGATCCTCGCCGATATTGCGGCCGCCGGGAAGGACCTCGCGGGCGCTCTCAAGCAGATGAAGGAAGCGGTCAAACGGGAGCCCAAGAACCCGCTCCTCGTCCAGAAGACGGCCGCCATCCAGATGGCCCGGAAGGAATTCGCGGCCGCGGCCGGGGAGTTCCGGAAGGCGATTGAGATGGCGCCGAAGGCGGTCCCTCCCAGGATGGGGCTGGCGTCCGCCCTGGAAGCCCAGAAGAAGCCGAAGGAGGCCGTCGCGGTTTACCGGGAGGTCCTCAAGATTCAACCGGAGTACGCCCCCGCCCTCAACAATCTGGCGTACCTTATGGCCGAGCAGGGAGAGAACCTGAAGGAAGCAACGGAGATGATCGAGAAGGCCCGAAAACGGGCGCCCAAGGACCCGAGCCTGATGGATACGGCCGGATGGGTCGCGTTCAAGAAGGGTGAGTACCCCTCCGCCGTCGCGCTTTTCGAGGAGGCCGCGCGCCTGACGCCCAACAGCCCGACGGTCCAGTACCATCTGGGAATGGCCTCGCTCAAGGCCGGGAAGAAGGAAGAAGCGCGGGCGGCCCTCACGAAGGCGCTCGAACTCTCGAAGGACTTCCCTGAGTCGGCGAAAGCCAAGTCGGCGTTGGCCGAGATCCGATAGTCGAAACGGAGGCGGGGTGGCGGTTTTTCGCTGGAGGAAAAGGAAGTCCGATTTCGACACCGCGCTCAGGGCGTTTGCCCTGGAGGTCTCGGGCGCCGCGAGCGTGCCGGAGGCGACGGACCTCGTCCTGGAGACGCTGACCCGGAGTCTTCCGGGACCGGCGTTCGCCCTTTTCCTCCTTGACCGCTCGCGCCGGACGTTCCATCTCGCGGCGGCACGGGGGATCGATGAGACGTCTCTGTCGCGCCTCGTGATCGCGCGGGACGGCTCTCTGGGCGTCCTGCTCTCGCTCAGACGCTCCCCGCTCGAGCTCCGGGGTTACCACGACCCGGTCCTGTCGGACTCCGACCGGGCCGTCCTCGCCGCGAGCCGGGCCCGCCTCGTCATCCCGTTGTTCGGGAAGACGCGATTCATCGGGATGCTCTTCGTCGGGAGTCCGGCCGGGAGGAAGCCGTTCACGGCCGCGGAATCCGGCTTCCTTGCCGACTTGGCCGGCCTGGCTGGAGGGGCGCTGGAGTACGTCTTTCTCTTCGGGCGGCTCTGCGAGACGCACAGGCACTTCGGGGCCGTCCTGGGACATCTCAATCGCGGCGTGTTCATCCTGGACGCTGACCGCCGCGTCCAGGTGTGGAACCACGCCATGGAAAAGATCACGGGCCTCGCTTCGTCCGGGGCAATGGAGCGGGACGCCGGACGGCTGTTCGCCGAAATGGGGGTTCCGTCGGTCTCGACGGCGGTCGCCGAGGTCCTGAAGGAGAACCAGGCGAAATTCATCGAGGGCGTCCGCTGGCGGAACGAGGGCGGCGGGGCGGCCTTCCGCGTCCGGCTCAGGCCAATCTCGGAGGGGGAGGGCGAACCCCGCGGCCTTCTGGGAATGGTCCTGGACGAGACCGAACGGGTCCAGCTCGAAGCGCGCGTCCAGCGGACGGAAAAGCTCGCATCGGTGGGGAAGATCGCCTCGACCCTGGCGCACGAGATCAGGAACCCGCTCAACGCCATGAAGGGGGCGATCGCATTCTTGCAGACGAAGTTCTCGAACGACGTGCTCCTCCTGGAGTTCACCGAAATCATCAACGAGGAGATCACGCGCCTGAACACGTTCGTGACGAACTTCCTGGCCAGGGCCCGCAAGGCCGAGCCGCGCTTCGTCCCGCTGGACGTCAACGAGGAGATCCGGCGGACGCTCGACTTCGTGGGCCAGCAGGCGCGGCCGGATTGCGTGGCGGTCACCGAGGACCTCGGACCCCTCCCTTCCGTGGTGGCCGATCCTGGCCAGCTTCGCCAGGTGTTCACGAACCTTGCGCGAAACGCCGTCGAGGCCATGCCCGTCGGCGGGTCGCTCACGGTCCGAACGTCGATCGCGTCGGCTGCCGAGGCGTGGCCCGGCGCGCCCGCCCGGCGGGCGGGCGACGGTCGGACCGGCCGCGAGGCCATTCGGATCGAGTTCCAGGACACCGGCTCCGGCATCGCCGAGGAGATCCGCGGCCACCTCTTCGAGCCGTTCAACTCCTCCAAGGAGAAGGGGACAGGGCTGGGGCTTTTCATCTCCCGCGAGATTGTCGAGGGGCATGGGGGACGGCTCGCGGTCACCTCGGCGCCCGGCCACGGAACGACTATCACCGTCTATCTTCCCGTTGATGGATCCCACGTCCCCGCAGACATCCACCATCCTGCTCGTTGATGACGAGGCGAACGCGCTTCGCGTTCTCTCGGCCATCCTCCAGGAGGCGGGGTACGCCTGCGTCACGGCCCAGTCCGTGGACGAAGCGATTTCCCGCCTCGAGGGGGAGACGCCGATCGACGTCCTCGTCACCGATCTCCGGATGCCGGGCCGGTCCGGCCTCGACCTCTTCGAGCACGTCCAGACGCGCGCGTTGAAGATCCCCGTGGTCTTCCTCACGGCCTACGGGACGGTCGATTCGGCCGTCCGGGCGGTCAAGGAAGGCGCGTTCTACTACTTCATCAAACCGCCGGACTACACGCTCTTCCGCGAGATCATCCGGCGCGCGGCCGAGCACCGGCGGCTCACCCGGCACCTGGCGGCCGTCTCGCGTCCGGCGAAGGGGGGCGGGCAGGCCCTGGGAATGGTCGGGCAGAGCCGCGGCATGCGGGAAATATTCCAGCTCATCCAGACGGTGGCTGAGTCCCAGGCGACAGTCCTCGTTCAGGGAGAGAGCGGGACCGGCAAGGAGCTGATTGCGCGGGCGATCCACTCCCAGTCGCCCCGCCACCGCGGCCCGTTCGTCGGAATCAACTGCGGCGCGCTTCCGCCGACGCTCCTCGAGAGCGAGCTGTTCGGGCACGAGAAAGGGGCTTTCACGAGCGCCGTCGGCCGTCGGATCGGCCGGTTCGAGCTGGCCGACGGAGGGACGCTCTTCCTCGACGAGATCGGGGAGATGGACATGTCCCTGCAAGTCAAGCTCCTCCGCGTCATCCAGGAACGGGAATTCGAGCGGGTCGGAAGCAGTTCGAGGATCAAGGTCGATTTCCGTCTCGTCGCGGCCAGCAACAGGGACCTGAAGGCCGAGGTGGAAGCGGGCCGTTTCCGCGCCGATCTCTTCTACCGGCTCAACGTCATTCCGATGCGCATCCCGCCCCTTCGGGAGCGGCTCGACGATCTTCCGCTTCTCGCGTTCCATTTTCTCGAGCGGTACGCGGGTCTCAACAAGAAGGAGGTCGCGGGGATCGATTCCGCCGCCCTGTCCCGGATGATGTCCTACTCGTGGCCCGGCAACGTCCGGGAGCTGGAGAATGCGATCGAGCGGGGGGTCGTTCTCTGCTCCGGACCCACGCTCATGGAAAAGGACATCCCGCCCGATATCGCCGGCGGCGAGAAAACCCCGGCCGGCGGGGCGGAGGCCAGGGAGGTCAAACCGCTCTCCCTCCTCGAGAAAGAAACGATCATCGATACGCTCCGGCGCGCGTTTGGGAACAAGTCGAAGGCGGCCCGGATGCTCGGGATCAGCCGGAAGGTCCTGTACGCCCGCCTGCGGGAATACGGGATAGAGTAGGAGGCAGTGCTCCCTCCCGGCACACTGTGACCGGTCTCCAGCCGGCCCTTTCTCTCGTTTGAAAACAAGAAGTTAGGTCTCTTCCCGCCGGTCTTTTCCATCTTTGTCCCTAAAGGAAACACGCCGCCCGCCAAACGGCGTGGGCGGTTTCGGCCGATAATCTCCTAACAGCTTGGAAACTAGGAAGATTTCCGTCCTGGCACCCGAGTTGCCATACAGGGCGCGTCATGGTGCGCCCCAGTCATTCCGAACCCGAGCATTTTCCCGCATCCTCCCATCCCGGAATCTCCGGCGAAGCGGGGGACACGCAGGCAGACCAGGCGAGTTCCTCGATCCTGAATCGCGGGCAAGCCCGGATCCTGGTCGTGAACGGAGACAGGTCTTTCTGCTTCGTCTGCAAGGAGATCCTCCGCGAGGCGGGATACCGGCCGGCCCTGAGCTTCGAGGCGGGCGAGGCCTGGGAGCGACTGGGACGCGAACATTTCGACTTGGTCCTCTGGGACCTCGATCTGCCGGGGATGCCGGGGGTCGACCTGATCGAATGGGAACCGCGGTCGCCCCTCTCCGGCGGACGCCTTCCGGCCATTTTCCTCTCGGTTCACGGGCCGGGCGAAGCGAGAACGCGACCCGGCGGTCTGCCCGCGGCCTGTCTGAGCAAGCCGATCGATTTCCCCGACCTTCTGGAGAAGATCCATGAGGCGCTGGGGAGCCCCGGCGGACTTTTCGGCGAAAAGAGGGCCTGACGTCCATGTTCCGCGTCTTCCGACACTACATTCCAGTGCGCATCGTCACGCTTCTCGCCGGGGATCTGGCCATCTTCGTCTGGGCCGCGTACGCCGGCGTCTGGCTTCGCTTCTGGGCCGATCCCCAGGCCTTGGCCGTGATCGGCCCCATCTTTCCCAAGGCGTTGTTCTTCGCCTCCGTGAATATCTGCATTGCGTTCCTTCTCGGACTCTACGCCGTGGAAGGGAATCTGGACACGCGGGATACGACGGCGCGCGTCGTCGTCACGGGTCTCACGGGAGCCGTGGCCAACTCGGCGCTCTTCTACCTCATCCCGGATCTGAGTCTCGGCCGCGGGATGTTCGCCCTGGCGATGCTGGCCGGGGCGGTCGTTTTTCTCAACTGGCGGCTCCTCTTCCTCTGGATGATGAGACAGCCCGGTCTCAACGCCCGGATCCTCGTGGTCGGCGCCGGTCCGGCGGCCGGGATTGTCGACGACGTTCTGAGCAACGGATTCAATCCCGGGTTCCAGGTCGTCGGGTACGTCGAGGAGAGCGGCGGGGGGCCGCGCGCCGTCCAGACCAGCCGGGTCTTCCACCCTTCTGAAAACTCGCTTTACCGGATCGCCCTGAAGGAGCGGGTGAACAAGATCGTCGTGGCGCTGGGCGAGCGGCGCGGCGCTTTTCCGCTCAAGGAGATCCTGACCTGCAAGATGATGGGGATCGAGGTGCTCGACCTCCCCACCTTCTACGAGCAGGTGTCGGGGCGGATCCTTCTCAAGGACCTCCGACCCTCGTGGCTCATCTTCTCCGACGGATTCCGGAAGAGCACGTCCGCGCTCGCGGCCAAGCGGATGGTCGACATTCTTCTGGCCTGTGTCGGTCTGATCCTGGCTCTGCCCCTTCTTCCGCTCGCGGCCCTGGCTCTCAAGATCGATTCCCGCGGGCCAATCCTTTTCCGGCAGACCCGGGTCGGTCAGCACGGACGGCTCTTCACCCTTTACAAGCTCAGGACGATGTGCGACGACGCCGAGGCCGAGACGGGCCCGGTCTGGGCTGCCCCCGGCGATCCCCGCGTGACGCGCCTGGGCCGGCTCCTCCGGGCCTCCCGGATCGACGAGATTCCGCAGATGTGGAACGTCCTCAAGGGAGAGATGTCGTTCATCGGCCCCCGCCCGGAGCGCCCCCACTTCGTTCAGGCCCTGCAACAAAAGATCCCCTACTACACCCAGCGCCTGACGGCGAAACCGGGGCTGACGGGCTGGGCCCAGGTCCGCTATCGGTACGGGGGATCAGCGGAGGACGCCCTGGAGAAGCTCCAGTACGACCTGTACTACATCAAGAACATGTCCCTCTTCCTAGACGTCCTGATTGCCGTGGACACGGCTCGGGTCATCCTCTGGGGAAAGGGGGCGAGGTGAATAGAGAAACGGTGAATCGGTGAATGGGTGAATCGGTGAATGGGAAAGAAAGCCACAGAGGCACAGAGAATTCAATGGATAGCGGACGTGGAGGAACGATAGTGAACGAGACGGGTTATGAACATCCGGAATCTCGAGCGCCGCGCGCGGAACTCGGGGGGCAGGCGCGGATTCGGTCGATGCCCGTCCAGGTGGTCAACGTGAGCGAACGGGGCGTTCTCGTGGAGGCTGAGGTCTCGTTCCCGCACGGCAGCCGCCTTCCGGTGAGCCTCACGATCGGCCGCGCGAGCCTCTCCTGCCGGGGAGAGGTGGTCAGGTGTTTCGTTTCCGGCGTCTCGAGGGACGGGGCCCGCGGCGGCCTTCTCTACAGGACGGGGATCGCTTTCAACGAGCTGGCGTCCGCCGATCGCGACGCCCTCAGGGCGTTGGTCCGTTCGGTCCACGCTTCTGCCGGGGAGAACGCGGTCATGTCGGGTTTCGGAGGATGAAGATGATCAATCGACTGGTTGTATTGTTCCTGGCCCTGGCGTTGACGGCCGGGTGCGCGAGCGGGCGGACGTCGATCAAAGCGACGGACCCCGCCGCGAAACAGGTGCCGAAGGGGGACGACTACGTGATCGGCGTCGACGACGTCCTGCATATTTCGGTCTGGGGCCAGAAGGACCTGAACCTCTCGGTGACGGTCCTCCCGGACGGGAAGATCTCCCTTCCGCTCCTGGGCGACGTCGTGGCCCAGCGCAAGACCGTGGCCCTACTCCGGGAGGAGCTGACGAAGAAGTACACGGAGTACGTCCAGGCGCCGAACGTCACGCTGATCGTGACCGGGACGGCGTCTGTCCGGTTCGATAAGCGGATCAACGTCGTGGGAGAGGTCAAGAGCCCGCAGATGGTCACGTTCCGGGAAGGGATGAAGATCCTCGACGTCATCCAGATGGTCGGCGGGTTCTCTCCGTACGCATCCCCCAACAAGACGAAGATCGTCCGGGGAGAGGGAGAGAAGGCCGTGGAGATCATCGTCAAGATGAAGGACCTGATGAAGGACGGCGACGTGACGCAGAACGTCCCCGTCCAGCCGGGGGACGTCGTGGTCGTGCCGGAGAGCTGGTTCTAGGCCCAAGATTCCGGATTGCAAATTGGAAATTGGAAAACGAATGACAAATACCACAATTTTGAAATTTACAATTTACAATTTACAATTTCCATTAGCCATTAACCGTTTTGCCCCTTGGAGGATAACGCCCCATGACGACCAAACTCAACCTCAGGGAATGGGCCACTTACCTCGGCGTGATCCGGCGCCGGTGGATCTGGGTCGCCGCGGTCTTCTTTCCCGTCTCGGCCGCCGTGGCCGTCACGGTATTTTTCCTGCCGAGGTCCTTCGAAGCCGACGCCCTGATCCTGATTGAGCGCCGCGAGCCGCTGATGAGAAAGATTCCGGGCGGGTACGATTTCGACCAGTACCTGCTCACCCTCAGGCAGATGATGATGTCAGAGACGAACCTCCGCGCCATCGCGTCGAAGGCCGATATGGACCTGGGAAAGAACGAGAAGGCCCTCCGCGGGCTCGTCGGGAAACTCCAGAAGACCGTCTCCTTCAGGAACAAGGGACGGGACCTCTTCGAGGTCCGGGTCTCGGGCGACACGGCGCAGGAGGCGTACGTCCTTGCGGGGACGGTCTCGTCGCACCTGGTCGAGACGTCCCTCGCGATCCGCCGGAGGGAAGCGGGCGTCGCTTACGACTTCATCCAGCATCAGCTCGAGAACTTCCGGAACAAGCTCCAGGAGGCCGAGGAGCGCCTCAAGCTCTTCAAGGCCGAGCACGTGGAGGAGATGCCGGGCTCGGAGAATACGAACCTCTCCCGGCTTCAGCAGACCAAGACGGAACTCCAGGCCGTCCAGATTCAGGTGAAGGAACTCGCCGAGAAGCGGACCCAGCTCAAGGAGCAGATCGAGATAGAAGAGCCGATGGTCCTGGCCTCCACGGACTCGGCGCCGGCTGGAATGCGCGTCGGTCAGCTCGAGGCGATGCTGGCCCAGGCACTTCTCAGGTACACGGAGAAGCATCCCGACGTGGCGCGCCTCAAGGCGGAGATCCAGGCCGCGAAGGGGGCGATGGCCAAGGGCGGCAAGGACGCGCCCACGGGCGGAGCGGGAACGACGACGGCCAACCCCATCTTCCAACAGCTCAGGGCGAGCCTCGCGGCGGTCGAGGCCGATCTCGCGGCGGCCCAGGCCCGGGAGGGGGCGCTGAATTCCCGGACCGCGGACTATCGCCGGAAGACCGTGTCGATCCCCGAGGCCGAGCAGAAATACCGGGAGATCGTCCGGGACGTCGATGTGACGGCCGGGATATACAGCAACCTTCTGAGGAAGCTCGAAGACGCCCGGATTCAGAAGGAAGTGGAGATCAAGGACGAGGGAATCTCCCTCAAGATCATGGATCCGGCGAAACTCCCGCTCCATCCGGCGAAGCCGAACCGCCCGCTCATCATCCTGATCGGCGTTCTGGCGGCGCTCGGCCTGGGAGGAGCCATCGCCATCCTCCGGGAATTCCTCGACCGGTCGTTCCGGAGTCGGCAGGAGGTCGAAGAGGAACTTCACCTGTCCGTGATCGGTGCCATTCCGGATATCTCCACGCCATCCGAGGACCGGTTCAATGCCAGGCGCCTCAGGTGGGCCGTGGTCGGGACCAGCGCGTATCTGTGCGTCCTTGCCGGCGTCGCGGGCATCGAGTTGGCGCGTCAGTCGGGCCTTTTCCGGTGAGGGGGGAAATGGGAGAAGAATTGAAAATTGGAAATTGTAAATTGGAAATTGGAAAGCGGAAGAACAAAAACTGGAAAACGGAAATTGGAAAGCGGAAATTGGAAAGCGGAAAGTCGGGCCTTTTCCGGTGATGGGGAGAAATTGGAAATTAAGAATTGAAAATTGGAAATTGGAAATTGAAAATTGGAAAGCGAATGATGGGTAAAGGAGGTGCGGAGTGAGCAAGATCGAAGAAGCCCTGGCGAAGATCCAGTCTAAGCCCCGCCCAGGCGGGGCGCGCGAGCCTCTCCCGCGCGTCGACCTTCCGGCCGCGATGAACGTCGACCGGGATGCCTTCATCGAGCGGCGGATCGTGACGGCCGTCTTCGAGTCGGGACCGGCCGTGGAGGAGTACAAGAAGCTGAGGACGCGTGTCCTGGCGTGGCTTCGCGCGGCGGAGGGGAACGTCGTCATGCTGGCGAGCGCCGGCGGCAAGGAGGGGAAGAGCCTCACGGCCGTCAACCTGGCCGTCTCGGTGGCCCGCGAACTCCATCAGACGGCTCTCCTGATCGACGCCGACCTGCGGCGGCCGCACCTTCATCAGCTTCTCGACGTGAAGGGACAACCCGGCCTGTCGGACTTCCTGATGGGGGAAGGGGACCTCTCGGGCCTCTTCCATTCCACGGGGATCCCCAAGCTGACGCTCGTGCCGGCGGGTACGCCGACCGCGCGCTCTCCGGAGCTTCTCGCGTCCCAGCGGATGAGCGAATTTCTTGAAGAGGTTCGGCGCCGGTACAAGGACCGGATCGTGATTCTCGATGCGCCTCCCGTTCTGCCGGCGACCGACGCGGTCATCCTGGCGAACCACGTGGACGGGATCGTGTTCGTCGTGCGGGCGGGAGGATCGGCCCGCGAGGACGTTCAGCAGGCGGTCCGGCAGTTCGACCCCCGCAAGGTCATCGGTGTGGCTCTCAACGGGGCGGTCGACACGGGGCATTACAGCGCGTACGGCTACCACTACGTGACGTCTCCGGTCATGGCGGGCGTTGGATGAGAGGGATTGGCGTCGGGGGGGCCATGGTTCTGGCCGCGTTGGTATCCGCAGGGATTGCGGGGGCCCAGGAGGCGGAGGTCCGGCCGTTCACGTGGGGCGCGTCGCTCGACGTGCGCGAGGAGTACCACGATAACGTCCGTCTCGCGGAAGAGAAGACAGAGACGTCCGACACGCTCACGGGGATCACGGTCGGGGCGCACGCGGAGGCGAAGAGGCTGAGGCTGGACGCCGGCGCCCGGTACGAAGGGGAGGCGGTCTACTACGGGAAGAGCGAGAATCCAGATAAGTACTATCACCGTTGGAACGGAACGGCGACCTACGCCCTCGTCCGGGAGCGCTTTTGGGCGGAGGCCGGTGCGGCGCGGAGCCAGGTCCCGCGCGATACGCGCGAGCCGGCCCTGTTCGACAACCTCGTCGACACGGACACCTGGTGGGTCGGCGCGCGGTACGCCCAGCCGCTCGGGTCGTCGATGTCGTTCAGCGCGAAGTACCGCTACGGCGGCCAGCAGTTCGAGGACGTCCCGTCGGCCAACAACCGGTTTCAGGACGCCAACGCGGCCCTCACTGTCTCGGTATCCCGGTGGGCCAGCCTGTCGGCCTTCTACGGATGGGATGAAACGGACGTCCGCGACGGAGTGGACATCACGCGGCGGCAGACGGGCATGACGCTCGGTGTCCAGGTCGTGCCGAAAACGACGATCAGCGCGACATACGGATACAACTGGATCGAAACGAGCGAGGGATTCGAGCGGGAGGGTCCGTTCTTTTCCCTGGGCCTCGGCGTCGGCGAGTCGTGGGAGATCACCAAAAACACGTTCCTCTCTTTCGGATACGGGCGGGGGTATTCGGATTCGGCCGCGGAAATGCGTTATCCGGGGCCGGGAGGCGCGATCGTCTACGATACCATCGCCGTCGAGCCGGTCCAGACGGACAGCGCGAACGTGACGCTCACCCGCCGCGGCGAGGAATCAACGCTCTCCGTGAGCGGGATATGGAGCCGGACGAAATACCTGGAAACCGGGCGAACCGTAGCGGGACCGGGCGGGCGCGCTTCCTTGCAATGGGAGATAACGCCGCGGACTTCCTTCAACGCGGGTCTCGATTACCGGATCACCAAGTACGAGGAGGAGGACCGGACTGACCGGATCGCGACGGGTTCCGCGACCCTCTCCTACAAGCTCCGGCGGTGGCTTACGGCGGCTCTGTACGCAAACCGCAGTCAGCGCGATTCTTCGGTTGCGGGCGAGGACTACATCGGAAACGTCTACGGCGCGCGGCTGACGGCTGTGTACTGAAGATGGGCGAGATTGGAAATTGGAAATTGGAAATTGAAAAGCTGAGAGCTGAAACCTGAAAGCCGAAAGCTGAGGGCGAGATGTACAACGCGTTTTATGGATTCAAGTGCAAGCCGTTCAACCTGACGCCGGACCCGGACTTTCTCTTTCCGTCCAAGGCGCACAAGAAGGCGCTCGCCTACCTCGAGTACGGCGTCCGCGACCAGGCCGGGTTCGTCGCGGTGACGGGAGAGATCGGCGCGGGGAAGACGACGCTCCTGCGGGCGATGCTGGACAAGATCCCCGCTGGCGTGAAGACGGCGCGGATCCACAACACGAACGTGACGGCCTCCGAGCTTCTCGAAATGGTCCTGGCCGATCTCGGGATCGAGCCGTACGGCAAGGGGAAGCCCCAGCTCCTCGACCTCCTGAACCAGGTCCTGGTCCGGGAGGCCGCGAAGGGGCATCCGGTCGTCCTCATCGTGGACGAGGCGCAGAACCTCTCGCCGATCCTCCTGGAAGAGATCCGGATGCTGTCGAACCTGGAGACCGGAAAGCGCAAGCTCCTTCAGATCATCCTCGTGGGTCAGCCGGAACTGCGCGACCGTTTGTGCGATCCGGCGCTTGAACAGCTCCGCCAGCGGATCACCGTGAACTATCACCTCCCGCCCCTGTCCGCCGAGGAAACCGAGGCCTACGTCCGCCACCGGCTGGCCGTCGCGG
>Ga0154722_1038_pt2 | contig 15747 bp, 17 predicted proteins | sample Rifle2008BG16ft_FD_105730 | JGI IMG/M metagenome (GOLD analysis project Ga0154722, IMG submission 105730) | Nitrospirae bacterium RBG_16_64_22 | reverse complement strand
TTCCACTTCAAGAACCGAAAAACAAACAACCCCTCAATCACTTACCCCAAGAACCCCCTAAATCCTGGGGAAAGCCCTGTAAGATGGACCGACGGGTTGATGGGAAATCCCAGCCACCCATCCACCCAGCCATCCTTCGACACTCGTTTGACTCCTGCCCCCCCCGTGTGCTATCTAAGCACACCCCCGGCGAGACCAGACGTTCTTCTCCGGAACCCAAGACTCACAAGGACACATATCAATGACCTTCGCACCCAAAGAGGCTCTCTCCCGGCGAATCCGCGCCCTCAATCCCTCGCCCACGATGGCGATCGACGGAAAGGCGAAAGAGATGAAGGCCCGGGGAATCGACGTCATCGGATTCGGAGTCGGCGAGCCCGACTTCGACACGCCCGAACCGATCAAGGAAGCCGCGATCCGGGCGCTTCACGAAGGATTCACCAAGTACACGCCCGTGGCGGGGATTCACGACCTGCGGGAAGCGATCTGCGAGAAGTTCAAGAAGGAGAACGGCCTCGACTACGCCCCGGACCAGGTCGTCGTGTCGAACGGTGGAAAGCACGTCCTCTTCAACCTGGCGCTCGCCCTGTTCCAGGAAGGAGACGAAGTCATCATCCCCGCGCCGTACTGGGTCACGTACCCGGACCAGATCCAGCTCGCCGGCGCGACGCCCGTGATCGTCTCCACGCGGGAAGAGGACGGGTTTCTCCTGACCCCATCGCTCCTCGAGAAGGCGGTCTCGCCGAAGACAAAGGCGATCATCCTGAACTCGCCCTCCAATCCCACCGGCGCGGCGTACGACCGGAGACAGATGGAAGAGATCGCCCGCGTCTGCGTGAAGAAGGGAATCCTCGTCATCTCGGACGAGATCTACGAGCACATCGTCTATAACGGGTTCGAGCCGGTGAGCTTCGCCGCCCTCTCGCCCGAGGCTTACAACCTCACGGTCACGGTGAACGGCCTCTCCAAGTCGTACGCCATGACCGGATGGCGGATCGGGTACGCCGCGGGCCCGAAGGAGATCATCGAAGCGTGCGTCAACCTCCAGTCCCAGAGCACGTCGAACATCACGTCGTTCGCGCAGAAGGCGGCGGTCGTGGCCCTCAAGGGAGACCAGGCGCCGGTTCGAACGATGGCGGAGGAATTCGCAAAGCGGCGGAAGTACCTGCTGGACAGGATTGACCGTATCCCCGGCGTCCGGTGCTTCCATCCCCAGGGGGCGTTCTACCTTTTCCCGAACGTCTCGGCCTACATCGGGAAGTCGTTCAACGGGAACAGGATCAACAACTCCGAGGAACTGGCCCAGTACCTTCTGGACGAGGCGCGCGTCGCCCTCGTCCCCGGCGAGGCCTTCGGCGCCCAAGGGTACCTGCGCATCTCCTACGCCGCGTCGATGGAGAAGATCAAGGAAGGAATCGACCGGATCGAAGCGGCCCTGAAGAAGCTCGCGTAAATCGTTCCGCGCGGAACAACTGCGCTTGACAAGCCCCCTTCCAACATCCTAATCTCTCATTGACTCCACAAGGGGTTCCCCATGGCCACAGCCGCGAAGACCCGCTCCGTCAAGTTCACCTACGAAGACTACCTGCTCTTCCCAGAGGACGGGAGGAGACACGAGATCATGGAAGGAGAGCATTTCGTGACGCCCTCGCCATCCACGAAGCACCAGAGAATCTCGCTCCGGCTCTCAACTTCTCTCGAAACCTTTCTCCGACACAACGGCCTCGGCCAGCTTTTCGCCGCTCCCTTCGACGTCGTCCTGTCCGACCTCGACGTCGTCCAGCCAGACATCCTGTTCGTTTCAGCCGCAAGAAGCTTTATTGTCACGAAGAAGAACGTCCAGGGCCCGCCCGACCTCGTCGTCGAGATCGTCTCGGAGACGACCCGCAAAACCGACGAGATCGTCAAGCGGAAGATCTACGAGCGCCACGGCGTGCCGGAATATTGGATCGTCGACCCGGAACTGGAGACCGTCAAGGTCTACCGGATGACGGATCAGGGTTGCGTCCGCGCCGCGGAACTTTCGCGCGAATCGGGCGACGCGCTCTCGACCCCCCTCCTCCCCGGCCTCACCGTCCCCCTGGCGGACATCTTCGAGTAACCGCCCCCGTTCCAACTTGACTTTGCCGGCCTGCCGTCCTACATTGTAAGACATGAACGCGACGCTCACGATCCGCCTCGACAAAGATCTCGAACGCATGCTGGCCAAGGTCAGCCGCCTTGCGGGCCGAACGCGCAGTGAGATCGCGCGCGACGCGCTGCGGCGGCAGCTGGCGATCCATCTCTTCGACCAGCTTAGGGAGCGGGTCGCGCCATTTGCCGAGGCCAGGGGCTATCTGACCGACGAGGATGTGTTCAAAGACATCTCGTGAGGGTGTTCCTGGACACGAACGTGCTGGCCAGCGCCTTCGCCACGCGCGGTCTCTGCGCGGATCTCGTCCGCGAGATCCTGGCCGAGCATGATCTCATCACGGGCGAGGTCGTGCTGGGCGAACTGGAGCGTGTCCTTCTCAGGACTTTCGGCGTCCCGGCCGGGACCGCCGCGAGCGTCATCGCCCTGCTTCGCACCTGCACGGTGGTTCCCCGTCCCAAGAAGATTCTCGCCGTTCACGTGAGAGACGCCGACGACGCCTGGGTCCTCGCCTCGGCCGTGGCCGCCAAGGCCGATGTGCTCGTCACGGGAGACAAGGACCTCCTGGCCGTGGGAAACAAAGCCGGCATCCTGATCACGAATCCGCGGGGCTTCTGGAATCTTCTGAGAGGAGCATAGCCCCTCTCCCGCCCGCAACGAAGACAAGGCCCGCGGCTATGCGAGAAGGACCCGGATGTTCTCCATGAGCCGCTTGAGGCTTCGGCGGGAGATCTCTCCAGTCGCCTTGATGAGCCGGCGGTTATCGATGGCCCGGACCTGGTCCACGAGAATGTCCGAGACCTCCTTCAACCCACCCTCTCCGGAGAGAAGGTGAACCCGCAGGAACCGGGCATTCGGCAGGACGCGGGTCGTGACCGGACAGACGATGGTGGAGGGATGCATCCCGTTCAGGAGATCGGTTTGCACCACCACCACGGGACGAACCTTTCCTGGCTCCGTTCCCATCCGCGGATTGAGATCGGCGATGAAGACGCGGCCTTTCCGGATCTCCATTCCGCCTACCGGGCGGCCTCTTCTTCGAACTTCTCGAACGCGTCGAGAACTTCGAGGGAGTCCTCGCGAACCAGGACCGATTCCTCGGCCAAGACCTTCTTGAGGACCCGGCGTTTCCAGAGCTTGTTATAGAAACTGACCGCGTTGTTGATGTAGGCATTCCGCGGACGCCGCGTCCGCCGCAGAATCTCCTCGGTTTCGCGGAAAACGTCGTCGTTCAACTTCAGCGAAAGAGCCTTCGACATTGCTTCCTCCCGTCCCAGTGGTAATACTAATAATATATACTCCGCCCGGTGCGCCGTCAAGAACCTGAAGCGGACGTTGCCGGCGCGGACCCCGGCATGAGCCAACGAAGACGGGCTTCCCCCGCTCACGGCCGGGAGGGCTTCTCCCGCTTCTCGAACGGGGCGATGATGCGGCGGACGACGTCGTACTCGGCGTCCGTGGCGGAGGCGAAGCCATCGTACTCCTTGTCGAGGCCCTGGATGACGGGGCGATGGGCCGGGTTCTTCTCGTCCAGCCGGAGCAACGCCTCGCGGACCTTTCTTAACAGCCCCTCGTCCACCTTCGCGCCCGCGACGACGCAGTACGGCGGCAGATGCGGCGACCGGTACAGGATCCTGAGCCCCTTCCCCTCCCACGCCAGGGCCGTCGTATCCTTCAGGATGCCCGCGTCGAAGTCCCCGTCGCGCACCTTCCGGGCGATCACGTCGTAGTGTCCCGCGTACTCGTATTTCCCCAGCTTCTCGAGCGGCAGACCGGCCCCCGTGACGACGGCCCGCTGGAGGATCGCCGCCTTGTCGCCGAAGGCGAACGTCCTGCCCGCAAGGTCGGAGACGCTTCGGACCGGGCTGTCCTCGCGGACGACGATCACGAGCTGGAACGAGCCCTTCCCAGCCGTCACCATTTTCGCCGCCAGGCGCGTCTTCCCCAGGGCGTGCGCTCGGATGTAGGCCACGGGCGTCAGGTAGGCGAAATCCACGGCGCCGCTCGAAACATCCTCGACCGCCTTCGTCATGCTGGGCGAGAGCTTGAGGACGACAGGCTGTCCGATCTCGTCCCCGAGGTATTTCGTGAGGGGGGCGAGGCGCCGGTACATCTCGGCCGGGATGTCCATCGCCACGGAGCCGAACCGGATCTCGCCATCCGCCCGGGCCGCGCCGGAACAGAGGCTCGAAAGGATCAGCGCGCTCATCGCGCCGCAAACAAGGCCGGCGGCCCGCCGGCGACCCCGCGCCATGCCGAGATTCCGAGTCATCCCCGTCCTCCCAAAACCTCCCGAATCTTCTGGATCAGGACCGCCGGCGTGAACGGCTTCTGTAGAAAGGGCGTTCCGGGGGCCAGTTCGCCGTGCCGGATGACGGCGGCGTCGGCGTATCCGGACATATAGAGGACCTTCATCGCCGGGTGCTTCGTCTTGAGCCGGTCCGCCAGCTCAGACCCGCTCATCCCCGGCATCACCATGTCGGTCAGCATGAGGTGGATCGGCCCCTCGTGCCGCTCGACGGCCGCCACGGCTTCCTTTCCCCCGGCGGCTCCGATGACCGTGTGCCCTCCCAGACTCAGGACCTTGGACACGAGCTCGCGGATCCCGTCCTCGTCCTCCACGACGAGGATCGTCTCCGTCCCCGAGACCGGGCCGGCGGCCGGCTTGGCCTCGGCCGGCGCCGCGGCCTCTTCCGACGGCGGGAGATATATCTTGAAGGTCGTGCCCCTGCCAAGCTCGCTGTAGACCCAGATGTACCCGCCGCTCTGCTTGACGATCCCGTAGACCGTGGAAAGCCCCAATCCCGTCCCCTTCCCCATCTCCTTGGTCGTGAAGAACGGCTCGAAGATGTGCCGGGTCGTCTCCTCGTCCATCCCGGTCCCGGTGTCCGTGACCGCCAGCATGACGTACGAGCCCGGCGTGACGGGGAGGTGCCCGCGCGCGTACGCCTCGTCCAGTTCGACGTTCGCCGTCTCGATCGTGATCTTTCCCCCTTCCGGCATGGCGTCCCTGGCGTTCACGGCCAGGTTCATGATCACCTGCTCGATCTGGCCCCCGTCGGCCTTCGTAATCCTGAGGGCCGGAGCAGGCTTGAAGACCAGATCGACCTGCTCGCCGATGAGACGGCCTAGCATGTCTTCCATCCCCGAGACGACGGCGTTCAGGTCGAGCGGCCGGGGAGAGAGGATCTGCTTGCGGCTGAACGCCAGGAGTTGCCGGGTGAGGCCCGCCGCCCGGCCCAGGTTCTTCTGGGCCTCGACCGCGTACCGCCGGAGAGGGTCCTCGGGGCGCAGCTTCGTTTCGATGAGGTCGCAGTACCCCATGACGACGGTCAGCAAGTTGTTGAAGTCGTGGGCGACGCCGCCGGCGAGCCTCCCGATGGCCTCGATCTTCTGCGCCTGGAAGAGCTGGGCCTCGAGCTGTTTCTCGCGCGTGACGTCCTGCACCGTGCCGGCCATCCGGACGGGCTTTCCTCCCCCGTCGAAGACGACTTCGCCCCGCTGGTGGACAACCCGCGTCGATCCGTCCGGCAGGACGATGCGGTGGTCGATGGAACACGGCTCTCCACGAAGAGCCGCAGTCGCCGCCTCGTTCACGGACGGACGGTCGTCGGGATGCACGAATCCGATGAACTTCTCGAAAGTGGGAACGAACCCTTGCGGCTCGAAGCCGAAGATCCGGAAGACCTCGTCCGACCAGCGAAGTTCTCCGGTTGCGAAGTCGCGCTCCCAGTTCCCCAGGTGGGCCATCCGCTGGGCCTCCGCGAGCCTCGCCTCGCTGACCCGGAGATCGTCGAGGATCTGGCTCGCCCTCAGCATGTACCGGACGCGGTGGCCCAGGATCGTCCAGTTGATCGGCTTGACGGCGAAGTCGGTCGCCCCGGCCTCGTACGCCTTGTTGACCGACTCGACGTCGTCGAGGCCCGTGAGCATCAGGATCGGGACCATCCCGCCGCTTGGCATACGGCGGATCTCGGCGCAGGCCTGGAAACCGTCCATCCCCGGCATCATCACGTCCAGGACGACGACCTTCGGTCCGAGGCGGACGAACTCGGACACGGCTTTGCGCCCGTCCTCGCATTCCGCCGCGTCGAAGCCCGCCATCTCCAGCGTTTTCCGGACGAGGAGCCGCGTGGAAGCGTCATCGTCGGCAACGAGGACCAGGGGCCGCTCCCGCGGCAGATCCGCCTCGCTCATCCAGCCGTCTCCCAGGACGATGCCGTCAATGTTCTCTCCACCCGCCCGTACTCCGCCTCGATCTCCGCGAGCCGCTCAGCCTCGTCCCCTCGAAGACCGGAACGGACCCGTGACTCCAATTCTCCGCAGAGGGCCGAGAGCTTCATCGCTCCCATGTTGGCACTGCTCGACTTGAGCGTGTGGACCGCCGTCCGAGCTTCCGACGCGTCGCCGCGGCCGACTGCGTCGCGGAACCGGGCCAGCAGTTCGGGCGCCGACTCCGCGTACAATCTGATGAGCCGCCCCAGAAGCCCCTCCGACCCCGGCCCCCCGCCTCTCTCCAGGGCGCGGATCGCCTCGATCGCCTTCCGGTCGATCGAGCCGTCGGTCTCGTCCGGGCGGACGGAATCCGCTTCACCGATGCCGGCGAGCCCGGGGAAAACGGCCGCGGGCGTCAGCCAGCGGTCGAGGGCGGCCCTGAGCGCGTTCGCCCGGAGCGGCTTCGGCAGGAAATCGTCCATGCCGGCGGCGAGACATCGCTCGCGGTCTTCCTCCATCGCGCTGGCCGTCAGCGCGACGATCGGAATCCGCCGCCCGCCGTCCCGCTCCCGGTTCCGGATCTCTTCCGCCGCCGCGAACCCGTCCATCCGCGGCATCTGGCAGTCCATCAGGACAAGATCGTAGGCCGCCCGATTGAGGGCGGCCAGGACCTCGTTCCCGTCGCCCGCGACATCCGCCCGGACGCCGAGTGTCTCCAGCATTCCCAGCGCCACGTCCCTGTTGACGGGATTATCCTCCGCCAGCAGGATCCGAAAGCAACTGAATGCTCCCTTCCCAGCCTCAGCCGGATGCTCCGCGCGGCGGCCCGCCGGGAGGGCAGGAGAGACGGCATCGTCGCCCCGCATTTTCCAACATATCACAGGATCCGGATGAAGTCTCCGGTTCGTGGAGCCAGGATCGACGACAGAATCGGACGTTCTGTCAAGATCGTCGCCCGCAATCGCTTCCCCGCCGGCGGCGCGGGGCCGCTTCTCGAACCGCGCCGTGAACCAGAAGAGCGATCCTTTCTCCGCCTCGCTCTCGACGCCGATCGAGCCCCCCATCATCGCCGCGAGCTGTTTGCAGATGGCGAGCCCCAGGCCAGTCCCGCCGAAGCGCCGGGTCGTCGACCCGTCGGCCTGGGTGAACACCTCGAAGATCCGCTCCAGCGCGTCGGGCGCAATCCCGATCCCGGTGTCCTTCACCTCGAAGCGGAGAAGCGCCGAGTCCGGCTCCTCATCCTCGGTCTCGACGCGAACGACGATCTCCCCGCGGGGCGTGAACTTGACGGCGTTTCCGATCAGGTTGGCGAGGACCTGGCGGAGCCGCCCCGGATCGCCGCGAAGGGTATCGTGCGCCCGGCCGTCCACGACGCACGCGATCTCGACGCCCTTGGCGTGGGCGGACTCGGCGAACAACCCGGCCGCGCCCTCGACCACCTCGCGGAGACCGAAGTCCACCGACTCGAGATTCAGCTTCCCCGCCTCGATCTTGGAGAAGTCCAGGACGTCGTTGATGAGGCCCAGGAGGATCTCCGCGGAACTCCGCAGGGTCTCGGCGAACCGGGTCTGCTTGTTCGACAGCGGCGTGGCCAGCAGGAGGTCCACCATGCCGATGACGCCGTTCATCGGCGTGCGGATCTCGTGGCTGATGTTCGCCACGAACTGCGACTTGGCTCGGCTCGCCTCCTCGGCTTTCCGGGCAAGATCGATGGCCTGCTTCGTCGCGGCCTCGAGGTCGCGCGTCCTCTCCTCGACCTTCTTCTCGAGCGTCCGCCGGTAGGTCTCGACCTCTTCCCGGTACGCCCGGAGCCGCGCCAACATGGCCTCGAAGGAGACAGCCAGATCGTGGATCTCGTCGTTCGTCCGGATGTCGATATGGTGGTCGAGCTTGTCGTCGGCGACGCCGCGGGTCACGTCGACGAGCGAGAGAATCGGCGACGTGATCCGGCGGGTGAGAAGGACCGTGACGATCACGCCAATGACAATGAAGACGGCCGTGGCGAAAACGGTCTTGCGGAGGAACGCCTGCGCCTGTCTCTTCAGGGTCTCCAGGCTGAGACCGAGCTGAATGAAGCCGAGCGCGTCCTTCTCGCCCCCGCCTCCTTCGACGTCGAGGAACATCCGCGTGGGATCGACGGCCGACGCCCCCACCACGGGAACCAGGAGGTCGATGTACCGGGCGCCGGTCCGGTCCTCCGGCGTCTCCGCGAAATGGACCCTTGTGCCGGCGAAGCGCTCCCTGTCGGCGGTCATGGGGGGAATCGCGGCGCCGGGGCTCGCGGCGGTCTCGTGCAGGACGCGCCCCTTCCGGTCCGCGAACCGGACGTACGCGACGTACCGGTACGATTTCAGGCTCCGGGCTATCTGGGCGAGGGCGTCCGGGTTCTGGGTGAAGACGGCGTATTCGCTGTTCTGGGACAAGTGCTCGGCCAGCGCAACGCCGTCTCGGAGGAGGTCCGTGTAATGCTCCGACACCTGGGTCCGAGCCAGCAGGGCGACCGTCCCCCCGGTCGTCACGAGGATCAGCCAGATCGTCAGGAGGTTGAACTTGGCCGTAAGACCGTACCGCCTTCGTCGGGAGCGCATCTCCGTCTCCTAATCCACAACTTCCACGGCCCCGCGCACCACGGCCTCGGGGATGTTCAGCTTCATGTGGCGGGCGGTCCTCAAGTTGACCGCGTAGACCACCTTGCGCGCGGGCTCCGGAGACAGCGCGGAGACCGGCGTGCCTTGCAGGATCTTGAGCGCCATTCCGCCGCACTGTTCCCCGATGTCGGCGTAGTCCCGGTCCAGCGCGTAGAGCGCGCCGGCCCGGACCCACGACCGGGACAGGCCGACGAATGGAACCCGGTTGCGGAACGAAAAAAGCAGGATGGGCTTCGCCGTCTGGGGGTTGATCACGTCAAGGTCGGGGATCCCCCAAAGAACGTCGGCCCGCCGCCCGAGGCTCTCCAGCGCGTCGGGAAGCTCGCTCGGGGATCCGACGCCCCGGACGTGAAGCGTGAGCCCCGCGGCCTTGGCCGCCTGGACGGCGGCGTCCACCCGCCTCTGGCTTCGCGCGGGGGAGTAGAGAACGCCGACGTTCTTCTGGTCCGGCAGGACGCGCCTTAGCCACGCGAACTCGGTTTCCGGGGGGAGATCGAGAAAGACCCCCGTCGCGTTCCCGGCCCCGGCCAGGTCGTCGGCGTTCAGAACAAGACCCGCGACGATCGGGGTCCCCGGGAGGCCGCGGGCGGCCGTCTGCGCCGCCAGCGAACCGATCGCGAAGACGACGTCCGCACCGCGCTGACGCACTTCTTCGAGCGCGGCCCGCGCCCGGCCGGCGTCTCCCTGGAGAAAATGGACCTGGAACGAGGACTTGACGCCGCTCCTCTCGACGGACTTCTGGAATCCAGCCAGCGCGTCCTTGTAGGGGGTGTCGTCGTAGCTGACGATCACGGCGATCCGCGCGTTCCGTACGGCCGGAGCGCCTTCCGCGCCGCCCGCGACGCACGCCGCGGCGATCAAGGCCGAAACGACGACCCGCGGCAGGAACGGAAAGAGGCGGGGAGGCGGATGGATTCTCGGCAACTGCTGGCTCAGGGCGTCCGGGTTAGAATTCGTATCTGACCTTCAGCCGGAAGGACCGGCCGTCCTGCGGGATCGCGTCCTGCAGGTGGTTGCTGACCGGGTCCGAATACTCCCTGTCAAACAGGTTGTAGACGGCGGCCGACAGGTCGAGCCCCCTCATCAAGCGCCGGCTCGAAAGGATCACGTTGGCCGTGGAAAACCCGCTCGTCTCTCCGCCAGTCGCCGGCGCCGGCGTCGTTGACCAAATGGTCCGCGTATTGGTAGTCCGCCTCGTACCTGTACGTGTTGTAGCCGGCCCTGACCATGATCCGAGAGTGCTCGGCGAGGTCGCGCTCGAACTTGACGTTCGCGAAGAGCTGTCTGGGATCGACGATGCGCGACCGGGAGTCATTGAAGACCGTCTCGTAGAGCCCCGTCGGGAGCGCCTTCTCGCGGCTCACGTACCCGGCTGTCAGGGCAAAATCTCCGAATGACGCCTTGGCGAGCAGGTTCCCGGCCCGCTCGCCGTCGGCCCGCTCCGTCACGCCGTTGTTCGTCGCGGGATCGTCGTACTCCCGGAAGTAGAGTCTCTGCCCCTCGCTCTCCAGGCGCGAGACGGACAAGAGAACCTCCAGGCCGTTCGGAAGGCGTCCGCCCCAGCTCGCCCGCCCCTTGTAGGTCCCGAAGCTCGCGGCCTCGGCCGAGAGATCGGCGCCCTTCAAGTCGCGGCCCCGTTTCGTAATGACGTTGACGACGGCGAAGAACGCGTTCGTCCCGTATAGGGAGGATCCGGGGCCGGAAATAACCTCGATCCGGTCGACCATGTCGATGTCGACGATCCCCCCGTTCTCCACGTACGCCTGGTCGTACACGTTGTTGTTGACTCGGTATCCGTCTACGAGCAGGAGGATCCGCGTGTTGAAGTCCCCCGGACGCCCGAACCCGCGCACGCCGACGTATCCCCACGCCCGGTCGTAAGTCGTGTAGAACCCCTTCACGGAGCGGAGGGCGTCGGCAATGGTCCGCCAGCCGTATCTCCGGATGTCGTCCGCCGTAACGATCGTGACCGAGGCAGGCGCCTCGCTTGTCTTCTGCTCGTACCTCGATGCGCCGGAGACCAGAGGAATCTCCTGGAAGAAGACCCTCTCCCCGCCAGGAGCGCCGGCTTCACCGGAACCGAGAGCATGCGCCGGACCGATCCAGCGGCAAAACACAACGACAGCGACCGCAGCCAGGAACGCGTCCCTATTCATTGGACGTCCTCCCTTCTCTTCGGAGGGGAAAAGATGGCTCCAAACAAGTTTATCGGAATGTGCGCATCTATACCTGAGACTTTCTCGGATCAGACCCCAACCCGTGCGCCAGGCCCTTCAGCCGCCCGCTATCCTCCCGGATTCCCCGGCTGGCCGGCGACCGGCGGCTTTTTCAAGGCCTCCAGCACCCGGGCCCTGACTTCCTGGGACGAGGGATACGGCCCGAGGAGCTTCCCGTTCCTGACGACCTCGACGAGAAGCGGCTCGGTCGCCCCGCCGCACGCCCGGCAGGCGGGGGCCGGCGCGTCCCGCGGCAGGACCGTGTCCGATCCGCACCGGCCGCACCGATGGACCTGCTTGCTCCCGGACATCTTCCCGCGCTTGGCGGCGGGGAGACCGTCGATTTCGACGATATCCATGGCGAAATCGACGACGGGCGCGTTGCTGATCGCCGTCCCGACGCCGTATGCGTCCACGAACGGATTGAGCTGTTCGATCTCCGCCTCGTCGATCCCGCCCGAGACGAAGAGCTGAACATGCTCGAATCCGCGGAGATTCAGCTCCCACCGCGTCTCCTCGAGAATCCGGTAGAACGAACCCCTCCGCGAGCCGGGAGTATCCAGGCGGACGCCGAACAGCTTCTTCCCCATCGCCTCGGCCACGCGGATGGCCTCGAACTTCTCGTCCTGGAACGTGTCGATCAGGGCGACCCGGCGGACGGCGGGCTCCACGACCTCGTCGAAAGCCTTCGTCGCCGCCACGGTATCCCCCATCAGGAGGATCAAGGCGTGCGGCATCGTTCCCATGGGCGCTTCCCCCAGCATCTCGGCCGAGAGGACGACGGCGACGCCGTCGCATCCGCCGACGTAGGCGTTCCGCTCGATCATCGGCGCTATCGCGGGATGCATCCGGCGGGCGCCGAACGAGACGACGCCGCGCTCCCCCGCGAGATTCTTGCACCGCGCCGCTTTCGTAGCGATCCCCGACGCCTGGCAGACGAGACCGAGAAGGGCGGTCTCGAGGACGCCGAAGTCGAGGTAACGCCCCTCGATCTCGAGGACCGGCTGGAACGTCCTGAACGGCGTCCCTTCGGGGAACGCGCGGAGCGTGACGGGACGGTCCCTCAGGACCCAGGCGACCTCCTCGAGACCCGCCAGGATCGCCCAGTCCCACCCGTCCGGGAAGCCCTTTACGATGAATTCCGTCCGGACCCTTTTGTCCACGCCCTTGGACCGGAGGATCTCGGCCGTCCGGGCGAAGTAGACGTCCGTCACCTTTCCCGATCTGATCTCCTCAGGCGTCGCGATGCGAAGCATGAAATCCTCCGTTTCACCTGTTCACCGAGTCACTGATTCACCAACTCCCCCCTGCCCCCCCTTTGCAAAAGGGGGGAACGGGGGGATTCCCTGCCTATTCACCCATTCACCTATTCACCTATTCACCCATTCACCGTTTCCCCGTTCCACCCATTCCCCGATTCACCGTCTCTCGTCTTGCCACCCGAACCGTCCGATCAGCGGGACGAAGACGCACCCCGTTGAGACGCGCGTCTCGAGCCGCCCGCCCTTCTTGCGCCCGATCAACAGTTCCTGAAAAGCGAGGTCTCCGACCGGGACGACTATCCTTCCTCCCTCCGCCAACTGCTCCACGAGCGGGAGAGGAACGGACGGCGCCGCCGCCGTCACGATGATCCCGTCGAACGGGGCCTCCTCCGGCCAACCCTGCGTTCCGTCGCTCGACCTCACCGTCACGTTCCCGATTCCCATCTCCTCGAAGAGGTCCCGCGTCCGCGCCGCGAGCGGCTCGATCCGCTCGATCGTGAAGACGCGCCGGGCGAGGCGCGCGAGAACGGCCGCCTGGTACCCGGAGCCCGTTCCGATCTCAAGGACCGTCTCGTCCCCCTTGAGATCGAGCGCTTCCGTCATGACGGCGACCATGTAAGGCTGGGAGATCGTCTGGCCCCAGCCGATGGGAAGGGCCGAATCGTCGTAGGCGCGCGAAAGGTAGACGGGATCGACGAACCGTTCGCGTGGGACCTCGCGCATTGCCTCGAGCACGCGCGCGTCGCTGATTCCCCGGGCGGCGAGCTGGAAGTTGACCATCTCCTTCCGGAGCGAGGCGTAGGGATCCCGTTCGGTCACGACCCGATCGACCGGCCGACGCGCCGCCCCATGGAGCGGAGGCGGCGGAGCGTCGTGTAGTTCGTCAGGTCCAGGTGGATCGGCGTCACGCTGACCCGCCCCCGGCTGATCGCCTCGAAGTCCGACCCGCGCCGGTCCTCCCACCCCAGGTCGCCGCCTCCAACCCAGTAGTGAGTCCGGCCGCGGGGGTCCTTGACCGCCACGATGTCGTCCTTGCTGAAGATCCTCTTTCCCTGGTGCGTCACCGAGACTCCCCGGATCCGCGAAAGGGGGAGGTTGGGGACGTTGACGTTGAGGAGCGTGTCGTTGGGGAGCTTCCGGGCGATCAGGTCCCGCGCGATCTCGACGGCGACGGCGGCGGCCGCCCGGAACTTGAAGTTCGACCGGGCGACGAGGGAGACGGCGAAGGAGGGAACTCCCAGGAGAAGCCCCTCCATGGCGGCCGAGACGGTCCCCGAGTAGGTGATGTCGTCCCCGAGGTTCCCCCCCTTGTTGATTCCGGAGACGACCAGATCGGGCTTCTCGGGAAGAAGACCGTTGACGGCCAGGTTCACGCAGTCCGTCGGCGTGCCGTTGATCGAGAACACGCGCTCTTTGAGTTTCTCGACGAGGAGAGGCCGGTGAAGGGTCAGGGAATGGCCGGCGGCCGACCTCTCGCGGTCGGGGGCGACGATGTAGACGTCGCCCAGGGCGCGAAGGCCGGCGGCCAGCGAGGTGATCCCCGTGGAGTGAACGCCGTCATCGTTCGAAACAAGAATGACCATGGCAGGTGGCGCTCAGCGATCAGCTTTCAGCTTTCAGCGTTTGCTGACCGCTGACGGCTGACCGCTGACAGCTGAATGCAGGTTCGGGCTGGCGAGACGACGAACCGGACCCGGCCCATGACTGCGACCGGGCCGAGCCGGATTATGGTCGGGGCGACTGGATTTGAACCAGCGACCACTCCCACCCCAAAGGAGTGCGCTACCGGACTGCGCTACGCCCCGCTTTGAAAAATTGAGGTGTTGCTTGAATGCCTCCGCATTGGTTCCAAATTTCCAATTTGAAATTTCCAATTGAAAATTTGCAATCTCAGATGTTCAGGAGGGCTTCCCGTCATTCGCTTCCAGGATGGCGAGGAGCTCACGGAGCCCTTTCTTCACCCGGTCGAGGGCCGCGTTCTGGGGATGGCGGCCTCCCTCGGTGGCCTTGCGGGGGGGGGACTTCTCCGCCAGCCGCTTCTTGGCCCCGGCGATCGTGTACCGATCCTGGTAGAGCATCTGCCGGATCTTCAGGATGAGCTCGAGATCGCCCCTCACGTAAACCCGCTGGCCGGACTTGTTCTTCCGCGGACGGAGGACCGGGAACTCCGACTCCCAGTATCGGAGGATGTACGGCTCGACGCCCGTAATTCGGCTGACCTCCCCGATCTTGAAGAAAAGCTTGTTCGGGATCTCCGGAAGCCTCTTCTCTTCGATGAGAGAAGGCACCGGGACCGAAGCGGAATATGCGTGGGTTTTGGCCATTGGATGCCGGTCTTCCTACTTTTGTTCCGCCGCCATTCCGGCGGGAGCGATCTTCTCGGAGGAGAGAGAACCGCTCGTTCCAACGTATCCCTTGAATACCATGCTGGGCTTGAACGTCACGACCTTTCGCGGCGTGATTTCGATCTCCTCGCCCGTCTTCGGATTGCGCCCCTTCCGCTTTCCCTTCTGCCGAACAACGAAATTTCCGAAACCCGCAAGCTTGACCGTCTCGCCGTCCTTGAGAGTGTTCTTGATCGTATCGAGAACGAACTCGACGATCTCCGAGGCCTCCTTCTTGGAAAGGCCAACCTTTTCATAGACTTCGGTGACGATATCGGCCTTGGTCATCCGCCTTCTCCGCCAGAGGACACGCCGTCCTCATCTGCCGTTCGGAAAGGATAATTAAATAAACTATCGAATGAACCGTGTCAAGTCAAGGAATGAAAAGGGAAAAACCGCTCGATCGCCCGGGAATCCGCTCCCCGTCAGTGTTTCCGGGCGGATTCGTCCTCTCCCTTCCGGGCCGAGACGATCTTCGCCGCCAGATGGCTCGGAACTTCCTCGTAATGCGAGAACTCCATCGTGTACATCCCGCGGCCGGCCGTCAGGGGATTCAGGGACTGGGCGTACGTCAGCATCTCGGCCATCGGGACAAGGGAGCGGATCTTCTGGCCGCCCGCCTGGGGGTCGACGCCCTGGACCTTCCCGCGGCGGCCGTTGAGATCGCCGATCACCGCGCCGAGGGCCTCGTCCGGTACGTCGACCTCGACCGACATCACCGGCTCGAGCAGGACGGGTTTCGATTCGGCCAGGGCTTTCTTGACGGCCATCGATCCGGCGATCTTGAACGCCATCTCCGACGAATCGACCGTGTGGTACGAGCCGTCGTCCACGGTCACGCGGACATCGACGACGGGACAGCCGGCCAGGATCCCCTCCTTGAGCGCCTCG